>OGYQ01000420.1_pt1 | contig 48638 bp, 40 predicted proteins | sample 1576641 | NCBI WGS metagenome assembly OGYQ01 (sample SAMEA3541476, study PRJEB24748) | human gut metagenome | biome: human gut; feature: human-associated habitat; material: faeces | place: China | collected 2012 | reverse complement strand
ATACCGCAAAGTGGGGCGTGCAGATTGCAGGAATGCTTTTTCAAACACGCTCTAGTAAGAACCTTGCCGCGATCAAGACAGCCGTAGGAATCTGGCTGATTTGTTATCTTGATTATGCCATAAATCAGGGAATTCGTCACCCTACCGATGGTTGATTGCGGTAAAATTGCGGAATTTTTTATCTTACAAACAATTTATTGACAAATTTTCCCATTATTACTATAATGACAAAAGAACAGGGGAGCTTGTAAACAGGCTGAGAGGAAATTATGAATTTCGACCCTTTACCTGATGCGGATAATGCCGCCGTAGGAAGTCATAATGATTTTTTTCGGAGACACCAGAACGCGGGTGTCTCTTTTTTATTTTGAAAGTCCTGGACGGCAACCATGAGTGAGCCATGCCTGCATGAGCGAATTCATGGATATCGGACAGGCTAGACCGTATGAGTAAGTAGGGCAATAGCCCAGATTACGAATACGGGCGGCAACTATGGGAGCGTCGCAGACGCGTAATAGCTGACTTTCAAATGTCTGCGCAGCAGACATTTCCTTATAGAGGCAGCAATGCAGCGTTCGGCTGGGGGCACCACTTTCGGACGCTATATAAAATTAATGCATAAATAACACCAGAGCCTGTCCGGTATTTTGCCAGGCAGGACAAGAGAAAGGATGAGACATTATGAGAACAGCATTAACAATCGCTGGAAGTGACTCCAGCGGAGGCGCCGGTATCCAGGCTGATATCAAGACAATGATCAGCAATGGAGTATATGCTATGAGTGCGATCACCGCACTTACCGCACAGAATACTACCGGTGTGACAGGAATCATGGAGGCAACGCCAGAATTTCTGGCAGAACAGCTGGATAATATTTTCACAGATATTTATCCTGACGCAGTGAAAATTGGAATGGTATCTTCCAGCGCATTGATTGAAACGATTGCGAAGAAGCTTCATCAGTATGATGCCAAAAACATCGTTGTGGATCCAGTTATGGTAGCCACCAGCGGAGCCAAGCTGATCAACGACGAGGCAATTGATGCTCTGAAAAGCCAGCTTCTTCCCATGGCAACGGTCCTCACGCCAAATATTCCGGAAGCTGAAGTTCTTTCCGGAATGAAAATAGAGACAGCCGACGATATGATCAAGGCCGCTGCTGCCATTGGGGAAAAATATCACTGCGCAGTGCTTTGCAAGGGCGGACATCAGCTGAACGATGCGAATGACCTTCTGTGGCGTGACGGCGGTTACAAATGGTTCCAGGGAAAACGGATCAACAATCCCAACACGCATGGAACCGGCTGCACTTTATCCAGTGCCATTGCTTCTAATCTTGCAAAGGGATTTGACCTGGATACTTCTGTGGAACGTGCCAAGAAGTACATTTCCGGTGCTCTGGCTGCCATGCTGGATCTGGGAAAAGGCAGCGGACCTATGAATCATGGATTTGCAATTCAAAATGAATTTACATTAGCCAAGGAGGACAACTAACATGACCGAAAAACGTACCTCAATCTTCGAAAACGGCCTGATCTGGTTCGGCGCAGGCGTTTCCTTGGCAGAAATCCTCACAGGAACTTACTTTGCCCCGCTGGGCTTTCAAAAAGGGCTTCTTGCCATTATTATCGGACATCTTATAGGCTGCACCATGCTTTTCCTTGCAGGCGTGATCGGCGGCAAAACGCGCCGCAGTGCTATGGAAACTGTAAAAATGAGCTTCGGGGAAAAGGGCGGAATCTTCTTTTCCTTCCTGAATGTGCTCCAGCTGGTGGGCTGGACTGCCATTATGATCTATGACGGCGCGCTGGCAGCTGACGGTGTGCTTCATACAGGCAGCTGGGTATGGTGTCTGGTTATTGGCGCACTGATCGTGCTGTGGATCTTCATCGGTATCACCAACCTGGGAAAAATCAACACCATCGCAATGGCGGCTCTGTTTATTCTCACACTGGTGCTTTGCAAGCTGATCTTTTTTGATGGCGGCACAGCACTTGCCATTGGAGAAGAGGCAATGTCCTTTGGCGCTGCTGTAGAGCTGTCTGTAGCAATGCCGCTGTCCTGGCTGCCGCTTATCAGCGACTACACAAGGGAAGCAAAGGAACCTGTGAAGGCTACCGCAGTGAGTGCGATTATTTATGGCCTGGTAAGCTGCTGGATGTACGTGATCGGTATGGGCGCTGCTATTTATACCGGAGAGTCTGATATTGCACAGATCATGGTAAAAGCAGGACTTGGAATCGCAGGACTTCTGATCATTGTATTTTCCACTGTTACCACCACATTCCTGGATGCTTATTCCGCCGGAATTTCTTCTGAATCTGTATTTTCCAGGATCAATGGAAAATATGCGGCCATTGCAGTGACTGTGATTGGAACCATCGGCGCCATTGTTTATCCAATGGACAATATTACAGATTTCCTGTACCTTATTGGTTCCGTGTTTGCACCTATGATTGCCATCCAGATTGCAGATTTCTTCCTGCTCAAACGCGCCGACAGCCTGGGCGAGGCCGTTGACATCACAAATGCTGTGATCTGGGTAATTGGATTCATTCTGTATCGAATTTTAATGAGAATTGATATCCCGATAGGAAATACACTGCCGGATATGGTGATCACTATTTTGATCTGCATGGCGGCACGAAATGTTTTTAAAGAAAAAAATTCATAAATCAACCAATTCCATGTAGTAATAAACATGAAAGCCCTCAGAGAAAAAACTCCGAGGGCTTTCGTTTTGGCTTATCGAAACGTATCGTATTCACACCGTGTATAGGAACCAGACATGCTTTAATTTTCGTTTTCCTCCAGCGTCACTTCCACAACTGTATCCCGGGGATCTGGGAGGGGGTAGCTGTCGCAGGTGTCTGCGTTAAGGAAGAAAAACTGGTTCTGGGAGTATTCTTTCAGATTCCAGTAGTTTGTCAGGCGAACTTCGGAATTGTCGCTGATGCGGCGGAGTCTTTTAATCTTTCCGTGGATTCCGGTGAGGGGAATGGCTCCTGCCTGGGCTTCCATAACGTGGGCGTAGATCTTGCTGCCATTGCGGGTGTAGCGGCCCCATTCCGGCTTGTCAATTCCGGCGTAGCCGCAGCCGTAAATACTCTTGGAGTTCTCGTCCATCCACTCGCCCACTTCTTCCAGAATCTTCACGGATTCCTTTGGAATACGGCCTTTGGCATCCGGGCCTACGTTCAGAAGAAGGTTGCCGCCTTTGCTGACGCACTCAACCAGCATATGAATGACCATCTCCGCTGATTTATAATGGTGATCGCTGGATGCATAGCCCCAGTTGTTGTTCAGGGTCAGGCACGCTTCCCACGGCACCGGATCACCTAACTCATTGCGGATTCCTGCCGGAGGGATCATCTGCTCCGGAGAGGCGAAATCTCCGGAATATTCCGTTGGGTTGGCTGTAAGAATAGAACCGGAATCCTCTGCACTTCCTTCCAGACGATTATCAATGATCAGCCACGGCTGAATGGAACGCACCATAGAAATCAACTCCTGTGCTTTCCATTTATCACATTTCATATCCCCATAAGAAAAGTCGAACCACATCAGATCCAGCTTTCCGTAATTGGTGAGAAGCTCCTTGATCTGTCCGAACATAAAATCCAGATAACGGTCAAAATTGCGGTTCTCGTTGGAGCACTCCGGGTGATTGCGCATTGGATGATGCATGTCGCCATAGTGCGGGAAATCCGGGTGACGCCAGTCAATAATGGAAAAATACAGGCCTACCTTGATTCCTTCTGCACGAAAAGCTTCCAAAAATTCTTTTACCAGGTCTTTGTGGCAGGCTGCATTCATGGAATTGTAGTCTGTCAGCTTGGTATCAAACAGGCAGAAACCGTCATGATGCTTGGCGGTAAGTACGGCGTACTTCATGCCGGCCTTCTTTGCCAGACGAGCCCATTCTCTTGGATTGTAATTTTCTGCTGTAAATTCTTCTGTCAGTGGGCAGTACTCCTCATGGGGAATCTGCTCCACACTTCTTACCCACTCACCACGGGCTGGAATTGCATACAGCCCCCAGTGGATAAACATGCCGAAACGGGCATCACGGTACCACTCGGTACGTTTGGTTCTTTCTTCGATTACTTTATTCATTTCTTCGTCCTTTCCTATCAAAAATATCTCAACCAATCAAATAAATACTCAGTTCAGAATTTTATCATGAAGCAAAATACTTCTCCAATTCCCTCTTCATATCTGCGGGAATTTCCCGCTCAAATGAAAGCTCTGGCTCATTTGCCACCCATGCGGCAGCTGTGCAAAGGGTTTTCGCCCCTTCCGCCAGCGCACGGGGAGAAATATATTCTACGGTATCGTGTCTCGTATGCATGCCGAAACCATCGCGGTTCAAGGTAAGAGCTGGAACAGCTTTCCATGCAAAAGTGTTGGAGTCGCTGGCCCAGACCTGGTTTTTGATGGTAACGCCAAGCTGATTTTCCTCCATAAGCGCTTTTAACGCTGCGCACACCGTAGGATCCGCAGTCACTCCCAGCACATTTCCTCCAAGAAGCTGTCCTGCCAGATCTACATTCAGATTAAATACATGTTTTCCCATTTCGTTTTCATGGGATTTCACATAGTTCTGGCTTCCGATCAGGCCTTTTTCCTCGGAACCGAACCAGATGAACTCCATGGTTCTGGCTGGTCTGTGCTCTGCGAAATAAAGAAAAGCTTCCATCGCCATAGCACCGCCGGACATGTTGTCATAGGCTCCAGGACCTTCCGGCACAGAATCATAATGAGCCGTCACTGTGACGATTTCCTCTGGAAATTCAGTTCCCAGAATGCGGACTGCCACATTGGCAGAGTTCCGGGAAATTTCGCTCTGCTGAATATTCAGCCTGCACATGGAAGCTTCTTTTTCTACAATTTCCACGGCATCCAGATAATGAATAGCTGCCCCCGGAAGGTCACATGCCTTGCGGCGGTACTGTATAGGCGTTCTGTCCTCGCCCTGATCAAGCGGTGTACCGCAAACCGTCACAAATCCCACAGCCCCAGCATCCTTAATCTTGTTGATCATATCCTCCCGTACAGGGTCGCACACCAGCACAACAGCGCCCTTCGCCTTAGAAAGACTGATGTCATCTCCTTTTCCTACGAAAAGAAATGGGGCAGTGATGCCTTCTGCCGGGGTGCATGCACCGTTCAAATATGCACGCACCCGATAAGATTTCTCATAAGGTTGGCAGATGGTCAATTCAGCTCTTTTCTCCTGGAAATCCGGGCACTGGAAAAGCTCCATGCGGGGAGTCTGGATATAGGTTTCTTTTCCTGGCTGAGCTGCGATCTTTTCCGCTTCCTTCAGGATGTATTCTGCTGCCTTGTGTTCCCCTTTTGTCCCGGACTCACGGACATAGGCGGTATCCGCAACAAATTGATAGGCTCTTGTTCCATCCGGGTGAATTTCTGTGTAATGATTCATAATATATACTCCACTAAAAACAGTTCTCAGTTCCAAACACAGTTTAATATTATGTATTGTTCTTTATAGTTGCCGTTTGTCTCATATGCCAAAATCATGCTTCGCATAATTTCTCACCACAATTCACCAAACATTATCCATGAAAAATCATTTTTCAAAGGCTTACATCTCCGGCACTTCTTCCATAATACGAATCAGCATATCGCCGGTTCCTACATTATAGCCGCTGGTTGCATAAATTCCCACAGATTCTCCGTTTGTTACCAGAATCAGCGGAAGCTTATCCGGGTCCACATACATTCTTCTGCCCAGAAGCTCAATATTTTCTTCGAAAGAATCGTAGTAAACGGAAATCTTCGGGAAAGTCTTCAGAACCTTTGCAAGAAGCGGGTCGCCCTTAGCTTCCCCAGTACGGATCATAAAGGAAATGCAGGTTTCAAACTGGTGGAATTTTTCTGCATGTTCCAGCATTTCGTTCAAAATATGCTCGGTAGGTTCTCTGCTCTCTTCCAGCCACATAAGGATTTTCTTGCCACCCCGGGTAAGGTCTGCGCAGGTCACAATTCCGCCATCTGCATCTTTTACCTCAAACTCTGGCAGGGAAATACGCTCCAGCATATCCCCCAGCTGTGCTTCCCGAAGGCGCAGAGTTTCGTAATGTTTCTCTTCGTCCTTCACAATGATTGTCTTTTCCCAGGAGAACTGGTTTCCGTTTGGCAGGCGGTTGGTGGTGATGATCCGGTATGTGCCTGGAATCAACGCCAGTTCCAGAGTGTCGCCCTCCCAGCTTCTGCCTGTAAGATCCAGAGAAACATACTCGCTGCCAACAAGGCGTCCAATGGTCCAGTTCTGATAATAATTCCACTGGGTAGCCTCTTCCTTTTTCAGAGAAAGGGCTGCGCTCCATTTCTCCTGTTTCAGAACAGATACAAACTGGCATTCATCCCAGTACTCCATTACATGGCTTCCAGGATTTAATCTGGCCGGGATTCCAAGAGTACGGGCAATTGCTACGAAAAGCACTTTCTGGGAGCGCTCTGTTCCGATGCCGGATATCAGACATTCGTATGGAGTCTCCATTACAGTCTCACGCTCGTTATATGGGTAAGCAGTAATGAGCTCTCTGATATAGTTCCAGATTTCTGCCGGGTTCTCACGGAAAGCGGCTTTCTGTTCTTCTGTAAAGAATGAGAGAATACCTTTTCTGTATGGGCGAAGAAGCTCGTATTCTACACGGGGATTCAAAACATAGTTGATATATAAATCGTACTCATCTGCTTCTCTATACTGCTGTGCATATATTTTGCCATATGCAAGATGCTCTTCCAATACGCTGCACACGCAGTCCGTGTGATCCTTCTCAGACAAAACATCTGCCATTGCCTGGCGAAGCTCTTTCTCATCTTCTCCTGCAAGAAATGCCGTCAGTTCTGGATTCACCCAGTTCTCTTTCTTCTCGCGGCGAAGCTGATTCGCCTCATTCAGGCGGCGGGTTCCGATTGCTTTCTGCTCTGGAGTGGGCATATCCGGGTTCACAGGAGTGTCTACAGGTGCGATCACATCTACAGCTTTCCAGTCCTCTGCTGCCACAGCCTCTCCTGTAAGAATCAGCTTCACATTCACCTGCTCTCTGGTATCCACATCTGCCTGGGCAAATCCTTCCATGTCCGGGCGGAACGCGGCAACACGCACGCTTCCAAATCCGGTAACCAGAGAAACGTTTCCATTCTCATCTGTCATAGCTTTGGCAATGGGATAATATTCTCCCATGTTCAAAACCTGGAACTGTACCTGGGCATCTTTCACCGGTGCACCTGCATGGTCTGTCACCTGTACTGTCACTGTCTTAACCTTTGCATAGCGCGCAGTCTGGTTTAGCATAACCGCTGCCCCCTCTTTGCCGATCACATCCTCCCCTTCTGCGGGGAAAAGATCAAACAATCTGGAATGGACCATCATGGCTCTGGAGGAAGCATTGGTAAACCAGCCTTTGTTCAGAATCATAAGGGGCTCGCACGCTCCTGTGAAATACCACTTTCCATCGCACCACAGCTCTACCCATGCATGGTTGTCATCACAGTGGGACCATCTTGGCACATACACCTGACGTGCCGGGATTCCCACGCTTCGAAGTGCATTTACCAGAAAAACAGACTCCTCGCCGCAGCGTCCATAGCCTCTTCTGTACACCGTAAGAGCCGGAAGAGTTCTGTCATCTCCGCTGTGATAAGTAGCTTCCTCGGCGCACCAGTAATTTACTTCAATTGCCGCATCTTTCGCATTTTTTCCTTCAATACGATCCTTTAACTCATTCCAGAAAAACGTTCTGCAGGGAAGTACTTCTTCCTCATTCACTCTATGATCCAGAATATAGTTCAAAAACATTTTCTCTGGAAGCGCATGCACTCGTTCCAGATGATTATAAAGAAACAACCCATGACCTGCAAAATCCTTAATATCCTCGAAAGAATAATTCACCAGATCACTATACGGCGCTGTCACATACAAATACTTCATAGCCAGCGCCAGGTCCCTGTCACAGGCATCCAGTTTCCCGCAGATGTTCTTCAGCGGCTCTCTGTCCGCTCCAAGCTTTTCTGTTAATTTCAAAAATTCTTCTTCAATTTTCTTCTCACTGTTCTGAAGAAACATATATTCATCCTCCTCATCGAAAGAAGTTTATTATAGAAAAAACGCCCTTTCACGAAAAAACTGTTCTTTTTTGTGAAAGAGCGTGTAGCGTGACGGAGACAGCCAGCGGCACCCGTCCGCTGCTCCATTACAAAGTAGCTAATACATTCCGGGCTCTTCTTACTTCTGCCTCGCTGGTCCTGAAAATCTCAAACTCGCTTAAAGACGGCAAGCCCATGCTCACTCCGTCCTTGCGGTACTGCATCTCACTTTCCAGCACAATTTTGCCCGTCATATGATAATCTGTGATTCCGGTCTTCTCATAGATAGAAGAAATGGCATCTGCATTTACCCCGGCGCCAGCCATAATATGAATACGGCCTGCGCTTGCCTTCACCAGGTCAGCAAGAAGCTGGGAGCCATCCACGCAGTTATTCTTCTGTCCTGATGTAAGAATGGTGTGAAAACCAAGGGAAATGGCCTGCTCAAGAGCCTCCATAGGATCCCTGCACACATCAAATGCACGATGCAGGGTCACGGACATTCCCTTCGCTTCCTCCATCAGCTGTGCAAGATGCTCCACATCCAGAGAGCCATCCGGCCGCAGCATACCGATCACCACGCCCTGCGCTCCCAGCTCACGGAATCTTCTCACTTCTGAACGAATAATATCAAATTCATAATCTGTATAACAAAAATCACCGAATCTTGGGCGGATCAGAGCATGGATCTTAATGTCACTGTGCTCTCTGATCTCACGGAAAAGGCTCTCAGAAGGGGTTGTCCCTCCGATCACCACATTCCCGCAAAGCTCAATCCGGTCCGCTCCGCCTTTTTCAGCGGCAAGTACAGATTCCACAGAATCTGCGCATACCTCCAAAATAAACTTTTCCATATCCTCTTTTTCCTTTCACGTTCCTGTTCACTGCCTTCGCAGCAACGCGCTTCGCAAAATTCTATCATTCATGGACAGAAACTTATTTACGCAATCCTTTCTCAGTACAGCGCAACGCCAAGAGAATCCAGCATGTCCTGAACGGAACCATCTGGAAACTCATCCGTGATAATTCCATCCAGCGCATCCAGCTGTGTAAATTTGTAAGATTCATTAAAATAAAATTTCTCCCGCTCCATCACAGCGTACTTATGTCTGCTGCTCTCAATGGCAGCTTTCTTAGTCAGGCCGTCCTCCACGCCCAAAGTGGTAACGGTGTGATCCATCATATCAATTCCGCAGCTTCCCATAAAGGCCCGGTCAAAGCTGTACTGCCGGATCACCTGGATTGCTGCGGAGCCAAGGAACCCGTTTACTGTGGGATACATGATTCCCCCGGTTCCAATGGCTGTGATCTTGGGATTTTGCGCAAGCAGCTGTAGAATATCGATCATGTTGCTTACTACGGTAAGCTGCATGTTGGATTTCGCGATCAGCTTGGCAAGTTCAATATTGGTTGTGGAAATATCCAGAAAGATTGCCTCTCTTTCCCGGATCAGTTTCATGGCCTTGGCCGCAATCACCATTTTCTTTTCCACATGATAATTTCTTCTGTCAATAACATCTCTTTCCAGCGGGTAATCCTGGGAAAGAATCGCACCACCGTAAGTTCTTTTTAATTTGCCGGCATTTTCAAGAGTTTTCAGATCTTTACGGATGCAGTCCTCTGTCACCTGAAACATTTCGCTCAGTTCCCGGACGCGGACTTTCCCCTGTTCCCGAAGGACTTTCTCGATGGCTTGCTGCCTTTCTTCAATGAACATCCTTCTTCCTCCTGTTTCCCGTTACATTTCTGTTATCTGCCAGCGGCTTACCAGAAAGCTTCTAAATAATATTGCCCACAGACAACACATCCTTCTTTAGAAAACCTGCTGGTCATTGCTGTACAGAGCGCTTATCTACTGCACCTGGCTGCAGGCAACAAAATGTCCCGGTTTTACCTCAACAAGCTTCGGCTGGCTCTTATGACAGCTGTCCTTGCAAACCGGACAGCGGCTGCAGAACTTACACTCATCTCCAAGTCCGATGGGGTTCGGAAGAGTACCCTCCAGCATGATTCTCTGACGGTTCTTCTCAATATCCGGATCCGGAATCGGGATGGCGGAAAGAAGAGCCTTGGTGTACGGGTGCATGGGGTTCTCGAAAAGCTCCTCGCTCTCAGCAAGCTCAACCAGTGATCCTAAGTACATAACACCGATACGGTCACTGATGTGCTTAACCATAGAAAGGTCATGGGCAATAAACAGATAAGTCAGTCCTCGTTCTCTCTGAAGCTGCTCCAGAAGGTTGATAACCTGAGCCTGAATGGAAACGTCCAATGCGGAGATTGGCTCATCACAAACGATAAAATCCGGATCCACTGCAAGTGCACGGGCGATACCAACTCGCTGGCGCTGTCCGCCGGAGAACTCATGAGGGAAACGGTCTGCATGCTCTGCCTGCAGTCCAACTGTCTCAAGAAGCTCCAGGACCTTGTCGTTACGCTCTTTCTTATTCGCTGCAAGGCCGTGGGCATCAATTCCCTCTGCTACAATATCCAGAATCTTTCTTCTTGGGTTCAGGGATGCATATGGATCCTGGAAAATCATCTGCATTCTTCTGCAAAGCTCATGTCTCTGCTTCTTATCCAAATTCTTGTCAATCTTTAGTCCGTCGAAGGTTACGCTTCCTTCGGTAGGCTCATAAAGATGGATCACAGTTCTTCCAAATGTGGATTTACCGCATCCGGACTCTCCAACCAGACCAAGAGTCTCGCCCTTGTAAATCTGAAGGGAAACGTCATCCACTGCTTTCAGGATCTTTTTGTTTCCAACATCAAAATATTTCTTCAGGTTCTTTACGTCAAGAAGTACCTGCTTGTCATCATTTTTCATCAGCTTTTACCTCCTGTGCCATCTCATCCAGCATCCAGCATGCTGACTTGTGATTCTTGCCGCATTCGGTATAATCCGGCATAAATTTCTGGCAAACGATCATCGTCTCCTGACATCTTGCAGCAAAAGGACATCCCACCGGCGGATCCATCAGATCTGGAGGAGTACCTGGAATGGCCTGAAGCTCGCCGCCTTTTTCGTGTGCTTTCGGAATGGAACGGAGAAGTCCCTTGGTGTACTCGTGACATGGGTTGTGGAAAATATCCGCCACATCACCAGTCTCAACCAGCTTGCCGCCGTACATAACTGCTACACGGTCTGCAATGTTTGCCACAACGCCAAGGTTGTGGGTAATGATAATAATAGAGGTCTTGATTTTCTTCTGAAGGTCGCGCATCAGATCCAGGATCTGTGCCTGGATGGTTACGTCAAGTGCTGTGGTAGGCTCATCCGCGATCAGCACCTTGGGATCGCACGCAAGGGCAATGGCGATCACAACACGCTGTCTCATACCGCCAGATAACTGATGAGGATATTGGTCATAACGTGCCTCCGGATTGGAGATTCCAACCAGGGAAAGAAGCTCAATGGCTCTTGCCTTGCGGTCTGCCTTGCTCATCTCCTTGCAGTGCTCCTTGAGCATTTCCTCGATCTGTTTTCCAACCTTCATGGTAGGGTTCAGGGAGGTCATTGGATCCTGGAAGATCATGGCGATCTCGCTTCCTCTGACCTGCTGCATCTGACGCTCTGTGTATTTGGTCAGGTCATTTCCCTGGAACATAACAGTTCCGTCTACTACTTTTCCATTCTTGGGAAGAATTCCCATAACGCCCTTCATGGTAATGGATTTTCCGGAACCGGACTCTCCAACTACCGCAAGGGTCTCCTGCTCATTCAGGTAAAAATCCACGCCGCGCACAGCCTGTACAACACCTTTGTGCGTCTTGATGTGGATGGTAAGATTCTTTACTTCTAATATTTTTCCCATAGCTGTACCTACTTTCTCATCTGCGGATCAAGGGCATCACGAAGTCCGTCGCCCAGAATACTGAAGCATACCATAATCAGTACGATAACGATAGCCGGGAAAACCAGTACGTGCGGATACATACGCAGTACCTGATAGCCGCCGTTGATCAATACACCAAGGGAAGCCTGCGGCTCTGCCAGACCGATACCGATAAAGCTTAAGAATGCCTCTGTGAAAATAGCACTTGGGATTGTGAACATAACGTTGATTACGATAACGCTGACTGTGTTCGGGATCAGATCCTTCATAATAATATTGAACTTGCTGGTTCCAAGAACCTGGGAAGCAAGAACGAATTCCTGGTTTTTCAGCTTCAGGATCTCAGCACGGACAAGTCTTGCCATGTTTACCCATCCGGTAATGGAAAGGGCTGCGATAATAGTTCCTACACCTGCCGGGAACGCCATCAGGAAAAGGATTACGATAATAAGGCTTGGGATACCTACCAGTACCTCGATGATACGCTGCATCACAGCATCCACCTTGCCGCCGAAAAGAGCGGAAACAGCACCATAAAGGACTCCGACTACAAGGTCAAGAATTGCAGCTACAAGTGCGATCATAAGGGAAATTCTGGTTCCCATCCAGGTACGTACCCAAAGGTCACGTCCAAACTGGTCAGCACCGAAAATATGTGCTGCGCTCGGAAGACCGTATACATTGTTATAATCTGTATCTCTAAATGAATATTTACTGAAAATCGGTGCAAAAATGGCAAGCAGGATAATTGCTACCAGAATAAATAATGCTACAACTGCTGCCTTATTCTTTTTCAGACGGATCCATGCATCTGCCAGCATAGTGGAAGCCGGAGCTGCGATATGCTCTTTCTCAGAGGCTTCTACCTTTGCTTTCTGATACATGCTGCGGTCAATTTTTGATTTGTCCACAATCAGCTCTCCTTTCCTTTAGCAAGACGAATTCTCGGGTCAATAAGAGAATAAGCCAAATCAACAAGCAATACGATCAGCATATAAAATGCTGCATAGAAAATAGTAATACCCATGATTACCGGATAGTCATTGGCTTTGATACAATCTACGAAAAGACTTCCGATTCCGGGGATACTGAAGATATTCTCAACAGCGAGGGATCCTGTCATAAGGTTTACCACAATAGGTCCTAAAATCGTGACAACCGGAAGAATGGAGTTACGTACAGCATGACGCATCAGCACCTTCATCTGGCTGAGACCTTTCGCTCTGGCTGTTATGATATAATCCTGATCCAGTACATCCAGCATTTCTGTACGCATAAAGCGGGCAACCATGGCTGTTGCACTAAATGAAAGCGCAATGGACGGCAATACGGAACAGTTCCAGCCGGTCCAGAATCCAACCGGGAGAACGCCCCATTTCAGACCAATGTAATACTGGAGAAGGGCTGCAGCGACGAAGTTCGGCACCGAGACGCCCAGCACGGCCAATATCATGGTAAAATAATCAATTCCGCTATTGTGCCTCCAGGCAGCCAGGATTCCTAAGATCAATCCGATTGCAAGTCCGATCAGTACTGCCTGGATACCAATCAAAGCAGATGGTCCAAGACGTCCTGTGATAACTTTGGAAACATCCTGGTTTACATAGGTAAAGGAAGTACCTAAATCTCCCTTGAGCATGTTCTTAATATATTTCACATACTGCATGGGAAGAGAATCATTTAATCCGTACATTTCCAGCACACGTTCCTGCTGCTGGGGCGTCATAATGCTAAAACGCTCCGCATCAAAAGGTGTACCCGGAAGATTTTTCATCATGAAAAAGGTACAGGTCACGATTACCCATAAGGTAACCAGGATGTACCCTAATCGCTTTAATACATATTTCAGCATGACATCACCTTTTCTTTCTGTAAAAACAGACCGTATACCGGCTGAAGCAGCCACTTCTGTATACGGTCCGTTACTTATTCCTTAAGAAATTTTGCTTGCATTTTCACTGATTCTCGCGCCTTGCCTGAAAATCAGGTCTTAAACGAATAATCACTCAGCGGAAATTATTCGAAGGAAGCATATTTGAATTCAATCGGAACACCGATCGGATGGCTGATCAGGTTCTTGACATTGGATTTTGTCAGAACTGCAGAACCTCTGTGGTATACCGGAGCAACAACTGCATCTTCCTCAACAAGCTTCTTCTCAGCTTTGAGCATGTCATCGAGACGAACTGCATCATCTGTCTGAGTCTTAGCATCGGAGATCAGTGCGTTGTAGTCATCATCATTGTAGTTTCCACGGTATGGAGTTCCGTTTGTCCACAGGTCAAGGTATGTCATAGCGTCATCATAGTCAGCACCCCATGCAGTTACAGCAAACTGATAGTTGTTGGCATCCATCAGTTCTCCACGTCCCTGTACAGTCTTGGTGTCGATTACTACGTTCAGTCCAAGAGTTGTAACAAGCTCACTCTGAATAAATGTTGCAACGGATTTGGATACAGAGTCATCAGCTACAAGAAGAGTTACCTCAGACGGGGCACCGCCAAGCTCCTCAACAGCTTTGTCATAGTACTCTTTTGCCTGCTCCGGATCATATGGGGAAACGTCTCCGTTCAGTTCACGGAAGGTCTTCTCTCCATCACCGCTCATGCCGTCTGCTACAAGGCCAAATCCAGGTGCAGAACCATCTGCAAGGATGTTGTCTGTAAGAGCGCTTCTGTTCATAGCAAGAGAAATAGCTTTTCTCATGTTTACATTGCTCATTACGTCGTCTGTAAGGTTGAACTGTACATAGCTTGTACGGAAGTCGATCTCCTGGCTGAATTCCGGATCATCCTTGTATGCTACTACGTTAGCAGAATCAAGCTTAACCTGGGAAAGCTCACCAGCCTGGTATGCACTTAAAGCTGCAGCTGCATCTTTGATTACACGAACCTGTGCATCTTCGATTGCTACGTTGTCTTTATCCCAGTAGTTGTCGTTCTTCTCAAAGGTAACGCCTACAGCCGGGTCATAGGATGTGATTACGTATGGTCCGCAGTAGAGCATGCTGTCTGGAGACAGAGCGAAGTTTGTGCCCTGCTCTTCGCAGAATGCTTCGTTAACCGGGAAGAACATATCCATTGTGGTAAGGTTCAGGAAATATGGTGTCGGGCTCTTCAGCTGTACTTCCAGTGTCTGGTCATCAACCGCCTTAACGCCTACTTCGGAAGCGTCAACAGTTCCCTCGTTGTACTCCTGGCCGTTTACGATGTAGTCTGTCATAATGAAGCTGTAGCCGTTAGTTGCGTCAGTGCTCATCTGTTTCAGCCATGCATAAACGAAGTCAGCTGCTGTTACAGGCTCACCATTGCTCCACTGGATTCCGTCTCTTAAGTGGAAGGTGTATGTAAGCTTGTCATCTGTTACCTCGTAGGTATCGCAAAGAGCCGGCTGCGGCTGGTTGTTCTCGTCCATACGGAACAGACCTTCTTCTGCCTGGTTCAGTACCATAAATGCATTCTCCTCGGATGCAGCCCACGGTACCAGAGTCTTAACCTCGAAATCAGTAGCAACGCTGAGAGTCTCTCCTTCTGCGAATACTGCTGACGCACCTGTTACGGTCATGGTGAGTGCCATGCCAAGTGCTACTGCTGCTTTCATCATTTTCATATTTTTTCTCCTTTCTTATCCGTCCTTTTTGCAGGTACGGTAGTAAGCCTTTGCCGTTCAGAGTCTGTATGGAGCTTTATAGTAAAAAAACATTTTCTATTCCTGCAACATAGTCACGATGTAGTTTCATGCGCCTTTGCATAAATAAAAAATGTTCTCTTTGCTCAACTCTTTTTGGTAATTTTAGTATAGCAAAGTGTTGTAGTATTGTCAATTGTTTTTTATTATTCTTTATTACTTTTTATTGTTTGGAATTGATTTTGTATGAATTACGTATTCTTTTCACACAAAACGGACATGTCGCCTACCGGCGACATTATCATGCCTGCCATGAGGGAATGGCTGCATCCGATTTTTTATGCTACCAGATTTTCCAGTTTCTCGTACACTGCTTTTGCAAATATCTGATGCCCGGCAGCGTTCATATGCTCCTGGTCAGCGGCACAGCAGCTTACATAGGAGGCGGCGCGCATGAATTCTACGTGTTTTTCATCAGCAATGCGCTGGTATACTTTTTCCAGGTCCCTGGATACCTGCACGGAATCCCGGGAAAATTCCTGGTCATATCCTTCCTGCCATACTTTTTCTCCCAGATAGATGGGGGAAATGAGAAGTACCTTCGCTTCCGGAGCGTAGGCTGCGATCTGATCCAGAAGGCGGGCGATGCCTTTGCCGATCACTTCTGCGGAAGCGCCGAAAACCGTTTTGCAGTCGTTGGTGCCAAGCATCAAAACAATTACATCTACGCCGTCATGGGTTTCCAATAAAGTGGGAAGAAGTGCAGTTCCTCTGCGACCGTCACGCAGCGGGTCTTCGAATATGGTGGTTCTGCCGCACAGGCCTTCTTCAATGATCCGGACGGATTCGCCGGATTTATGTTCTGCATTACCAGCTTCCCTTTGGCCAGCCGTATTGTTTCCAGCCTGAATCCCCTGCTTCGCGGTTTCCACATCAAATTTCTCCTGTAAAAGACTTGTCCACCGTTTTCCCCAGGGAAGCCGCTTCCTGCTTTCCCCGTCATATCCCCATGTATTTGAATCGCCAAAGCATAAAATCTGTTTCATCTGTATTATCTCCATATTTCCTATCAATTAACTGTGTTTTCTTGGTTTTATAATATCAGTTTTGACGGTTTCAGTCTAATACAGATAAATAATACCGGGTTATAGTTTTTTCTTATATCAGTGCAAGATTTCCACATCCTTTTTGCTGATAAACCCATTATCCAAAGAATACCAGGCTTCCAGACAGGTTTCCTCTTCTTCTGAGTTCAGATCCACAATGCTGCGGCTGGTCACTGTTTTTCCAGAGGGGGATTCTTTCTGAGTTTCTTCCATAATATATGCAGTCTCAGATTCCACTTTCAGAGTATCTGGAACTTCCGTCGGTTCATATTCGTCACGCTTCAGGACCTGGTTGGAATCGCTCATCTGGTAAATCACGGTTTTCACAGGCTTGTACATGATGGCAAACTGGACCGTCACCTTGCTGGACTCTTTCTGGCTTTTGCCGTTTTCTGTGACGGTGCTTTCTCCGGAAAGCGTGACTGCCATGGTGCTGCCCTCTGTATCACGGCCTCCGTTGGAATAGCTATTTCCCGTTATTGCGTAGATTTCACTGTTTTCTGTCTGATATACCGGATTCACGTACCAAACTTTCTCCTTCCCATCCGCAGATTCATAAATAGTGCCGCTCAGTTCCTGTTCCTCGCTATCATCCGAAACGTTACTATGAAGATACAGTTCATTGATTGCGTCTGAGCAAAGATTTCCCATATACTGTTCCCCGTTCTCATCTGTTGAAACAGGCATGAGCATATATTGCCCATCCATATTGCCGAAGGAAATTTTCCACTCAGAGGGGGAATCTGCCTCTCCTTTTTCCACATCTGCGAACAATTTTCCCTCATATTTACTGTCATTTCCTAATGTAATACTGCCATCGTTCACAAGGGATGAGGCGTGATCGTTCAGGTAGCTTTCCATATCATAAAGATCCAGATATTCTGTAGTGATAAAAGCGCCAATCATCCGATCACCACTTCCCTCTTTCCCGGCGTAGGGAACTGCCAAAGTGCAGCCGCCCATAGTACCAGCAATAAGGATTGCAAAAGCCGCTGTCAGATATTTCGCAAACGGGCATTTCGCTTTTCCGGATTTTTCCAGACCAGATTTCGGTTTCTCTTCTCTCGGCAAGCCAGATTTTATTTTCTCATATCTCCTATTCTTCATTTTCCTCGTCCTCCAGATTTCCGTCAAACTTCAGAATATCGCCAACATCGCATTGCAGGAAGTAACAGATTCGGTTGATCGTGTGGAATCGCACGCCCTTTGCCTTGCCGCTTCGCAGAACGGAAAGATTGGCCTCCGTGATATTCACCAGGCTGCACAATTCCTTGGATGTCATTCCCCGCCTTTTCAAAACCTCTTCCAGGCATACTTTAATTGCCATATGCATTTTCCTTTCAAATAAACAAATCATTGTCCGCCTTCAGCCGCTGCATTTCCCGGATGTATCTGGCAAACAGCAGCACTGCAAGCACAAAGGCCAGAGAAAATACGGGAACCGTGACCACATAATCCATCTGGTAAAGCTGCCTCTGGAAAAACAGCTGCAGCAGATTGAATCCAGCGTCCAGTCCGATGGTGACGATCAGGGTCCACATACAGAATCTGGCTAATTTCTCTGCGGTTTTCACGCTCTCTTCCCGATACAGATCTTCTCTCATTGCAGTAAGGAGCCTTCTTGCCAGGAAAACGATTATAATATTCAGCACGTAAGGCAAAATGCGAATTACAAAACGAAGGAACAAAAACAAATAGGTTGTGTTCAAATTGGAATAGGCGAAAAATCCATCACTTAGAGTGATACCTGTATTTCCTTTCTGAACCGTTTCCAGATTCAGCAGCAGACTTCCCAGTTCCTGGTCAAAGATCCCATATACCAGCACAATATTCACAGCCCCAAGCAGCAGCCACAGTCCTTCCTGCAGTTTCTTCGCTCCCGCGTTCCGATACTTCAAAAGTGCACGGATCAGAAGATATCCCAGAAGCACAGAATAAAAGGTGCTGCCAAGAGACCATTTTCCCGTCCCTGGTACAGCGAAATCCATAAGGCCCGGATTGATCATATAATACAGGACTACAAAAAGAAGAACGCTGAGCAGGAATAGCGTAAAATCAATTGGCATGGCTTTCTGTTTCTTCTTTAAGATCAGCCAGATTCCAGCTGGAATCAGACTAAGCAGGACGTAAAAAAGAATGGCTGCTGCATTTCCGGCACCTCCAGAAAGTGACAGCGCTCTTAGTCCCACTCCCAGCTGTTCAAATGGAAATGCCACTATGGTTGAGAAAAAGCCGGATACGCTTCGCTGCAAAATACAGAACAGGACACAGGCAGCTGCTTCAATTGACAGTAAAGTGAGCAGATGTTTTTCTTTCATGATTGCCCTCCTTTAATTATTGTTTTTCGATAATTTATAATTTTATTATAACTAATAATTATCGTTTGTCAATAATTTACAGGAAATATTGGAAACAATTCTGTGCTGTGAATTTTCTTTGTAATCCCTGTGTGTTAGGATAGTTGTCAGTGCCATAGAATTTTATCTATAGGAAAAGCTGCCAGATGCTTTTTAACTTGCATCCGGCAGCTTCTAACGCGAACCTATTTGATTTTTGATAATATCTCCTGGGCTGTCTGAAGAAAAAAATTTTCTACACCTCCCCAACAGGCTTTAAGTGCCTCAGTAAATTACTGTGCCATATTTCCCAGAATGATCCGGATCAGGGTCTTGTCTAACATCAATGTGCGATGCCAGGGATTGATTATGACGCCGTGTATTTCCTCTTCCGACAGTGCAGCTTCCAGCACTTTTCCAATGCCTGTCATGAAGGTAGACATTACGCTTCCGCTGCCTTTCATTTCCTCGTCAAAGCTGGTAAATACTGCCCACCAGCTGTTTCCGTCGGAAGTTTTCACTGCCTGGAGCTTCATCTGGTCTGCTGCCGCGTTTGGTTCTACGGCAATGATCACCTGACCATTTTCCCGCATGCGCCTGCGCACAACAGTCAGTGCATGAGCCAGGAGCTCTTCGGTAGGACTCTGCTGAAGACCTGCGATGGCTTCTTCTATTTTTTCATTTCCTAATAAACCTTCGTCGATTTTGTTATCCATTTTATTTTCCAAGATATTAAATTCCTTTCTTATATTCTTTTTATATCTTTTTAATCCGGCAGCTTTTCTGCCGCACACACAGCGTTTCAAATCAGCCCACTGATAATGATCTGTTTTGAAACGTTATCATAGAATCACTTTTTCCGAAACACCTTTGTATAGCATATCATGTTTGCAGTATTTACCGCAAGCTAAATTACGGTTCATGACCTGCGTAAAAAACGCTTCGTGATGTATTCAACCTTTTCTTTGCATAATTTCATACCGAAATTTGATGGTATTCTGTGAACCTTAATCCCAGCTTTGATATCCTTATCAAACTATGATATAATTTTTCATTATACGAAAGATTGCCGCGACAGCTGCGGGCAATTTTACAACGGGAGGAATTCTAAAAAAGGCCGGAATGTCCCTGAAGGATATCCGGGAATACATCCATCTTGCCATGGAGGGAGACAGCACCATTGAAGAACGGCTCCAGCTTTTTTACAGGCAGCGCCAGATTCTTCAGGCTCAGATGGAAGAACTGCAGCATACTATGGATGTGCTGGATTTCAAATGCTGGTATTATGAGACAGCCAGGGATGCGGGAACGGTTCAGGTGCCTCAGTCCATGTCTGTGGAGGAACTTCCCCCTCAGTTTCGCAACTTAAAGAGAGATCTTGCAAAGGTGCCGATTGTTGATTGAGATCGGCGCCTTTCCTGTTACTCCTGCAAATTTTCTTTTCTGTAATTTATTTTCAAATTCCTGTAACCTTCCCCTTACCTCATTTGTATTATAAGTGAAGGTACCTAAAAGGAAATATAAAATGTTGACGTTTCACCGAAACAACAGCAAAAGGAGTTCTCATGAGACAACCAGTACAGCAGCTGATCGAGCGTTACCAGAACAGTCTCTACGCGGCAGCTTTTAACACCTGCCAGAACCAGATGGACGCCGAGGACGTAGTTCAGGAGACATTCGTTCAGTATTACACCAGCAGAAAAGAATTTGAAAGTGAGCAGCACATCCGGGCATGGCTTCTTCGGGTCGTCATTAATAAGGCCAGAAATATAAACCGGACTTTCTGGAAGAAAAACAAATGCTCTCTGGAGGATTACATAGAAACTCTTACTTTTCCTAATTCCCAGTCCAGAGACCTGTTCGAAGAGGTGATGAAGCTTCCAGACAAGTACCGAATTGTCATTCACTTATTTTATTATGAGGATTATTCCGTACGGGAAATTGCCGATATCCTGAAGCTCTCTGAAAGCAATGTAAAGGTCCGGCTTTCCCGGGGAAGGGCTTTGCTACGGGATTCATTAAAGGAGGAATGGGAAAATGACTAATCACGAAAAATATAAAAAAGCATTTTCTGTATTACAGACCTCTGAAAGCTCATTTCGGGAGGTAAAAAATATGGCAAGATTACAGAAAAGAACAAAAATGAAAACAGCAGCAGCCGTTATTGCAGGATGCATTCTTCTTGGTGGAACCGGAACCGCTTATGCGGCTAATGTAGGCGGCATCCAGCGTACCATCCAGCTCTGGATCCACGGCGACCAGACCAACGCCACTCTGAATGTTTCCGATAACGGCACTTATACTATGGAATACTACGATGAAAATGGAGAACTCCAGGAATCCGGCGGCGGTGGAATTGCCTTTGAAGCCGATGGAACACAGCGTTCGCTTACCGCAGAAGAGCTTATGGAAGAAATCGACTCTCCAGACGTAGAATACGAGGAAGACGGCAGTGTCTGGGTTTATTACCACAACCAGAGCATTGACATTACCAATAAATTCAACGACAACAAAGTCTGCTTCGTTAAAATCGCAGACGGGGATAAAACACTGTACCTGACTGTGAAGTATCAGAACGGATTCAGCTATTCCAATGAGAAATATGTGGAACCGGAGGAGTTTAATTAATCCCAATCGAACAATTTTACCCCTCACGTTTTACAAAACAGTTGATATAAAAACAAGCAAAGAAAAATAAGCGATAAAACAAGTGATAAAACAAGTGATAACAGGATGAAAAGTAAATCCAAGGCTTTTCATCCTGTTTTTATTTATAGCTTAGTTTCCCCAATTTTTAAAACAACAGTTCCTGCTGCTCCCCAACCTCGATTCTGGCTGTGATCAGTTCATCTGGCTCTTTGCCTCTTTTATGCTCTGCTTTCAGATACTGCATGCCGCCGCGGAGGCTGGCGGCAATGAGATTTAGAATATAAATATTGTCAAAACGGTTGTAAATGGAATCTCCGCCCAATCCGGTGAGACAGATCAGCTGGGTATTGGTTTTCTTCGCCATATCCATCAGCGGAATCAGCAAATGGGAAGCATTTGTCTGTGCAAAAGGATTATCCATGATCAGAACCTTTCCTTCATTTCTGTCAGCAAAAATGTCTGTATCATCTTTTCGCATATAGTACAGAAGGCTGGACAAAATAACAAACGCAGATAAAAATCCCTCGCCTCCAGAGTTTCTCGCTACTTCTTTCCAGGTTATGGGATATTCTCTCTGAGCTTCGATTTTATAAAGATGGATCTGCACATTTCCAATTCCTACAACCTGATCGTAAAGATTTCTGGTAGTAATGCTGGAGCCGAAAAATTCCTGGGCATTTTCATTTCTCTCGAAAAGCTCCACCCCTTCCATAGTAACCTTATCTATAAAATCCTCCAGACGAAGATGATAAAGTCCTGCATTTTCTTCCCAGTCAGGAATCTGGATCCTTAACATTTTTACAGGCTTTTCCCGAATTGTAATAGTGGAATTATGATCAATCTTTCCAAGATTTCTGTGGATTTCCTGAACATAATCCTCCATAAGCTCTACGATTCTTTCCTTTTCTCTTTCTACTACGGAAATGTCCACTTCAAGCTTTTCCATAAGACTATCGTAAGACTGCACCGTTGTTCTCAACTGGATCAGAACCCGGCCTGCATCTCCGGAGAGTTCCAGCATCTGCTCCAGCGGCTTCCGGTAGAAATCATCCTGGAACGCTTCCATCCGGACTATCTTGTTTAACAGCTGCACCAGTTCTTCTTTTTTCTGTCTGGTATCCCTGATTCTCTGATTGTAATCGCGAATGAGAATCCCTTTAAACTTTCTCAGTTCTGCTGCTTCCATATCAAAGGAAATAGTTTCCCACTCTTCTGTTTCTGCTGGAATCAGCTCATTATATTCTGACAAAGCAGTTAAATTTTCTTCATAGCTTCGAACCTTTCCATTCAGGAAATCAGCATGCTTTTTTTCTTCTTTTATCTGGAAAAGGAGCTGGTTTCTTCGTGCCGCAAAATCCTGTCCCTGAATTTCATTCTGAGGGAGCGGATTCTCCATGCCGCATACAGAACGGATTCGTTTCATCAGTTCGCTGATCCTACTCTGCGCAACCGCAGCCTTTTTATCAGCCTCATTCCACTGCAGATCTTTCGTCTGGATTTTACGCTGAAAATCTTCCAGTATTACTTCCTGGTGCGTTTCTTCTTTCCGGTCATAAAACACATTTTGCCACTGCGAAGGCTTTAATTTGTATTTTTTCTGCTGGTACTCAAGGTCATCCATTGCCCGCTGGAAACGTCCTGCCACTTTCTTCTCCTGTGCTTCCAGATCTTTCAGTTCCTGGGAAAGAACCGAGGTAATTGCTTCATAACGTGCTTCCATCTGATCTGCCGACAAACTCTCATCTATGTGAAAATTCTGTTCCGCATTCTCATATGCGGCATATCGGGCATACTTCTCACTAAGCCGTTCTTCTTCCCTGCCCAGCATGTTTATACTGTATTCCAAAGTCTTCTTTTCTTCCAGAAGTTTCCTCTGCCGGTCTCTGGCAAGCTTCTGATTTTCCTGATAGCGTGCTTCTTCTTTTTTGCACTTTTCCAGTACTTCACGGTTGCTTTCATAGGAGTCGTAGTCCCTTTTCAGCTGCTTAAAATCCTCCAGCTTTTGTCGCTGACGCTGAATTTCCATTCCCGCCCTGGCAATAAAAGCCTGCAGTTCATCATGGTCTTTTTTCAGTTTTTCAAGACTCTGGGAATCGTCCCTTATTTCCTTTTCCAGACGCTTTTTCTCTTCTTCCAGCTTCTCCAGAGTTTCCTGTACTTCCTGCCAGCTTTCCTTTGTCACGGTCTGATTTTTGATCATTTCCTGACGCTGGAAATACTCTGCATATTCCTTTTTGCGAAGTAAAACAGCCTGCCCGATTTTTTCCAGCTTCTGCCTTTTCTCCCAGATCATTGCCTGAAGCTTCTCTTCATCCAACAGGTTTTCATTAAACAGAATATAAAAACTGATTCCCGGAAATCTTACAATTTTATCCGCGTATTTCTCCTGAACTTCCTCAAGCTTTTCCCTTTCTACAATAGGTACTGGAAAAGAAGTACAAATGTTTTTCCCATTTCGTCCCAGCTTTTCCATCTCCTGCCTGGTAAGAATCAGGGCGTACGGAAGGAACGGATTTCGACGCACAAGCTCCTGGTTTTTCTTCTGGGAATAGCCGTTCTTTTTCAGCCATTCCATACCGTAAACTGCATGGATATCCAGGTTTTTCAGTTCATTTTCCAGTTCTTCTGGCAGTTCCAGGACTTTGCCGCTGGTCAGGCCTGTGTATTCCTTTTCCAGAGTGTCCTCTTCCTTCTCCAGATTTCTGCGAAGTTCTTCCAGTTCCCGCAGCTTTCGTCCTGAAACGTCAAGAATCCTTTCCCGATCCAGGAGATAGCGTTCTTCCATATCCAGATATTTGAGAACCGCTTTTCTGTCTTCCAGTTCTTTTTCATAGGTCTGATATCTGCCTGTCTGCTTCTGAATTTTTATTTTCTTGTGAATTAAAGCTTCTTTTTTATCTTCTAATCTGCGCTCCTGACCACGGATTGTTTCCTTGTCTGCTTCCCATTTTTTCTGGCTTTCGGTGCGCTCCCGCACTGCTTTTTCCAGATCCTGTTCGTAAATCTGCTGACAGATCTGAAGGGTTCCAGCTTCATAACTGCCAAGAATATTGCGCCTTAATTCTTCCTGATATTTGGAATTGTACTGTTCTTCCACGCGGCTGTATGCTTCAATCTGGCTTTCCAGTTTTCCTTTTTTTCCAAAACAATCACGTATTTTTTCTTCCAGCTCCTGAATTTTTTGCGCTTTTTTGTCTGCCTCTTCTCCTGCCTTTTTTGCACTTTCATTCTGTATGTTTTGCTGCCCGCGGTTATCCCGAAGCTGTCCCTCCAAAAAGCATTTCAGTGAAAATCCAAGTGCCCTGCGCTCTGGCTCCAGATCCTCTCCCTGCTGCCTTGCCACCGCAATTTTTTCCCGGAGAAGTTCTAATTCCCCTTTCTCCTCATTAACGGACTGCTGTCCTCTGGCACAAGCCAGAATATGCAGCTTTTCCTGTGTCTTAGCTGCCTCTTCCTGAAGATTTTCCCGTTCCATATCAATCATATCACGGTCACTAAGATGAAGGTTTTTCTCTTTTTCACTTTCATAAACCTTGCTGGAAAGCTCCTCATATTCTACTCTTGCAACAGCCTTATCCAGACCTTCCAGCTGTTCTTTTGACGCACTGTATTCCTTTTGGGTGTCATTCAAAAGAGCGTTCACATCATGGATAAACCAGGCAATTTTGTTCTCCTGCTTTCCCTCTTCACGCTCAGCTTCCTGATATTCTTCTGCCCTTGTGCGGATAGACTCTGCCTCTTCTTTAAAGGCACGGATATTGTCTCTTCGCTTGATTTTGGAACGGTTATCCTTGTACTGTCCAGCGTATTTTTCCAGAATAGACTGGAACTCGCGGATACGGTTTTTGTCTTTATTCAGCTTGCTCTCAATGGCTTCCAGAAACCACTTTTCTGTCAGGCCTTTTTCATCTCTGCAGTCGGAAAAAAGATCGGATAAGCCAGACTCTTTCACATTAATTTTCTTAATGATAGTCTCCCATTCCTTATAATTGATCTGGTATTCCATCAGCTTGTCAAAGTACTGCCGGGACTGGGCATAGTTGGTCAGGTCATAATAGAAAAACTTCATATCCCTGTCTTTTTTGTAGCTTTCGAACAACAGTTTACAGGAATTGAAATTCTTCAGAATCATCTCTTTTTTGCCCTTTTCAACTACGGGAAGATGACGGATGTCCTGAATACATGGCTCCTGATATTCACTCACAATGCCGATTATATCCAGGTTCTCTTTTTTGTCCTCCTGCAGATCCTGGGCTTTTCTCACCATAAGCCCGGTAAGGACATAGCCTGCGCCCTGGTCAAGGACCCATTCCACCAGAATAAAAGAGGGTTTATTGGTTGTGAAATAGCTTTCAAACAGACGGTCCTTGGTATTGCGATATCTCTGATGGACAAATGGGGCTGTCAGCATCTGCACCAGTACGGATTTTCCGCCGCCATTCTGAAGAGAAAGCAATGTACTTTCTCCATTGAAATACATGGTTTCATCACTGATGCGATATGCATTGTTGTTGTAATTCACATTGATCAGACGTATTGCATTAATCTTACTCATCCTTTGCCACCCCCAGTACTCTGAGAACTCGCTCATAATTGTTCTGATTCAGAAGGTTCCAGTCCATAAAATGATCCAGTTTTCTGGTGGTTTTTATCATCTCGTCCTGCTCTACATATTCAACCAGTCCCTGTTTCTGCAGGAACATCAGAATGTTGTAAATGAAACCTTCTTTCGTTGTTTTCATTCTGGAACCTCTGTCATCAGACTTCAGAGCCTCATAGGTTTCGTACAGAATCCGGAAGGAAATGCCTGCTGTATCTTTCTCATCCTCCTCTTCTGCTGCATCTTCCTTCAGCCTTGTGGAAATACAGTTCATAAGCTCTCCCACCCGCATATATTCCCGGGCTTTACTGCTGCTTCCCTGCCCATCAAAAAATTCCACAAGCAATGTAAGTATTACAAATTGGGATAAGTAGTAGTCTTTGTCTGTTGCTGTAGATTTACATAACGTATTCTTTAACTGCTGCTTGGAAAATCCCAGAAAATTATTTTCTTCTTTGGGAATCAGATAAATAACATTTCCATAGCGTTCTACATTGGCTGCAGCCACCTCACCCTGGGATTTTACCAGATTCCGGATTGCTTCCTCTTCCGTATAGGCCTTATATAAAAGAGGCTCATCCTCTTCTCTCAATTCATGATGTTCCAGCAAATAGTAAAAGATCTCCTGGCTGGAAAGGACTTCTTCTGCTTCGTATGCCATATGGGCTATTCCTCATTTCTTAAGATTCGGACAAGGATATTGGAACAGCGGATGCTCTTCCTTTCTCCACCTTCAGTCAACACATTATCAAAAATAACGGTATTTCCGTCTTCAATTCTGTATACTTCTATTTTTCTTATTTTCTGCTGTGAAAATTTTCCTTCACAAAGCTGCAGAAGCATTTCATTGAGCTGAAAATCAGATGTCTGATCCTGAATAAATTCACTTCGTTCTCTTTTCAGGGCGTCCATATCAATTTCTTTATTTCGAATCAGTTCTACCATAATTTCCTTAAAAATTTCTACATTTGGAATGAGCTGGTTTAGGTTTTCCTGCCTGCTTTGTATTTCTAAAAGAGAAATTTCTCCTGTTTCAACCGTCTGTTCTATAAGAAATCCCAGGCTGTTTTCATAACATTTCAGTTTTTCCTTTCGCTTTTTTTCCTGTTCTTTCTGGTATGCTTCTTCATCAAAATCCAGAATTTCTTCTGTATCTTCTTCCTCATTTCGTACACTGGGTTTCTGATATAACAACGCCTTATTCAGATTATAAATTTTCTCTGGCTCCTGATTAAATAAAGGCCGCAAAAAATATTCCAGATTTCCAAGAGACGCTGGTTTTTCCAGAACCTTATCATAAAAATCGTTTCGGAAAGAAAATCTCTGGATCAGCGATACCTGAGACAATAATTCCAGTTCTTTGGTATAAAGAGCCTTCAGGTCAAAATGACTGCTGAGAATTTTCTGGTGTTCATCGATGGTGCGGTTCAGGTATCCTTCTATGATACGAAGATTCTCCAGATTTTCCTCTTCCTTTTCTCCCAGACGACGAACATTAATATTTTCTTCTTCCAGATTTTTTACCCGGCTTCGAACCAATTCCCGGTATTTCTGAAATTTTTCTTTGGTGTCGCTGATAGTATCCAGATTTTCCAAAAGGATTTCTTCGTAATCCTTTACGGAGTAATTCAATGCATTTCTTCTGATTTTTCCCATAGCTTCCTGAATCTTCTGAAGCTGGATCCGCATCAGGTTAAATACATTTTTTATCTCATCCACAGCCTTGTCGTAGCTCTGCTTTTCCAGATGCATCTGAAAGATCATTTCGTGAATGGTAAGCTTCATATTATTTTCAATTTCAAGGGTGGAAAGTATAAGATTATACCCGTCATCGGTAAGATAATAGGACGTTCTGCGAACCTCCTGATCAAGATAAACAATACGGTTCGCCACATAACTGACATGCATAATATGATAGGCATTCTGCTCGAAATCGTACCCGTCAAAATACATGGCACGGCCTTCGTTGGACAGAATGACGTTGACAATAAAATCCCCCAGCTTCCTGCAGTCCTCGTAGGTGATTTGCTTTTGCAGATATCTGGTATTAAGGGTATCAATATATGCCCCGATATCATCCATGGTACAATTTTCTTCTTTCAGGGACTGCTCCATAATGTAAAGCATAACAGCAAAAATAAGATTCAGCTGTTCATCAAATTTTGAAAAGCCAAACTGTTTCCAGGACATTTTCTGAGCGCTGTTCTGAATGAGCACCGCATACAGTCCCACATTTTTCATTCGTCTTGGAAAATTTTTGAGGAATTCGTACTGCAAAGACTGCCTCCTTCAGCATTGGTAGATATGCTTCGTAATTTATTCTATATTTTGCGTTGCTGCCTTTTGCCATATTAGATATTAGCTTATCTGATTTTCTAAAAGTCTGCTCTGTTTAGAATTTCCTGTGGAACATACCTTTCATTCTGTAAAACTGCCTGCATTTTTTCCACAGTAGTGTTGCTGAAATAGGAAAAGAATATGGAAGTAATATTTCGGTTCTGATGTTCTTTGGTCTCTGGCAAATTTTCCAGGCGGTCTGCCTTGTTCAGCATTGCTTCATATGCAGGAATAAAGGGCTTGATTTCCCATCTGTCCTGAAATCGTTCTACCAGATTCTCATATATTCCAATTCCCTCATAGTCCAGATCACCAAAGTAAAAAATCTTATTTCCAGAATCTGTCATATAGGGTTCCGCACACAGGTCAAAATCCTGGAAGGAACGGAGAATACCTTTGCCTGCCCCATAAATGAGTGTTCCCACTTCCATATTAAAAATTTCAGTATGCCCGCTCAATAAATGGCTTCGCATACTGAAAAAAGGATCTTTGTTTTCCAAAATCAGGAGATTCTGCGGGGTATTTCTTGTATGAGTGTAATATGCCAATGGTTCTGTCGTCCGATAGATATTCAAAAATTCTAAGCCCAGTCCGCATCGATTCAGTATTTTCTTCCCTTGCTCCCTGTCCAGGAATTTCTCTCTGCTCCAGATTTCAAAGCTTCTCTCATTCAGTGACTCTGCGGTCTTCAAAGCGTCCTTATGTTCTTTCAGGTACTCATTCAACAGAAGCACCCATGGTCGATCTGTTTCATAAACATCTGGATGTGTAAGATAATAATCTACTGAAATCCTTGTAGAAAAATTATATTTTATTTCCTCTATATACTCGCTGTAATCCTTCTTCTCTTCCAGAATCCAATATTCCCGATAAAGTGCAGGCTTTTTCCCATTGGTCCTGGATGCTTTCACGGGCTTTATTTTTTCTTCTTTAAGCAGCTTCCGAATATATTCGTATTGCTCCTGATAGGACTGATCCTGCATAGTGCGAAGAAGAGCTTCTAAGGAAATTCGTTTCATAGAGGGAACTCCTCCGAATACAAATGTATGTTCTTATAGGTATCTTATCATAGATGTGTGTATTTTTCTATAATAATTTTTACTTATAACAGAAAAACCCCGGAAACCTTACGGTTCCGGGGTATCTTACGTTTGGACACAATGTACCTTGCGGTACTCTATTTATATAATTAAGATGTTATGCTAAAATTATTCGATAACTGTAGCAACACGTCCTGATCCTACAGTACGTCCACCTTCACGGATAGCGAAAGTAAGACCCTGGCTCATAGCGATTGGGTGGATCAGTTCGATTGTCATCTCGATGTTATCTCCAGGCATGCACATCTCTGTTCCTTCTGGAAGGTTGATAACACCTGTTACGTCTGTTGTTCTGAAGTAGAACTGTGGACGATAGTTGTTGAAGAATGGTGTATGACGGCCACCCTCGTCTTTAGTCAGAACGTAAACCTGAGCTGTGAATTTTGTATGGCATGTGATTGTTCCTGGTTTAGCAAGAACCTGTCCACGCTCGATCTCGTTTCTCTGAACACCACGAAGAAGTGCTCCGATGTTATCACCAGCCTGAGCCTCATCAAGAAGTTTACGGAACATCTCGATACCAGTTACAACAACTTTACGAGTCTCTTCTTTGATACCAACGATCTCAACTTCGTCAGATACGTGAAGAACACCAGCCTCTACTCTACCAGTAGCAACTGTTCCACGTCCTGTGATAGAGAATACATCCTCTACAGGCATAACGAATGGTTTATCTGTGTCACGCTGTGGGTCCGGAATGTAGCTATCAACTGCATCCATAAGCTCCATGATCTTGTCGCCCCACTCGCTGCTCGGGTCTTCAAGAGCTTTAAGAGCGGAACCTCTGATAACCGGGATGTCATCTCCTGGGAAGTCATACTCGGAAAGAAGCTCACGAATCTCCATCTCAACCAGCTCAAGGAGCTCGTCATCGTCAACCATATCACATTTGTTCATGAATACAACGATGTAAGGAACACCTACCTGACGGGAAAGAAGGATGTGCTCTTTTGTCTGAGCCATAACACCATCTGTAGCAGCAACAACAAGGATAGCACCATCCATCTGAGCTGCACCAGTAATCATGTTCTTAACGTAGTCAGCATGGCCTGGGCAGTCAACGTGTGCATAGTGTCTATGCTCTGTCTCATACTCAACGTGTGCTGTAGAAATTGTGATACCACGCTCTCTTTCCTCTGGAGCTTTATCGATGTTAGCGAAATCTGTAGCTACGTTACCAGCAACTCTCTCAGAAAGTACTTTTGTGATAGCAGCTGTTAAAGTAGTTTTACCATGGTCAACGTGTCCGATGGTACCAATGTTACAATGTGGTTTTGTTCTCTCAAACTTAGCCTTTGCCATTTTAAAATGTCCTCCTTGATTAGTTGGCTCATTCTCTATTAAAATAGAGCGCCATATCGGTTTTAAACTTGCTATCCTTGATTATATTGCAAATCAAGGATATTTGCAAGCTTTTTATTATTTTATGCGAAACCCTAATTCAGCTTAAAACCAAATCAGTCTTTCTTTGCCAGAACTTTCTCCTGAACACTCTTCGGAACTGGCTCGTATTTCTCAAAGAACATGGAGTAGTTACCACGTCCCTGAGTTCTGGAACGAAGATCTGTTGCATATCCGAACATCTCGGAAAGCGGAACAAATCCACGGATCATCTTACCGCCGCCGATATCATCCATACCTTCGATACGACCACGACGGGAGTTGATATCACCGATAACATCACCCATGTAATCCTCTGGTGTGGTAACCTCAACCTTCATGATAGGCTCAAGAAGGATTGGAGCTGCCTTCTGCATAGCATCCTTGAATGCAAGAGAACCTGCAATGTGGAATGCCATCTCAGAAGAATCGACTTCATGATAAGATCCATCGTATACATTTGCATGTACACCAACAACCGGATATCCTCCAAGGATACCAGCCTTCATAGCCTCTTCGATACCTTCTCCTACAGCCGGGATATATTCCTTCGGAATAGCACCGCCGACAACAGTAGACTCGAACTTGTACAGTTCTTCGCCGTTGGCATCCATAGGCTCGAATTTAACTTTACAGTGACCATACTGTCCACGACCACCAGACTGTTTTGCATACTTGCTGTCTACATCAACAGGTTTGGTGATGGTCTCTTTGTAAGCTACCTGAGGAGCACCAACGTTAGCCTCTACGTGGAACTCACGAAGAAGACGGTCAACGATGATCTCAAGGTGAAGCTCACCCATACCAGCGATAATGGTCTGTCCTGTTTCCTGATCTGTATGTGCACGGAAGGTCGGGTCCTCTTCTGCAAGTTTTGCAAGAGCCTCACCCAGTTTGCCCTGTCCTGCTTTTGTCTTAGGCTCGATAGCCAGCTCGATAACTGGTTCCGGGAACTCCATGGACTCAAGGATTACCGGATGCTGCTCATCACAGATTGTATCACCAGTTGTGGTGAATTTGAATCCGATAGCGGCAGCGATATCACCTGAGTAAACCTTATCCAGTTCCATACGCTTGTTAGCATGCATCTGGAGGATACGGCCAACACGCTCTTTTTTGCCCTTTGTAGAGTTATATACATATGATCCGGAATTCATTGTTCCTGAATATACACGGAAATATGCAAGTTTTCCAACGAATGGGTCTGTCATGATCTTGAATGCCAAAGCGGAGAACGGCTCTTCATCAGAAGAATGTCTCACGGTCGGGTTTCCATCCATGTCAACACCATCGATTGGCGGGATATCTGTTGGAGCAGGCATGTACTCCAGGATAGCGTCCAGAAGCTTCTGAACACCTTTGTTTCTATATGCAGAACCGCAGCATACCGGAACAGCTGTACACTCGCATGTACCTTTTCTCAGGGCTGCTTTCAGTCTGTCTGTGCTTGGCTCTTCTCCCTCAAGATATTCCATCATGAGATCGTCGTCCAGCTCACAGATCTTCTCGATCAGTTCTGTATGATAAAGCTCAGCATCCTCTTTCATGTCTTCCGGGATATCGGTGATAGTGATATCATCGCCCTTCTCGTCATTGTAGATGTAAGCTTTCATTTCGAATAAGTCGATGATTCCCTTGAAGTCATCTTCTTTTCCGATTGGGAGCTGCAGGCAGATTGCGTTTTTACCAAGACGAGTCTTGATCTGCTCTACTGCACCGTAGAAGTTTGCACCAAGGATGTCCATCTTGTTGATGAATGCCATACGAGGTACATTGTAGGTATCAGCCTGACGCCAAACGTTCTCAGACTGTGGCTCAACACCACCCTTTGCACAGAATACGCCGACAGCGCCATCCAGTACACGAAGGGAACGCTCAACCTCAACAGTAAAGTCTACGTGACCTGGGGTATCAATGATGTTGATACGATGCTCAAGAGCGCCTGCTTTTGGTTTGCAGTTCTCTTCCAGGGTCCAGTGACATGTTGTAGCAGCGGATGTGATTGTGATACCACGCTCCTGCTCCTGCTCCATCCAGTCCATGGTAGCAGTACCTTCATGTGTATCACCAATCTTGTAGTTGACACCTGTATAGTACAGAATTCGTTCTGTAAGAGTTGTCTTACCAGCGTCGATATGAGCCATAATACCAATGTTTCTGGTTCTCTCGAGCGGGTATTCTCTACCTTCTTTTCCAGCCAATGGATTTTCCTCCTTGATTAGAAGCGATAGTGAGCAAATGCTTTATTTGCTTCAGCCATCTTGTGCATGTCTTCTTTCCTCTTTACAGATGCTCCGGTGTTATTGGCTGCATCCATAAGCTCGTTAGCCAGTTTCTCTTCCATGGTCTTCTCGCCTCTCTTGCGGGAGAACATGGTGATCCAGCGAAGAGCCAGAGCCTGACGTCTGTCAGCTCTTACCTCGATCGGAACCTGATAAGTAGCTCCACCGATACGTCTTGCTTTAACTTCAAGCTGAGGCATGATGTTGTTCATAGCCTCCTCAAATACTTCAATAGCTGGTTTGCCAGTCTTCTCTTCCATTCTGGCAAATGCTCCGTAAACAATCTTCTGAGCTACACCCTTCTTACCATCTAACATAATGTTGTTGATAAGCTTTGTAACAACTTTATTGTTGTACATCGGGTCTGCCAGAACGTCTCTTTTCTGAGTATGTCCTTTACGTGGCACGTTACTTCCCTCCTTAATCATTCTGATTATCTCATCGGTACTCACGCAGTAAACTATTGCATGTTCGCACTGGTAATGGTCCTATATTTAACCCGCAACCGACAGGGTATATGGAATACCGTACAAATCTCTATAGTCTCCGCAGTAATACGGATGGATTATTTCTTAACTTTCGGTCTCTTAGCGCCGTATTTAGAACGGGCCTGTTTTCTGTTAGCAACACCTGCAGTATCAAGAGTACCTCTGATGATGTGGTATCTTGTACCAGGTAAGTCCTTAACCCTTCCTCCACGGATCAGAACAACGCTATGCTCCTGAAGGTTGTGACCTTCTCCTGGGATGTAGCTTGTTACTTCGATTCCGTTGGAAAGACGAACTCTGGCGATCTTTCTAAGAGCTGAGTTAGGCTTCTTAGGAGTAGCTGTTTTAACAGCTGTGCAAACGCCACGTTTCTGTGGTGCAGACTGCTCAACTGCTTTCTTTCTTAAAGAGTTATAAGTTCTCTGCAGAGCCGGAGCTGTAGATTTCTTAACAGCTGTCTGGCGTCCTTTTCTTACTAACTGGTTGAATGTTGGCATTCCATTTCACCTCCCGATTTATTTCTCCATAGATTCTTCTATGGGGTTTCCTTGCGGTTGCTATTATCTTAGTAAGCGCGGAAAAAAATGCCTTATTTCGCACGCTTTTTGATTATATCCTGTCTGCATATCTCTGTCAAGGTGTTTTTCTGCAATTTTTCCTTATTTTTTCATATGCAAGGCGGAGGATAGCGGCGTAGCGTTGGCTACGGCGACTGACGGCAACGCGGCATATGAAAAATCAGGCAAGTCAATATGGCGGTTACTTAATTTTCGTTGTGCTAGAGCGTGTTTGAAAAAGGCTTTCTGCAAGATGTGCGTCACAATTTGTGGGAGATTTTGTCCGGATGAGGGCGCCGTAGCGGGCTACGGCAACTGAATTCGGGCAAAATATACCGCAAAGTGGGGCGTGCAGATCGCGGGAATGATTTTTCAAACACGCTCTAGTTATTGCGGTAAAGTTTTAATACGTACTGCTTTCTTCTTATTAAAATGTGCTTTCGAAAAAACATTTTTCAAACCCATCCCCTTTCACAGAAACCAAACTTTACATTGCATTCCTATTTATGCGTTATTATAATAAGTAAAAAGATTTCCCAACTGCAGTATCACCAATAAAACCTGACAGTTTGGTATTCTGCAAATACTCGGAAAGGGGACATGCTATGTCTTTGCATTTTGTAAAACCTTATCATAAGCATCTTATAAAAACTTCTTTTTTGCTCTCTTCTCTATTATGGGGCATGATTCCAGGTTCTATACATACCGTTTGCGCCGAAACTGCCGAAACAGACCAGCAGCTTTCCCAGACGGACAGTCACACTGTGGCAATTGATCCCGGGCATCAAGGACCGAATGTAGATATGAGCGCCTTAGAGCCTCTCGGACCTGGCTCCACAGAAATGAAGGCGAAGGCTTCCACGGGTACCCAGGGGGCTTTCACCGGGCTTGAAGAATACCAGCTGAATCTGGACGTTTCCCTGAAGCTGGAACAGGAGCTTACAGACCGCGGCTACATCGTTGTGCTTACCAGAAGAGATAACGACACAGCGATCAGCAATAAAGAGCGTGCAGAATATGCCGCTGAGCAGGGCGCGGAAATCTGTGTGCGGATCCATGCCAACGGGGCTGATTCTGCTGCCTCCGGTGCCCTTACCATTTCTCCCTCTTCTGCCAACCCTTATGTTGCTTCCCTCTATGAACAGTCCAATCTGCTTTCCCAGTGTGTTCTGGACTCCTACTGCCAGGCAACCGGATTTGACAACCGGGGAGTTACCTATGCGGATAATATGACCGGAATCAACTGGAGCACCATCCCAGTCACCATTCTGGAAATGGGATTTATGACAAACGAACATGATGACCTTCAGATGATCGATCCTGATTTTCAGGATACCATGGTCACAGGAATTGCAGACGGTATCGATTCTTATTTTGAATCCGTCGGAAAGGATGTAGAAAACTGATGAAAAAGAAACGGCCAGCTTCTTCTTATTTGCTGATGCTTCTCAGCGCGATTGCTGTAATCCTTATTTTATTAATTATTTATTTCACCGTTCGCCAGCAAAATGTTTCCACCAGCACGCAGACAGAAATCCAGACCGCCAGTGCCAGGGAGGAAGATGGGTTCACCTCTGGCGATGCAGAGGCTGATGACGGATTTACTTCCGGAGATATTGCGGATGCTTCTGATTCACCGGAAGGCTTTTCGGAAAGAGAAAGCGCCGGCCCTATGCCAGTGACACAGGCTCCGGAGCAGGCAGATGCCAGCCAGGATCCGTCTGCCGATCAGCCGGAACCTGCGCCAGATGACAGTTCCCAGCCGTCAGAAGCACATGCTAATACACCTGAAGCCAATGCCGAAGACGGCGCCATTTCCCCATCGCAGGGCAATTCTGTTTTTGACAATAAAGCGGACCAGACCATGGAAGACCTCCTTGCACAGATCCGTTTGGCACTGCCCGTCTCCAATGGCTCCTGGAGCGTCTACATCTGTGACCTGTCCGGCGGGTCAGAAGGCACCATCCATGATTTTTCCATGCAGGCGGCAAGTCTGATCAAGCTTTACATTATGGGTGCTGTATATGAAAATTACGACAGCCTGACCCAGCAGTACGGGGCGCAGACCATTGATGGATATCTGCTGCCTATGATCACCGTCAGCGACAATGACGCTGCCAACAGCCTGGTGTCCTGCCTTGGCGGCGGTGACAGCAGTGCAGGTATGGAGAAAGTCAACAGCTTCTGTACAGAACATGGATATAACAGCACCTCCATGGGCCGGCTTCTTCTTGCCAGCAACGAGTTCGGGGATAACTACACTTCCGCTTACGACTGCGGAAAATTCCTGAAGGAAATCTATCAGAGCTGTGCAGATACCTCCAGTGATCCGATTCTGGCACACGCAGAGGACATGTATGCACTTCTGAAACAGCAGCAGCGCAGCAACAAGATTCCGGCAGACCTTCCGGAAGGCGTAAAGGTTGCCAACAAAACCGGCGAGCTTTCCAATGTGGAAAATGATGCCGGAATCCTCTATGATACCAATTCCGGCAATGACCTTGTAATCTGTTTTCTTTCAGAGAATCTTACCGATACTGCTGCCGCGCAAAGTACCATCGCCCAGTTAAGCAGAACCATTTATCTGACTTATAATGGCTGAGACGCAATGCTTAACATGAAAACATGAAAGATTTTTCAAAAAGTGTCTGATTTTTCATCCATCGCAATATAAAAAGAACCATGATACAATGTAAACCGTCCTCAAAATTCTAAGCTTTTGAGACAGCACAGTTTCATGGTTCTTTTTATATTGACTCATCTTATTTTTTAGCCGTTGACCGCTGCGTCCCCTTACTCCGCTTTCCCCTCATCTTCTCCCTCTTCATAGGATTTCTCCCAGATCTCGGAGAACACTGCCAGCGGACAGTCTGTAAGCAGACACATCAGCAAAAAGCACTCATACGGATTCACAATATAAATCTCACTCATTCCGCATTTCTTCAGAATGCCCTGGGCTTCTTCTATAAAATGATGGTAACGGTCATAGGGATCGTCATCCTCCATCTCCTGGGACACAATAAAGAATTCGATTGTGAGAAGGTCAAAACGCTCCACCGGGAATTTGTGGTTCAGAATATTGGTAATTCTCTGCCTGCTGAAACGCTTCTGACTGAAATGCTTGGCCAGAATGGAAGCAGACATTTTCTTCAGGTTTCCCATACGGTTGATAGGAATACCATTGCAGATTACCTTCTCAAGATCAGAGGGCGTGATATTCTCTGCTTTCCAGATCTTATTCCGTCCCTTCTCCTCCTCATCCTTCTGGTACATGGCTGCAATAATTTCCTTTGCGCGCTGCAAAAGCCGCTGAAATTCCTGGAAAGCCTGACTCTTCTCGTTCATAGGATCGTCCCATCCGGCTTTCAGGCATGCTAGATATTGAAGAAGCTTCTTCTCTGTATCAATGATAAACTTCCCGCTCATCGCTTCTGCCACAATATCATTATGAGCTGCTGGCTCTATGGTCTTATAGCGATCTTTGTACTCTTCTGCCTTGCTGTAGGGAAGCTGCCTGCTGTAGCAGTACCAGTAGATTACCTCCTCCGGATTGTGAAAATCAAAATCCTGCTCCTTGAGCACTCTGGTAAGGAAATCCGATACATCCTCTGCACTCATGCGAAGCCCAAAACCCAGAAGAAAAACCGTCTCTCTCTTCACAGAAGCCTGGGTCAGCCAGTTATTCACCAGTGCCGGAAGCTTGGTAGAAGTAGGGTTCATGGACTTGGGCGTATAAGTTTCCTTAAAGGATTCCACCGCAATATCCCTGTATATCTCCTGGGGCACTTCCCCGTAAGGCTCCTCAAGGCCTGCACGCTCATAAATATATCTCTTCAGATGATCTCCAAAGGAAACCAGCTCCATCTCCTTGTAGAGATAATGGAAGATCACTTCTGCATCTTCATCTTCAAAGCTCTCCAGGCTCACCACCTGCCGGAACCTTTGCGCCGCCCTTCTGGTAAATTCAAAATCTTTCACTGCGTCAAATGCCACAGTCTGTTCGAAATCAAGATCCTGCATACGATTTTTCATAATACATCACCTTCATTTTCTTTTTTGTTCTGGCGCAGCCAGGCTCTGAGCGGATGATTCTCACGCTGGATTTCACAGAGAATGATCGTGGTATTGTCTCTGGCGCCTTTCTCCAGAACCTGATCCATAAGAATCTGCACCGTGTCTCCAACAGATTCGCCGGAAGCCATAGCCGTTTCGATTTCCTTATCCGAAAGCATATCGGTCACCCCGTCTGAACAGAGAAGATAACGGTCTCCCTCCTGATATTCCAGAGCCTTTACAGAAGGTTCCAGCTTCATCTCGCTTTCCTCCACTCCCAGAAACTGGGTCAGAGGAGCTTTCCCAAACATATAGCTTCTCAGAACATGATCACTGGAAATCTGCCGGATCTGCCCCTGGCTCTGCTGATAGATCCGGCTGTCCCCAAGATTACAGATATAGACAGACTTCCTGGCAAACACGATCATCGCCATGGTCGTTCCCATGGCATTGATCCGGTTGCTTGCGCTGTAGCTGCACACTGCCTGATTCATAATCTGGCAGGCCTCCAGAAGAAAATTCTCCGGCTGTCTGCGCAGCTTCCCCTTATTTTGTCCATAGTATTTCCCGAATTCCTGGGACGCCAGATAAGCTGCCATCTCGCCCTGGCTCTCTCCTCCCATTCCATCGAAAACGATCAGCACCGGAAAGCTCTCCCGAAGCCGCTCACCGCCGCGCACTTCCTGCATTCCCAGATTCTGGGACGGAAGAATCTCCCCACAGCACCAGAAATTATCTTCATTATTTGATCGCACTTTCCCCGCATGGCAGGTATAAGCATAATTAATACGGTATGTCATATGATTCCTCTTCGCTATTCATCCAGCTGTTCCAGAGCATTTTTCCAGTATTTCTCTCCGCGTTTGGTATACTCTGTACTGTCATTTTCCTTGTCATGGACAACGCCGTCCGTATCGATCCAGCGGATCATCTTGCCGCGCTTATCATAATAATAAAGTTCTTTTTTATTGCCGGTCCATATGTATGCAAAAAACAGTCTCTCATCCCAGTAATAATATTCCTCATAAACACCGTCCTCAGAAGTTTCCGGATAGATCAGTGCTTTTATAAGTTTGCCGTTGCTGTCATAGTAGCGAAGTCGGTCGCCTTCCTTGCCCACTTCCTTACAATCGGCCAGTTCCTCCACAATGGTATTCGCCTGTTCCTTAATGGTCTGGATTGCTGTGGAAAAATCATCGATCTGAGCCGTGCTGTTGTCATTGGCTTCCAGCACTTCCATAACCATGTTGGTGTTCTGTGCCTTCCGGTCCTCGTCATGAATCAGCTTCACATAAACGCCAACAATAATGCATGCTGCCAGCACCACAACCGCAATGGAAATGGACCATGGAGAAATCCTTCTCTCCTGCTGCAGTGCCTGCCGCTTCTGTCTGGAAGCTGCCTCTGATCTGTCTTCTTTGCGAAGGCTTTTGGATGGCTTCGGCTCCTTTGCGTCCCTGGAGTTCTTTTTCTCCTTCTCTTCTTCCTGACGGATGGCTTTCTCAATCTGCGGTTCTTCTGCCACCTGGGTCCGTTCCATTTTCTCAGCACCTGGTTCTTCCACCACATAATTCTTCTGGTGCCGCTGCTCTATATCACGGGCATCAGCCAGCTGCCACTGGGAGCGTTCCCACTCCTTGGCTGCATTCACAGGTGCGATCCGCAGGCTTTCCAGATCCTGAAGCATATCCTCCGGTTTCCGGTAACGCTTCTGTGGATCATAGGCACATGCCTTCAGTATAATATGGGAAAAGGCAGCGCTTGCCCGGGATGGTGCCGGCATCTTCTCCCCGGCCATGCGCCGTGCCAGTGCATTCTCCTTATCCCGATAGGTAATCAGCTGCTTATCCAGAGACAGAAACGGAAGCCTGTTCTGGTTCATCAGCTTATATAGCACGATTCCAAGGGAATAGATATCAATGCTGCTGTCGTATTTCTCACCTTTATAAATCTCAGGTGCCATGTAGGAGTAGGTACCCTTCTTGGACATATTCCCCACTGTGTGCGCCTGCTCTCTGGCAATTCCAAAATCTCCCAGCTTAAAGTCACCGAATCTGGATACAAAAATATTCTCCGGCTTTACATCCCTGTGAATAATATTCAGCTTCCGGCAGTAAATTAATGCCATGCTAAGATCACAGCCAAGTTTCATTACCTCTTTCTCAGTAAGCTCCTTGCCTGTGCAGTAATCCATAAAACTGGTCAGATATTCCATTCGGATGTAAATATCCCAGCCGATCTCGTCCAGATATTCCACCACTTTAAAATCTTCAAAGGATACAATATGGGAATTTCCGCAGAAATGCTCCATCGTATATATTTCCTGAACGCAGTCCTCCACCAGGTTTCGAAAATATTCTCTGGTAGACTGCTCATCATTCATCTCTGATCTTACGCTGTCAAGCTCTCCCTTATTACCGGGAATCGATATAATCTTAATGGCCGAATAAAAAGTGCGTCCACGCTCTGTCCGCTGCGCCTTATATACTTTCCCAAAAGAGCCTTCCCCTATTTTCTCTACAAGCTGCCACTCTGGCCAGACAGAAACCGGAACCCCTTTCTCCATACAAGCCCCTCCTTTCCCAAAAAGAAAGTCGATTGCTGACCACAATCATCATCCCCGGAACTGCTGCCCGGGTTTTCGTAATATTATACTAGAATATTACCACAAATGATAGTCCCGCCTGTATTTTTCTCTATCCATATCTTTCCAGCCTTTCATTGGCAGGATGTCTGTCATTTTTCTGCGGTGCAGAGGTTTACCAGAATCTCAGACACCTGCCGTATTTCCGGGCTGCTGCAGTATTCGCTGCAGCTGTGCACCTGGTTCATGGAGGTGGCGATTACCAGCCCTTCGATTCCGTGCTGGGCAAACACATTGTTGTCGCTTCCCCCGAAGGTTTTCTCGAATTCTGGCTCAAGGCCTGTTTTTTCCACTGCTTTCCTGTAATTTTCTGCAGCTTTTCCGCCAAGATCCGTCTCATATGCAATAATATTCAGCTTTTCTTCCCATTCAAACGCTGCTCTGGCCTTCTCTGCCTCTTCCTGGAAAATCTCATGGTACTCCTTAAGAAGCTTCATGGCAATCTCATGATTCAGACTGCGGATCTCCCCTTTCGCCGTGCAGGCTTCTGGTACAATGTTGGTTCCTGTTCCCCCTGCAAAAACACCGATGTTGGCAGTTGTATTTTCATCAATCCTGCCCTGGGGAAGTCTGGCGATGGCTTTGGCTGCTGCCTGGATGCTGTTGATTCCTTTTTCCGGGTAAAATCCGGCGTGGGCAGCCTTTCCCTTTACAGAGGCCGAAAAAGAAATTAAAGTTGGGGCAGCGTAAGCGGCTGCTCCGATTTTGCCGCTAAGATCCAAAGCGTAAGCCTCTTTGGAGCGGACTTTGCTGTAATCGAAAGCATTTGCTCCTTTGCAGTACAGCTCTTCCCCGGTTGTGATCAAAATCTCCACCGTCCTGTGAGGAATGTTCTTCTCTTTCAGATAGAGGACTGCCTCATAGATTGCGGTAACACCGGCAAGGTCGTCTGCACCAAGGACTGTAGTTCCGTTGCTTGTCACAGTTCCGTCCGGGTGAAACACCGCTTTTTTGTTCCGGGAAGGCTCTACTGTATCCATATGCACGCCAAGAAGCAAAGGTTCTGATCCAGCCTCCCCTTCCAGCCGGGCAAAAAGATTGCCTGCATTGGACCCTGTTGCCTCTCCGGTCTGGTCCTCCTCCAGCTCTACGCCGATTTCTCCAAATAATTTCTTCAGGTAGTCTGCCATCTCCCGTTCCTTTAAGGATGGGGAATCAATGGATACCAGTTTGCCAAATACTTCTGCTATTTTCTCATTTTCTCTCATAATCGCAATTGCAAAAAACAGCTGCGCGATACAGCTGTTTTATTCTCCTTTTTGAAATTTTCAGGTGTTCGTTTAAATCATGTACTCCGGCTGTGCCATAATATTCATCTTTCGGAAAAATTCCTGGGTACGCGGGTTCGTCGGGTGGTCGAATACTTCCTTCGGTGTTCCGTCCTCCACCACATGTCCCTTGTCCAGGAAAATCACACGGTTGGATACATGACGGATAAAGTTCATCTCATGGGATACCAGAAGCATAGTGTAGCCCTGTGCTGCAACCTTGCGGATGACGTCCAGCACCTCGCCAACCAGCTCCGGATCCAGTGCGGAGGTAGGCTCATCCAGAAGAAGGATCTGCGGCTTCATTGCAAGGGCTCTTGCCAGCGCAACTCTCTGCTGCTGTCCGCCCGACAAATGCTTGGGATAATGATTTGCCCAGGGTGCCATGCCTACCAGCTTCAGCTGCTCGATGGCAATCTCTCTTGCCTGCGCCTTTGACATCTTCTTTACCACGATCAGACCTTCCATTACATTCTCAAGAGCTGTTTTTTTCTCAAAAAGATTAAAACGCTGGAATACCATTCCTGTATTCTGTCTCAGATATAAAAGGTCTTTTGGCTTTTTCTCGGAAAGATCAATGGTTTTATCCCCGATGGTCACAGTGCCCCGTTCCGGTGTTTCCAGGCGGTTCACGCAGCGAAGAAGGGTGGATTTACCGGTTCCGGAAGGACCAATGATTCCCACTACATCGCCTTTTTTGATATCTAGGCTGATGTCATCCAGGACAACATTATCATTAAATTTTTTTGACAAATGATCAATTTTTATCATGGGTTGCGTCCTCCTCGGCAAAGTTTACCAGCTCCACCTGATCCGGAATACGAATCTTATTTTCAATTATACGGATCAGCTGCTCAATAATCAAGGTAATTACCCAGTAAATAATAGCAAGTGATACGTAAACCTCGAAATAGCGGTATGTTTTTCCTGCAATAATCTGGCCCTGTGCGGTAATCTCCACAACTGCGCAGGTGAAGGCCAGTGATGTTCCTTTGATAATGCTGATCAGGGCATTTCCCAGTGTAGGAAGCGCTACCTCAAAAGCTTCCGGAAGAATGATCCTGCGAAGTGCCTGCGGATAAGTCATTCCAAGTGCGTGGGCGGCTTCAATCTGTCCATTGTCTACGGACTGAAGTGCGGAACGGATGATCTCTGCCATAAAGCCAGCCTGATTCAGTCCAAGTGCGATCATTGCATAGGCAATTCCAGGAATGTCTGCCACTGCAAGATTGGTGCCGAATTTCTGGTTGATGGCTTTGAAAAACATTGGGATTCCAAAGAATGCCACATACAGCTGTACGATTACAGGAGTTCCTCGAAGGAGAGAAATCAGAAGGTTGGTAAGCTGTGTCAGTACCTTGATCTTATGCATTTTTATGATCGCCATCACAAGTCCTAAGATCAGCCCCAGAAGCATGGAAAGCACTGCCAGCTCCAAAGTGATTGGTAATTTTCCCAGCAATTCCGGGATCGATGTGAATACCAGTGATACGTCAAATAATTTTCCCATGATTTTTCTCCTACAAGTTCAGTTTCTATAAATATTTTTCTACAAGCACACAGGTAAATCCAAAAGGTCTCGGCGCATTCTTCGGTCTGGAAGGCTCCTGCTTCGGCTTCTCTTCCTGTTTATGATGCTTGTCGTATACGGACGGGTCCACCTCCGGGTTCAGCTGATAACCCAGCTTTTCATAGAAACCAGCAGCACGGTCCTGGCTGCTGATCACGATGTGGTTTACTCCGTACTCTTTTAACCAGTTCTCTGCTTCCTGGATCAGGATTCTGCCGTAACCGCCTTTTTGTTTTTCCCGGACGACGCAGACACGTTCGATCTTGCCGGTCTTCTCGTCTGGAAAAGCGATTCGGCAGCCTGCCACTGGCTTGTGATCCTCAATCAGGATCACAGCCTGCAGGTCCTCTTCCTTTTCGTCATGGGAAAATTCCAGCTCTATGGGAATGCTCTGTCCCACGCAGAAGGCATCTGTCCTCACGTAATCATAAGCTTTGTATTTCCAGGTCTCTGCCCCTTTTTCTATGCGATAAATTTCCACCATGATCGTTCTCCTTGCATCTCTGATTTAGTTGATTGTCTCTTCGAAGTATTTCTCGTCCGGGCTTGTGTCTTTTCCAAGATATTTCTCGGTGATCTCAGCTAAGGTGCCGTCCTCTTTCATTTCCTTCAGCGCTGCGTCCACATCCTCGCGAAGAGCTGCGCCCTCCTCATTTTTTCCAAAGAGAAAATAGGTGTTGTTCTGTGGGAAAAGGAATTCCTGTGTTTCGTCGTCAATTGGATTTGGAACCAGCTGTCCCTCCAGTCCAAAGTTTGGAAGAAGGTTGTCAATCAGCGGGCCATCGTCAATGGCAACGTCTGTAACACCGTCTACAATGTTCTGGTAACGAACCTGGAAATTGGTGTTGTCGTAAACGATCTCGATCTGATGATCCGGGTTCTCCTCATTCCATTGCTCCAGTGCATTGGCTGTCAGGCTTCCGGCTGTCAGCTCGATCTTGTAGCCTCTGTCTGCCAGATCCTGAAGGGAGGTCAGCGGCTCATCATCTGCCCGCTGAATGTACTCATTAAAACTTGTCTTATATGGGAAAGAGAAGTAATAGGATTCTGCTCTCTCGTCTGTGTAGCCGTAATTGTTGATTGCAATGTCATACTGGCCGCTGATTACGCCCTGTAGTGCATCTGCTGTATCAATCTGAAGCTCATACTGAGGAAGACGGTTAAAAACCTCTTTCACAATGTCAATATCAACTCCTGTCAGTTCATTGTCATCTCCTACATAAAAGTAAGGAGCCAGGGAACCGCTTGTAACACCTTTGATCACCTTTACGTCGGAATCTGCAAATACGCTGACTGCACCGCCTGTAAGGCTTGCTGCTGTCACACCTGCCAGTAAAACTGCTGTTAATCTATTAAATCTTTTCATAATCTCTATCCTCTCTCGTAAATTTTTTGCCTGATTCTCATAAAAGTCCCTTCAGCGGGTTAATGGATGCGTCCACGGATAAGGTTCCATTCTTCGGATTTCTGTCTTCCCATTTCGGGCTGTTCCAGATAGTCTTGGAAATGGGGCCTGCGTAATCCTCGTAGGTCTCTCCTTCCGGATGGCGAAGGAATAACTCATCTGGTGTTTTGCTTAATTTTCTTCTCTCGCCGTCGTCTGCCCAAAGCTTTTCGAAATCAACTTTTGAAAGGATTCTGTCGTTGTATCCACGGAAAAGAACCTCTCCTAATTTCTTTCTGGGGCCGTCCAATGCAAGTACCTGCGGATCGCTTCCGTGGCGGAATGCCGGGATTGCGTAGAGCTCTCTTAAGTAGCCCCAGATGTTTTTGTAATCACGGATTGGCTTTTTCACCGGACCGATGTTATGGAAATAGCTTACATCCCAGCGTACCAGGGTAACATAAACGCGGACATCGCTGTCTGTAATGTAATCTCCGAAAAGGAAACGGTTTGTTTCCAGTCTCTTATCCAGCTTCTCAAGTGATTCATAAAAATCTTCATATGCTTCATCATAAGCCTCCGGTGACTGGCAGAATGCCATGCGGTAATGTCCGTTGTTTACATGTGGGAAAAGCCAGTCGTTAAATTCATCGATTTCTTTACGGAATTTCTTCGGGTACAGGTCCGGCGCATCCTTTGGCTGGAAGGGACGGAACTGAACTTCAATGTAGTTTGTAAGACGATGATAATCGTTGTTTACTGCTTTCTTTTCTTTGATGTCTACCAGAGTTGGGGTGGTAGCTCTTCCTTTGAAATCCGAATTGGCTCTTTTGTAAAACTCGCTTAAGAAGTAAGCGCCTGTCTTGGGATCCTTGAATCCTGGCTGATCTCCAAATGCATGTCCGTAGCGGTTAGTCTCGCCGGAATGAGTCACTCTGGTATCTGAGATCACATCCTGAAGTCCAAGAAGATCTCTTACAATGATCGGTCTGTTTGACCAGTTGCATCCGGTTGCCCAGTAGATTCCGTAACGGTTTGCCTCTGCTTTCAGGTCTCCCTCTTCATCACCGAATGGCTGGATAAAAGCGTTTGGCTGTCTGATAAATGCGCCTCTCTCATCGATTTCTACTAAAGTTTCATTTGGTCTTGGATCAACTCCAACTTCTTTCGCAAACTGCTCTGCAAGTGCATCTGTATATTTTACTTCTTCCTTAATTTCCTCTGCTGGTGAAAAACTGCATCCGCATCCACTCATTTTATTTTCCTCCGAATTGTCTTATTTTCTAAAATAGGTACAAAAATAGCAGGTCCCATATCCGAATCCCTGCTTCAAAAAACTTCTTTGTTCTTATATAGCATCAACGCATATGTATGTAAATCTGTTCTATTTTCTTTCTGTCTTCATGGAGCCGCAACAACAGCAACAACACATAACCTCTTTTTCCATCTTCATGCTGCAACACATCTTCGCGGTTCTAATTGATACTGTCATATTGGTTTCTCCTTTCCTAGTAACTCGATATGTTTTATATATTTCTCTTGATGTTGCTTATTATAAAACAGAACTTCACCATATACAACCACTAAATAGCGTTTTGGGAATCGCAGTTTTATAGAGCTAGTTATAGCTTTACGCTATAGCAGGTGGGATTTTTGGGCACACTTCAGCTGTAAAAAGGCAAAAAAATCCCCCAGAGCAACATTTCTGTCACCCTGAGGGATCCTAATTCATTTATTCTTCACTGTCGTCAGCGGAGTCAACCTCTTCATCATCGAATGCATCCTCATCCTCTGCGTCTTCCGGAGTTTCACTGATCTCCAGATCTTCAGAATCTTCCGCTACATCAAGCATGTCCTGATCGTCATCCATCTCGTCGAATTCGATTTCTTCCGGCTCCTCCGGCATTCCTGTATCAAGCTCTACATCGCTGTAGCACTTCATACCTGTACCAGCAGGAATCAGTTTACCGATGATAACGTTCTCTTTCAGACCGATCAGATGGTCAACCTTACCCTTGATCGCAGCTTCAGTCAGAACCTTAGTGGTCTCCTGGAAGGAAGCAGCTGACAGGAAGGAATCGGTTGCAAGAGACGCCTTGGTGATACCAAGCATTCCCTGTTTTCCAACTGCAGGACGTAAGCCCTCAGCTTCCAGTTTCTCATTTACTTCCTCATACTCAAGGAAGTCAACAAGTGTTCCTGGCAGGAACTCGGAGTCTCCGTTGTCCTCGATGCGGATCTTCTTCAGCATCTGGTGAACGATAACCTCGATATGCTTATCGTTGATCTCAACACCCTGGAGACGGTATACACGCTGAACCTCACGAAGCATGTAATCCTGAACGGCACGAACACCCTTGATTCTAAGGATATCATGCGGGTTTACACTACCTTCGGTAAGCTCATCACCAGCTTCCATAACCTGTCCGTCCATGATCTTGATACGGGAACCGTATGGGATCAGGTAGGTCTTGGATTCTCCAGACTCCGGATCTGTTACGATGATCTCTCTCTTCTTCTTGGTGTCGTTGATTGTAGCAACACCAGGAATCTCAGTGATAACGGCAAGTCCTTTCGGCTTTCTTGCCTCGAAAAGCTCCTCGACACGAGGAAGACCCTGCGTGATATCTCCACCGGCAACACCACCAGTATGGAAAGTACGCATGGTCAGCTGTGTACCAGGCTCACCGATAGACTGTGCTGCGATAATACCGATGGATTCACCAACCTGTACCGGTTCTCCGGTAGCCATGTTGGCACCATAACATTTCGCACACACACCCACCTTGCACTTACAGCTAAGGATGGTACGGATCTTAACCTGCTCTACAGCACCTCCGGTAATGTTGTCCACGCCCTCTTTCATGATACGTGCGGCACGCTTCGGAGTAATCATGTGGTTTGCTTTTACAAGGATTTCACCGTCTTTATTCTTAATGGTCTCGCAGGAGAAACGGCCTGTGATACGATCCTGAAGGCTCTCGATCTCCTCCTTGCCATCCATGAAACCTTTTACATACATACCGGAAATCTCGGATCTGTTCTCACAGCAGTCCATCTCACGTACGATCAGGTCCTGAGATACGTCAACAAGACGTCTTGTCAGGTAACCGGAATCGGCTGTACGAAGAGCAGTATCGGAAAGTCCTTTACGAGCTCCATGAGCGGACATGAAGTATTCCAGTACGTCCAGACCTTCACGGAAGTTTGACTTGATAGGAAGCTCGATTGTATGTCCGGTTGTATCGGCCATCAATCCACGCATACCAGCAAGCTGTTTGATCTGCTTATCAGATCCACGGG
>OGYQ01000418.1_pt1 | contig 48869 bp, 47 predicted proteins | sample 1576641 | NCBI WGS metagenome assembly OGYQ01 (sample SAMEA3541476, study PRJEB24748) | human gut metagenome | biome: human gut; feature: human-associated habitat; material: faeces | place: China | collected 2012 | reverse complement strand
ATGATCTGGAAGATCGTGTGGCAAGTGAGTTTAATTCACTAAACTTAAAGATGGAATTAGTCAGATCCCATGTTGGCATGATAGTCCAATCTACTACTCTTGATACCGAAGCCAAGGTAATCGCCATTTATGGCGGTACATCCTGGTCTAAGGTCGAGGGGAGATTTCTGCTTGGCACTTCATCTTCCTATGCTGTCAATTCTATCGGAGGTGAAACTGCGCACACTTTAACAACGGCTGAAATGCCATCACATAATCACGCATCATCAACAAGAAGAGGAGCAATACCCTGTTGGGATAACAAAGCCAGTTCAACCGGTAAATATTATGGACTTTACGACGGTTCACTGGCGTATCAATCATCATATGCTTACGATATAAGTACAACAAGTACAAGTCTTGCAGGTGGAAATCAAAAACACAACAATATGCCACCCTACAAGGCTGTGTATATTTGGGAACGTACAAAATAAATATATAGGATGTCTACAACTTTATATATCTTATCCATGCACCAACGTACAAGGTATTTGTGTCAGTGGGGTGTGCATTAGTCACATCTATTTTCACATTACCTTTACCATCCAAGAAATGATTAGTAATATGTGCCATTGCCTCACCGATAACATAAGGCTCAATACTGATTACAATGTAGTTTCCTGTAATGCCAAGCGAAATCGTAACTTCCTTGAAAGAGTACGGATTCACAGAGGTAGTAATCTGCACAGTTTTTGCCATGATATGAGATGTTAACCAGGTTGCAATATTATTGGTTGTAATAGCGGATTCCATCTTTAAGTTTAGTAACGGGAGGAAAAATAAAAAAGGAGGAAAAACACATGAAAAAAACATAATGCCTGAAAAGGCTTGAACAAATAGATAAAAAATAAAAAGGAGAGAAGTACTTATGAAAGGAATTATATGTACAGCCGCGGGAATCGTGGGCGCAGCAATCAGCACAGCCTTTGGAGGTTTGGATGCTGGAATCAAGACACTTATCATTTTTATGGCAATCGACTATATCACCGGGTTAATCGTTGCTGGAGTTTTCAAACAGTCAACCAAGACAAAGACCGGAGCCTTGGAGAGCAAGGCAGGTTGGAAGGGCTTGTGTCGAAAATGTGCAACACTTGCACTGGTGTTAGTGGCTTATAGGTTAGATCTAGTAATTGGGACAAACTACATACGAGATGCGGTGATTATAGCGTTTATAGCCAATGAAACAATTTCAATAGTCGAAAACGCAGGGCTAATGGGTGTCCCTATGCCACCAGTAATCATAAAAGCAATTGATATTTTAGAGACAAAAGCAGAAGGAGGAAAAAAGAATGAGAGTGATTGATTTATCAAAATACAACACTGTGACAGATTGGAGCGCTGTTGCCCAGAACGTATCAGGTGTCATCATCAGATGTGGCTACAGAGGGTATGTTGTAGGTGTCATTTCAGAGGATAACAAGTTTAGAATGCATGCAGAACAGAGTAAGGCGGCAGGAGTGCCATTTGGTGTGTATTTCATGTCACAGGCTATAACAGAAGATGAAGCGAGAGAGGAAGCTGATTATGCGGTAAGCATGGCAACAGCATATGGAGCAACCCTTCCTATTTTTATTGATTCAGAGGATGGTGATGGTACTGCAAGGGAAGTACGTGCAGATGGATTATCACAGGATCAGAGAACAGCAGTTGTAAGAACTTTCTGTGAACAGGTACGTTCACATGGATTGAAGGCAGGTGTTTATGCGTCTGAAAGTTGGTTTAAGACAAGGCTTCATTATGAGATGATAAAAGACAATTTGATTTGGGCGGCTAAGTACGGAGTAAACGATGGAACGGCACACGATCAGCCGGCGCTTGAAAAGGTAGATATGTGGCAGTATTCTAGCCGTGGAACTGTTCCGGGAGTAGCAGGATCAGTAGATGTGAACGAATGCTATTTTGAATTGCCATCAGTTGCACCGGTGCAGCAGCCAGAGGTCTTACCAGCAACAAATACATCAGTAGATGCTTTTTATCGTGTTGCTGTAAAGGACAAAGCAACAGGAAAGGTCTCATGGCTTCCGGAAGTTAAGAACCTGGAGGATTATGCAGGGCTTAATGAAAAGAAAATTATTGTAGGTATTATGGCAAAAGCATCACAAGGTCAGATGCGTGTGCAGGCACATGTCAGAGGTAAAGGCTGGTACTCAGTGGTTACTGGGTATGACATCAATGATAGAAAAAATGGATTTGCAGGAGATCTTGTAAATGAAATTGATACAGTGATGATGTATTACGTTACACCAGAGGGACTGAAAAACGCTATTGGTGGCTATTGTAAAGCAAAATACAAGGTATCCGTGGATGGAAACAAAAACTTTTATTCGTGGCAGTACGACAATGAAACAGGAATTTCCCCAGAGGGCAAGAAACAGGATGGATATGCTGGAACCTATGGCAAACCTATTGATGGATTGTATTTGAGTATTGTAAAAGATTAGGGAGAGGGCTTCGGCCCTCTCTTTTTTATTACTAAACTTAAAGATGGAATTAGTCAGATCCCATGTTGGCATGATAGTCCAATCTACTACTCTTGATACCGAAGCCAAGGTAATCGCCATTTATGGCGGTACATCCTGGTCTAAGGTCGAGGGGAGATTTCTGCTTGGCACTTCATCTTCCTATGCTGTCAATTCTATCGGAGGTGAAACTGCGCACACTTTAACAACGGCTGAAATGCCATCACATAATCACGCATCATCAACAAGAAGAGGAGCAATACCCTGTTGGGATAACAAAGCCAGTTCAACCGGTAAATATTATGGACTTTACGACGGTTCACTGGCGTATCAATCATCATATGCTTACGATATAAGTACAACAAGTACAAGTCTTGCAGGTGGAAATCAAAAACACAACAATATGCCACCCTACAAGGCTGTGTATATTTGGGAACGTACAAAATAAATATATAGGATGTCTACAACTTTATATATCTTATCCATGCACCAACGTACAAGGTATTTGTGTCAGTGGGGTGTGCATTAGTCACATCTATTTTCACATTACCTTTACCATCCAAGAAATGATTAGTAATATGTGCCATTGCCTCACCGATAACATAAGGCTCAATACTGATTACAATGTAGTTTCCTGTAATGCCAAGCGAAATCGTAACTTCCTTGAAAGAGTACGGATTCACAGAGGTAGTAATCTGCACAGTTTTTGCCATGATATGAGATGTTAACCAGGTTGCAATATTATTGGTTGTAATAGCGGATTCCATCTTTAAGTTTAGTGATGGCGAACTTGATATAATTAGCGAAAATAGAACTTGCCCCATTTTTGCCCTATTTTGTAAAAAACGGCTTATGTAAAACGGCGACAAGCCTTGATTTTACTGGAGTTTTCAGAAAATGGTACACTTCCCACCGCCGGCATTGTATTATAGAAACCTCGAATCCAAATGGGTTCGGGGCTTTTTTTCTATAAGGGGCTGGAATTTCAGTGGAATTTTTGCGGTAAACTCTATGATCCGAAGACAAGAGTGTTATATATTGCATTTTTTATACATATCAATTATTATATTGTTATTTGAAGAGACAGGAAAGTAGGTGAGCATATGCAGTTTCGCAAGATTGATGAACACAAGATCCATTGCATAATTTCGCAGGAAGAGATGAGCCAAAAGGGCATCCAGATTGAAGATTTCCTAGATCATCGAGACAAGACAGAGGCGTTCTTGCGTGAGATTCTTGCAGAGGCTAAATATGAACTGAACCTTGATGAGGATATGGGACGCTGTTTTAGTGTTCAGATGGCGGTTATGCCGGAAGGTGATGTTTCGCTTGTCATTAGTGGCGAAGATCACGGTAGCACCGAGGAGACGCTGACAGAGTTCGGCAAACGTCTGCAGGATTTCAAGGAGATCATGGAAGAAGCCAAACGAAAGTTAGATGCGAAAAAGGAAAAACTGCAAAAAGAAGCAGATGCGCTCGAAGGTGTGGAGACAGAGGAAGCCGGGCTGACAGCAGAGGAAGAAAAAACAACAGAGACCAGCCCGCAGGAGCAGGCACCACAAGAGACGAAAAAGGAGAGGACGGTCTTAAATACACCGATCTGGGTCGCTTTTTCTAATTTAGATGATTGTATTAGTGCCTGTCATCATTTACAGTCACAAAAGGGGCTTTCCAGTGCTGCATACAAATATAAAGATACATATTATCTGCGTTTTCAGTTTTCAGAGGAAGAACATCAGGTGGCAGGTGTGATCCTGGTGGTGTCAGAGTATGGCAAGGAGATCCTGACGGATGATCATGGTGGAGCCGTGATCGCTGAGCATGGAAACATACTTTGCAAGGAAAATGCGGTCGAGACATTGGCTCGTTTATAATGCATGATAAGAGGTGGAGAAATGGCGAAAATACCGCCGTTTTCTCTATCTTTTTTATTGACAGACTGTTATCATATATGATAATATAAAGGAGGCTGGTGATAAAATGAAAAAGAGATACGAAGATGGCATAGTGCCACAGATGAATCAGGATATTCGAGCAGATTTTGCCAGACAGATCCGTGCGATCCGACAGAGTCAGCATTTGACGCAGCAGGTCTTGGCAGATCGTGTCGGCACGAAGAAATCCAATATTTCCCGGATGGAGAGCGGCAGATACAATCCTTCTTTGGATTTTATGGTACGGGTGGCTGCCAGCATGGGGAAGCAGGTTACGATCACAATAGAGGATGAGTAGAGGATATTTACATGAGACAGAGAGCACCAAAATTGGATAAGCATGTAGACAAGGATGTTGTTTTATGCAGCACGACGAACCGACGCGTGAGCAATCACACGACAGATATTTTATTGCAGGATGCGATTCCTTTTACCAAGAACTGGAAGCGGATCCCTTTTTACAAACGCGAGGAATATCGAGGTGCGGATCAGATCTGTGTCTTTTCGATCAACCGCAATCTGTACGGCAGGGCGAGACGCAGTATTTCGCAGTTGGATCGTATGGATCGCAATCGTTTGCTTTTAAATGTGATATAGGGCTTGTTGGGATAGGAGCAGATTATGTTACCACTTGCATTTTGTGAGAGAATGAGGAGAATGTTAGGGCAGGCAGAGTATGAAGCTTTTTTGAAAAGTTATGATGAGGATAAATACCAGGGCTTGCGCTTTAATATAGGAAAGGGAAAACAGGAGAATTTTCTGGCATTAGCAGAGGATGCGTTTTCTCTGGAAAAGATCCCGTGGGCAGAGCATGGATTTTATTATGGTGCGGAGGCTGCACCGGGCAAGCATGCTTACCATGAGGCGGGTGTCTATTATATGCAGGAGCCGAGTGCTATGGCACCGGCGGCTTATCTGCAAGCCAGACCGGGTGAGCGAGTGCTGGATCTTTGTGCAGCGCCCGGCGGTAAGACAACGCAGATCGCGGCACAGATGCGAGGGGAAGGACTGCTCGTGACCAATGAGATCCATCCGGCAAGAGTTAGGATCTTATCCGAGAATGTGGAACGCATGGGGGTGAGAAATGCCCTTGTCACCAATGCGGCTCCGGCAGACCTGCGCAGGCATTTTGGTATGTTTTTTCATCGGATCATGGTGGATGCGCCTTGCTCCGGTGAGGGCATGTTCCGCAAGCAGGAGATGGCGGTAGATGAGTGGTCTTTGGAAAATGTGAGGACCTGCGCAGCGCGGCAGGACGAGATCCTGGAGGAAGCATACGCTATGTTGCTGCCGGGTGGGCGGATGGTCTATTCGACCTGTACCTTTGCACCGGATGAAAACGAGGGCAGTATCAGCCGCTTTTTAGCGATACACAGCGACATGCACCTGGTGGAGGTGCCAAAGTATGAAGGCATGAGCCCGGGACGGGCAGACTGGTACGAGGATTTTGCTATCCGCGAGAGTGCGTTTGCACCGGATCCCGAGGAAGTACTTCCGGTGGCAGAGCATCTGGAGCGTTCGATCCGTCTTTGGCCACATCTTTTACATGGAGAAGGACATTTCGTGGCAGTGATGGAGAAGGACGGAGCGTGTCCGCTCATAGACTATAAATTGGAAAAGACGGCTACATACAAAGAACAGAAAGAATTGCAGAAATTTGCAAAGGATTGTTTGGCAAAGGACTGGATGGAGACACTTGCGCAGGGACAGTATCTTACTTTTGGCGAGCAGTTATATCTTGTGCCAAAGGATATGCCGGCTTTAAAAGGATTGAAAGTTTTGCGCCCGGGACTGCATTTGGGAACATTAAAGAAAAACCGCTTTGAACCATCACATGCATGGGCACTTACTTTATATAAGGAAGATGTTCGGCACGTGACGGATCTTTCGTCAAAGGACGAGACGGTCTATGCTTATCTGCGGGGAGAGACTTTTACGTCAGACGGCGAGCCGGGATGGCATCTGATCACGGTGGATGGTTATGCGCTCGGTTGGGGCAAACTGACCGGAACGACCATGAAAAATCATTATCCGAAAGGATTGAGGATTACATATAAATAATTTAAAAAATATAAAAAAGTACTTGACGAAACACTTCGGTAAGATTATACTATCAGTAGTTAGTAAGAACTAACCATGAAAATAAAAAACAGCAGGATATCGCGCAGAATCCATTTGAAATCGTATGCCAACTTTTTCTCCTCTCGTGCGGACTGCTTTTTTTATGACATATGAGTTAGATGCAACTAACTGCATAATCCGACGAAATGGAGCACATACTAAGCACATGAAAGAGATGGAACAATATCTGATTTGCCACTGTTCTCCGACACTGGCATCGATCAAGACGGCAAATTTATTTTCCTGTTCCTTTGAGAGGCAGGAGTACTTCGCGGAATGTATCGCCTACTGGAACAAGCAGATGCATCCCAAGGGAATTGCAGTCACGGTTTTACAGCAGAAACCGAATTGGGCATTGGTCTATGTGTATCGTATGGCACAATTACAAAAGGATTTACAAAAACCGGGCGTTTCCTGTTTCTTAGAACAATATGGATATGTTGATCTGTGTGTGGAGAAGGCATTGGAACATTTGCAAAAGCGGATTGCAGCCAGTGATGGTTTCCCACATGAGATTGGTATTTTCCTGGATTATCCCTTGGCTGACGTGATCGGGTTTATCGAAAATCAGGGATGTAATTGTAAGTGCAGTGGCTGTTGGAAAGTATATCAGAATGAAGAAGATGCCTTGGAGACATTTGCCCGCTACAAAAAATGCACCCGGATCTACATGGAATTGTGGATGCAGGGGCGCAGCATCAATAAACTGACAGTTTCAGCGTAAAGGGCAGACTTGGCACGAGATCAGAATGGAGGATATGAGATGAGCAAAGTAGCAGTCGTATATTGGAGTGGCTCTGGCAATACAGAGGAAATGGCAAAAGCAGTTGTAAAGGGTGCGCAGGATAAAGGCGCAGACGCAGAATTGATCTATTGCAGCGATTTTTCGGCAAGCAAAGTAGCTGATTATGATGCCATCGCCTTTGGCTGCCCTGCAATGGGAGCAGAGGTTTTGGAAGAAAGTGAATTCCAGCCGATGTTTGATGAAGTAAGTGTAGCACTCGGCGGCAAAAAGATCGCTTTGTTTGGCTCCTATGGCTGGGGCACAGGCGAATGGATGGAAAACTGGGAAAATGTCTGCAAGGGCGCAGGTGCAAGTCTTGTCTGTGACAGTGTGATCTGCAATAACACCCCAGATGATGAAGGACTGATGCAGTGCGAGGCACTCGGTGCAGCATTGGCATAGTCAGATGCCTGAAATAGGCAGATTTAATTTGTCATAAATGGATAGTTCCCGCTATTCATTTATATATAGTTCTTCCATAGGTAATGGAAGACTCCCTTTTCTTAATACTTATGTGTAAATAATCCTTCCGGAGTGTGGCCGGGAGGATTATTGCGTTGTGACTAACCATAAATAGCGTGGGATGACAAGCGTTAGAACCCAGTAACCATGCTGGTTTGTGGCATTTTTGTGAAATGATGGGATTGTATGAGAGAAGGTACAAAAACCCCCTTTTTTGACGTTGATAGGCAAAAAATAAGTGCTAGGATAGTTCATAAATAAAAATGCAATGTGCCATATAAAGAGCATTATATGGCAGGAAAATAAGAAAGAGAGGTATATGATTATGAGCGCAGGTAAAGGATGGGCAAAATTGTCCTTGGTATCCTTGGTATCTTGCAACCGACCACATCCGCACTTTTGCACAATACATCGACCTTATTGATCGGATTGCATTCCATGAAAGATGTATTGTAAATTATAATGTATGAAAAGAAAAACAAGAACTATGTGAAATGTTTAACATGGTTCTTGTTTTTTTATACCCAGTATGCTACATTTTCCTTTGAGCGGTATTCATGGTATGAAACTGCATCAGATGATAGTGTGTTATCACAAGTGATGTGAGAAACAAAGGTAGCCGGTGGCACCAAAGCGAGAAACATCAAAACGACGGGTTCGTTTTAAAGGAAGGTGATGACATGAAGATAGGAATTATTGGTTCCGGTCGTGTAGGCTATTCCATGGGAAAGTACATGCAGGATCACGGGATCAGGGTGACGGGATTTTATGACCGGCACCGGGAGCGCGCACTTGATGCGGCACAATTTACAGGTACGGACAGCTTCGATAGGATCGAAGACCTGGTAGCAGCAAGCGATACCCTTTTTCTTACCACTTCTGATGGTGAGATAGCAAACGTATGGGATTGCATTCGGCATCTGTCTATTCAAGGAAAAATCATTTGTCATTTTAGTGGCTCATTATCATCCGATCAATTTCAGGGAATCGAAAAGACGAGGGCTTATGGTCTGTCGATTCATCCAATGTTAGCGTTCAGCGACAAATATACATCCTACAAACAATTACAGAATGCATTTTTTACCTTAGAAGGTCATGCGCAGGCACTTGCAGTCATGGAGCCTTTATTGCAAAAAATGGGAAACCCCGTGCAGAGGATCGCGCCGGAGCAAAAGGCATTGTATCATGCGGCGGCAGCAACACTGAGCAATCAGGTCGTGGCACTTCTGGCGAGCGGTTATGAGATGCTGGAAGCCTGCGGCTTTGACACAGAAAATGCGCGCCGGGCATCAGCGGCACTGGTGCGGGGTAATGTGGAAAATGTCATAGCGTCCGGCTGTGTGCAGGCTTTGACAGGACCCATAGAGCGCGGAGATCTTGTCACGGTAGAAAAGCACTTGCAGGTCATTCCTGCGCAGGGGAAAGAGATGTATATGGCTTTGGCAAGGGAGCAGATCAGGCTCGCGAAAAAGAAAAATCCGCACAGGGATTATACAGACATGGAATGTCTGTTGGCGGATGAAAAGAGAAGGAGACAAAACAATGAAGAATACGGTCGTAACATTTAAGGAAGCAAAGGCAAAGGGCGAAAAACTCACCATGCTCACTGCCTATGATTATTCTACAGCAAAGTTGGTCGATGGCGCAGGCATCAATTCCATCTTAGTGGGGGATTCTCTGGGAAATGTAGTTTTGGGCTATCCTGACACGATCTCAGTGACCATGGAAGATATGATTCACCACTGTGCAGCGGTCAGCCGCGGTATCAAAGATACACTTTTGATCTGTGACATGCCATTTATGTCCTATCAGGCAAGTGTTTACGATGCTGTTGTAAACGCAGGACGCCTCATGAAAGAAGGACGTGCGCATGCCGTCAAACTGGAGGGCGGTGTAGAGATGGAAGAGACCATCCGTGCCATTGTAAATGCCTCCATTCCGGTCTGCGGACATATTGGTCTGACCCCGCAATCCATCAATGCTTTCGGTGGTTTTAAGGTACAGGGAAAGGGCGAGGCGGCAGCGCAAAAACTTCTTGATGATGCCAGAGCCGTAGAGCGTGCAGGAGCATTTGCTATTGTCCTGGAGTGTGTTCCGGCAGCATTGGCAAAGCGTGTGACAGAGGAGATCTCCATCCCGACGATCGGCATCGGTGCAGGCGCAGACTGCGACGGACAGGTGCTGGTCTATCAGGATATGCTGGGCATGTTTACGGACTTTAAGCCAAAATTTGTCAAACATTTTGCAAATGTAGGACAGATCATGACAGAGGCTTTCAAGGCTTATGATGCCGAGGTCAAGGCAGGAGAATTCCCGGCAGCAGAACATACTTACAAGATCGATGATAGTATTATAGAAAAATTATATTAAACACAAGGGAGAAAGAAAAAATGGAAATTTGTTATACCATAGCGGATGTCAGAAAACAGGTAAAAGAATGGAAAAAAGAGGGATTGACGATTGGTTTTGTACCGACCATGGGATATCTGCATGAGGGACACAAAAGTCTGATGGAAGAAGCCCGTAAGGAAAACGATAAGGTCGTTGTCAGCATTTTTGTCAATCCGATGCAGTTTGGACCGACAGAGGATCTGGAGTCTTATCCGAGAGATCTGAAAAAGGATGCGGCTCTTTGCAAAGAGGTTGGCGTCGATCTGATCTTTCACCCGGAACCGGAAGAAATGTATCCGGAGGGTTTCTGCTCTTATGTGGATATGAACGGACTGACCACCGAACTCTGTGGCAAGAGCCGCCCGATCCACTTCCGCGGAGTGCAGACCGTTGTTTTAAAACTCTTTCACATTGTCTGCCCGGACAATGCATATTTCGGACAAAAGGATGCACAGCAGTTGGCAGTCATCAAGCGCATGGTCAAGGATCTGAGCGTGGATATCACCATTCACGGCTGCCCGATCATCCGCGAGCAGGATGGGCTGGCAAAGAGTTCCAGAAATACCTATTTAAATGAAGAAGAAAGACAGGCTGCCCTGATCTTATCAAAGAGTCTTGCGCTTGGAAAACAGATGATCGCTGAGGGCGAAAAGGACGCGGCTACCATCAAAAAGGCAATCGCAGACAAGATCGAAACCGAACCTTTGGCAAAGATCGATTATGTCGATGTCGTTGATTTTGCTACGATCACGCCGATCGATCAGATCGCAGGAGAGACACTGGTTGCCATTGCGGTCTATATCGGAAAGACTAGACTGATCGATAATTTTATTGTTGAGGCATAAGAAAGGCAAAAAAATGGAAATCACAATGTTAAAAGGAAAGATCCATCGTGCTACCGTGACCCAGGCAGAATTGAATTATGTGGGGAGCATTACGGTCGATACCGAACTTTTGGAAGCGGCAGGCATTATGGAATACGAGTATGTGCAGATCGTCGATGTGGAGAACGGAAACCGTTTTGAAACCTACACGATTGCAGGAGAGGCGGGCAGTGGCATGATCTGTCTCAATGGTGCAGCAGCCAGACAGGTCATGGTCGGCGATCATGTCATCATCATGTCTTATGCATCCATGAGCCCGGAGGAGGCAAAAGACCACAAGCCGCATGTTGTTTTTGTGGATGATGCAAACCGGATCCAGCGGACCTCCCGCTATGAAAAACATGGGCTTTTGTCCGATAATCTGTAACGGGCGGGGCTTTTCTTTCTCGGACAGATGCGGTATAGTAAAGAAAAATATTTGATTAGGTAGGAAATGGATATGTTAGAGGGAAAGTGTATTGTGCTTGGCGTGACGGGGAGCATTGCAGCCTATAAGATCGCAAATCTGGCAAGTATGCTGAAAAAACAGCATGCGGATGTGGAAGTCATCATGACAAAGAATGCAACAAATTTTATCAATCCGATCACATTTGAAACGCTGACAGGAAATAAATGTCTGGTAGATACCTTTGACCGCAATTTTTCTTTTTCGGTGGAGCATATTGCGATCGCAAAAAAAGCAGATCTGTTTCTTGTGGCACCGGCATCTGCCAATGTCATCGCCAAAATGGCACATGGTATCGCAGATGATATGCTGACAACAACGATCCTGGCATGCAAATGCCCAAAGATCATTTCCCCGGCGATGAACACCGGTATGTTTGAAAATCAGATCGTACAGGATAACTTAAAGACCCTGAAAAAATATGGCATGCAGGTGATCGAGCCGGCCAGTGGCTACCTTGCCTGTGGCGACTCCGGTGCCGGAAAGATGCCGGAACCGGAAGTGCTCTTGCAGTATATCCTGCGTGAGGTCGCATACGAAAAAGACCTTGCCGGAAAGCATCTTTTGGTGACAGCGGGACCGACCAGAGAAGCCATTGATCCGGTGCGTTTTATCTCCAATCATTCGACCGGCAGAATGGGCTATGCCATCGCCAAAATGGCTATGCTGCGCGGGGCGGACGTGACATTGGTCAGCGGTCCGGTAGCATTGGAACCGCCTATGTTTGTAAAGACGGTCACGGTGGAAAGTGCACAGGAGATGTATGAAGCCGTGATGGCAGAGGCGGATGATGCGGATATCATCATCAAATCTGCGGCTGTGGCAGATTATGCACCGGCTGAGGTCAGTCAGGAAAAGATCAAAAAAGCAGAAGGCGACGCTGTGATCCCGCTTGTCCGTACAAAGGATATTTTAGCGGCATTGGGCGAAAAAAAGCGCGAAGATCAGTTTATCTGCGGTTTTGCCATGGAGACGGAGCATTTGCTGGAAAATGCAAAAGCCAAACGGGAGAAAAAGAAGGTCGATATGATCGTTGCCAACAGCATCCGCCAGAGCGGTGCCGGATTCGGCGGTGATACAAATGTAGCAACTTTGATCACAGGAGAGGGCATGCGATCCCTGCCCCTGATGAGCAAGGAAGCGCTGGCTATGGAGATTTTGGACGAAGCAGCCCGAGGTCTTCATTTACGATAGCAAGGATCTCTCTTGTAAAGTAGGTGGGAAAGAGCCACCAGGCAGTCTTGGCAGGGATCCCGTAGGCAGAAAAGCCGAGTTTTTTGGCAATGCAGAGACTGCGGTAAAGATGAAATTCATTTGAGACAAGGGCGAGATGTGGATCGAGCCCTTGTTTTTTTATGATGGCGGAGGAAAACAAGAGATTTTCCTGCGTGGTCCGTGACCGGTCCTCCATAAAAATACGGCTTTTGGGGATGCCATGACAGATCAGATATTGCTGCATACAGGCAGCCTCGGAAATGCCTTCATCCTCCCCCTTGCCGCCGGAAACAATGCATTTGCTGTCCGGATTGGCACGCAGATAGGCGATGGCGGCATCCATGCGTTCTTCTAGCATAAGGCTTGCCTTGGTGCCGTAGACCTTGCAGCCTAAAACAATGAGCGTGCATGACTGCCGGGGATGCGCCTTTATGGCGGATAAGATGCGGCAGGCATTGATAAGAAACAGAAGGCAGGTAAGAGCAAGCAGGGCGAGAAAAAGGGCGCAGAGCAGGCGAGAAAATCCGGGCTGCGCGAGCGCCGCGGTCATGCCCTGCCGGATCTGCCTTGGAAAAATTCCGTAAATCATCAGCAGGACGGAAAAGATAAGTCCGGTCACATTGCCGGGATTTAAGATTCTTTTGGTAAAAAAGGGCATGAGAAACCAGATACAAAATAGGATTCCTATAAAAAACAATAAAACATGCATATGTCGTGATCTCCTTTTCTGCAAGCATCATATCATATTTGGATTTTAAACGGAACTTTGGAAAATAAAATACTATATGCAATGAGACAATAATGGTACATGCTATGTGCTACCCTAAGGTCAACAAAAAAGACAGGTTGATCGAAAAGAGGAGGCAGCACAATGAAAGGATACACAGTAGGAAGCGGATTTATGGGATATGTAGATGGGGAATACATTTTATTTGCAAGTGAGGCGGATTACTACGAATTTATGGAAGAGGCGGCTTAGTTGTGGTATAATACATCAGTTAGATTTTATGAGTGGAACATGGCAGAAGTGTCATGTTTGCCTAGTGCAATAGAAAAGGAGATGTATGTATTATGAGCAAAAAAATCGATCCACAGGTCATCAATGAAAGACTGCGTGCTCTGCGCCGCCTGATGCAGGAAAAGGGGATCATGGTCTATGTCGTTCCGACTTCCGATGATCATATTTCCGAGTATGTCGGAGAACACTATAAGTGTCGTGCTTATATCACAGGTTTCACAGGATCTGCTGGTACGGCGGTGATCACTTTAGAGGAAGCCGGTGTATGGACAGACGGACGTTATTTTGTGCAGGCGGCTGCACAGGTGGCAGGCAGTGATGTGACCTTATACCGTATAGGAGAGCCGGAAGTGCCGACCGTCATGGAGTTTGTAGAGGAGCATCTGAAAGAGGGCGCTACGATCGGTTTTGACGGTGCCTGCATGGCAGCGGGAGAAGCCAAGGAGTTGCGTGGGATCGCTGAGAAAAAGTCCGGCAAGATCGCCATGGATGAGAATCTGATCGCCGAGATCTGGGAGAATCGTCCTGCCCTTCCACAGGAGCCGGTCTTTGTTTTACGTCAGCAGTATGCAGGGGAGTCTACCCAGGATAAATTGGCGCGTATCCGTGCAGAATTAAAGAAAAAGGGAGCAGACAGCCATCTGGTCGGCAGCCTTTATGATATTGCATGGATCACCAACTTGCGTGGCGGTGATATTTCGCATGTACCTGTATTTTTGTCTTTCCTCTTTTTGACGGGACAGGATGCTATCCTGTATGCCTTCTATGAGAAGTGGCCGGAGGAAGTCAGAGATTATCTGGCAGAATGTGGTTTTACACTGCGTCCGTATGATGCAGTTTATGATGAGTTGCCTCAGCGCGTGCAGGAAGCAGGAGGAAAGGTTCTCTTAAATCCGGGAACTATCAATGCCAAACTTATGAGCCTTGTCAGTCAGGATCAGATCCTTGAGGGACATGATCCATCAGAACTGATGCGTGCCATCAAGAATGAGACAGAGGTTGCAAACACGATCGAGGCCCATATTTATGATGGTCTTGCCGTGACTAAGTTTATTCATTATCTCAAGACCAATGTCGGCAGCGAACCAATGACAGAGATCAGTGCGTCTGATTATCTGCAGGAGCGCAGAGAGGAACAGCCGGGATTTTTGGATCTGAGTTTCGATACCATCAGTGCATATGGTGCCAATGCTGCCATGATGCATTATTCAGCAACACCGGAAGATCATGCAACACTTGCACCGGAAGGCATGCTGCTTGTGGATTCCGGCGGACATTATCTGGGGGGTACGACTGATATTACCAGAACCATCGTCTTAGGACCGATTTCCGATGAGATCAAAAAGATGTATACGCTGGTATTAAAGGGACACCTGCGTCTGGCACATGCAAAATTTCCAAAGGGCGTATCTGGGACCAATCTGGATGCGATCGCCAGAGGACCGCTCTGGGATTTGGGCTTAGATTACCGTTGTGGAACCGGACATGGCGTAGGCCATATCTTAAATGTGCATGAAGGACCAAATGCATTCCGTTGGCGCACGACTGATATGTTCCCATCCCAGGAGTTGATCCCGGGCATGATCACAACGGATGAGCCGGGCTTCTATGAAGAAGGCGGTTATGGTATCCGCATCGAGAACGAACTTCTTTGTGTCGAGGCAGAAAAGACAGAGTATGGTCAGTATTATCAGTTCCAGAACCTGACCTTTGCCCCGATCGATCTGGATGCAGTACTGCCGGACATGATGACAGACAAAGAGAGAGACTGGCTCAATACTTATCACAGACAGGTCTATGATACCCTGAGTCCATATTTAGATGACAAGGAAAAGGAATGGCTACAGTATGAAACAAGAGCAATCTAATAAGTTATTACTCATAGATGGACACAGCATTTTAAACCGTGCTTTTTTTGGACTGCCGGATCTGACCAATGCAGCAGGACAGCATACCAATGCGGTCTATGGATTTTTAAATATCATGTTCAAGATCATGGACACGGAAAAGCCGTCCTATCTGACCGTAGCCTTTGATGAGCATGCACCGACTTTTCGTCACAAGATGTTTGCAGAATACAAGGGCACGAGAAAGCCTATGGCAGATGAACTGCGTCAACAGGTTCCTATGATGAAGCAGATGCTTACCGCAATGGGGATCACGGTGATCTCCAAAGAGGGACTGGAAGCGGACGACCTTCTGGGTACTATGGCGCGCCTTGCTGAAGATCAGGGCATGGAAGTCACGATCGTCTCCGGCGATAGGGATCTTCTGCAACTGGCAACAGACCATACCAAGATCAGTATTCCAAAGACCAAAAAGACGGGTACGGAGATTGAGAATTATTATGCAGCCGATGTGGCAGAGCGTTATCTGGTGACACCGACGGAGTTTATCGATGTCAAGGCTTTGATGGGAGATACTGCGGATAACATCCCTGGCGTACCGGGGATCGGTGAAAAGACGGCAACAGCCATCATTTCCCAGTATCATTCGATCGAGGCAGCACATGAGGCAGCAGATCAGTTACGCCCGCCGCGTGCCGCCAAGAATATCGTGGAGTTTTACGATCAGGCGGTCATGTCAAAGGAATTGGCGACCATTGAGGTGCACGCGGACATCACCTATGATTTGCAAGCGGCAAGACTTACGGATATCTTTACCCCGGAGGCATATGCGCTGTGCAAGGAATGGGAGTTCAAGAATCTTTTAGGCAGATTTCAGATCCAGGCACCAAGGAATGTAGCGGAAGATGCCTTCTCACAGGCAGAGGATACACAGAGCCTGACTGCTTTTGCAGAGGAATTGGCGAAGGGGCAGGCATCTTATATTGGTCTGTATCTGGCATGGAGACAGCGCAGTGCCAAGGAGTGGGAGGATGCGTCACTTGCCAAGGACGGCGATGGGCAGTTATCCCTCTTTACAAGTCAGAAAATATCGGAAGATGCCTGTCAGGAATACGAGATTTACGGTATAGCACTTTCAGATGGAGAAAAGAGTCTGTGGGCACCGATGGATGATATTTCCTGCATAACGCAGGTCTTAGAGCATCTGATAGCACAGGGAAAGCGTCTGGCATGTATGAATGTCAAGGAAGCCATAAAGATCTGTACACCGCATTTGCAGGAGCGGTTTTTACATTATGAGAATGTCTATGATGTGGCAGTGGCAGAGTATCTGTTGCAGCCGCTCAAGAATACCTATGTAGCAGAAGATCTGGCGAGCGAATATCTGGGTATCAGTGTGCCGGGCTATGGGGAGACCTTTGGCAAGAGAAGTCTGGCGCAGGCATTGGAAGAAATGCCAAAGGAATTTTGCTCCTATGCCTGCTATGAGGCATATATCTGCAGCCGTGTGGCTGGTATGCAGTGGGAAAGCCTGAAAGAAAAGCAGATGGATGATCTGTATCGGGATGTCGAACTGCCGCTGATCTTTACACTGGCAGATATGGAACTGGAAGGCATTGTGATTGATGCTAAAGCCTTGGAAGAATATGGCGGACGGCTGATGGGACGTCTGGTGGAATTAGAGCAAAAGATCTATGACGAAGCCGGAGAAGAGTTCAACATCAATTCGCCAAAGCAGTTGGGACTTATCCTTTTTGAAAAGATGGGGATGCCGGGTGGCAAGAAGACAAAGACTGGCTATTCTACGGCGGCAGATGTCTTAGAAAATCTGGCACCGGACTATCCGATCGTGGCAGACATTTTAGAATACCGCCAACTGGCAAAACTGAAATCGACTTATGCAGAAGGACTTTCAAATTGTATTGCGCCGGACGGACGGATCCATTCTTCCTTCCAGCAGACCGTTACGGCAACCGGCCGTATCAGCAGTACGGAGCCAAATTTACAGAATATACCGATCCGCATGGAACTAGGCAAGTTGATCCGCAAGGTCTTTCATCCAAAGGATGGTTTTGTCTTTGTGGATGCAGATTATTCCCAGATCGAACTGCGTGTCTTATCCCATATGTCAGGGGATCAGAACCTGATCCATGCCTTTTTGCAGGGACAGGATATCCACAGGTCTACAGCGTCACTGGTATTCCACACAGCCTTTGAGGATGTCACAGAATTACAAAGACGCAATGCCAAGGCGGTCAACTTTGGTATCGTCTATGGGATCAGTGCCTTTGGACTGAGCCGGGATCTCGGTATCAGCAAGAAAGAGGCTGGCAAGTATATCGATGATTATTTTCTGGCTTATCCGCGCATGAAAGAATTTTTGGATGGGCTGGTAGCAGAGGGCAAGGAAGCAGGAGAGGTCAAGACCATGTATGGGCGTATCCGGCCGATTCCGGAACTTTCATCCAGCAATTTTATGCAGCGCCAGTTTGGTGAACGTATCGCGATGAACTCTCCAATCCAGGGAACTGCGGCGGATATCATCAAGATCGCCATGGTGCATGTGCATGACCGTTTACAAAAAGAAGGCTTGGCATCCAGACTTCTTTTGCAGGTGCATGATGAACTTTTGATCGAGGCAAAAGAGGAAGAGTTGCCGGTGGTAAAAAAGATCCTGCAGGAAGAGATGGAAGGTGCTGCAAAACTGGTAGTGCCGTTGACGATCGATATGCATACCGGCTATACATGGTATGATGCAAAATAACTTTGTTTTGCCTGTAGAAAATGATACAATGGAGTAGATTATGAAGTTTATAGGGATCACCGGAGGTGTCGGTGCCGGAAAGTCGACGGTACTGGCGTATTTGAAGGAAAATTACAAATGTCACATTGCTTTAGCAGATGATCTGGCGAAGTCATTGATGGAGCCAGGGAGCATCTGCTACGGTGCGCTGGTAGACCTGCTAAGTCCTTATCAGGTCTTTGATGGAGCCGGACGGATAGAAAAAGAGAGCATGGCGCGCCTGCTTTTTTCAAAAGAAGAGGTGCGCGCACAGGTCAATGCCATTGTCCATCCTGCGGTCAAGGAATGTGTATTGGCACAGGTCAAAGAGGCGAGAAATCAAGGCAGGTTGGACTATTTTTTCTTCGAGGCAGCGCTTCTTTTAGAGGATCATTACGAGGAAGTCTGTGATGAATTGTGGTATATCTATGCTTCAGAGGACGAGCGGAGGATGCGTCTGAAACGTGACAGAGGTTACACGGACGAAAAGATAGATCAGATCTTCGCCAGCCAGATGCCGGAGAAAGCCTTTCGGCAGGCATGTGCCCATGTGATCGACAGCAGTGGAAGTATGGAAGGGACGCAGGCACAGGTACGGCAGATCTTAGGATAGGAAAGTGATAGAGGAGAGCAGATTTATGAATGAAAAGAATCCATTGGAAGATATCATTTTTGGACTGGATATCGGAACGCGAAATGTCGTCGGAACGGTGGGCTATCAGGCGGACGACGGCTTTCATGTGATCGCCCAGTGTGTGAGGGAACACCAGACAAGATCCATGTTGGACGGACAAATCCATGACATCGGGCGCGTGGGAGATACCATCCGTGAGGTCAAGGAGGTCTTGGAAGAAGCGATCGGGACAAGCCTGACACAGGTATGTATCGCGGCGGCTGGTCGTGTCCTGCGTACGGTGACAACACAGGTGACCTATGAATATCCGGAAGAAACGGTTGTTACGGGCGAAGACTTACATACCTTGGATCTGATGGGGATCGATCAGGCGCAGCAGGAACTGCTTGCTGAGGGCGATAACAGATACAAATTCTATTGTGTCGGTTATTCTGTCATGAAATATTATCTGAATGATGAATTGTTCTCCAGTCTGGAAGGGCATAAGGCAAACAAGATCGACGAGATCATCATTGTGACTTTCCTGCCGGAAGATGTTGTAGATGGATTGTATTCTGCGGTAGAGCGTGCAGGACTACAGGTGGCAAACCTGACCCTCGAGCCTATTGCTGCTATCAATGTGGCAATCCCAGAGAATTTTAGGATGTTAAATATCGCACTGGTGGATGTGGGCGCCGGTACTTCCGATATCTGTATCACCAGAGACGGAAGCATCATCGCCTATGGCATGATCCCGTTTGCGGGTGATGAGTTGACGGAAGTGATCGTACAGGCATATCTGGTCGACTTTGCTACCGCAGAGCAGATCAAGTTGGATTCCAGTACTTTAGACGAAGTGACCTATGAGGACATCATGGGGATCTCCCATACTGTATCTGCAGAGGAAGTATGGAAACTGACTGAGGTCGTGCGTGAGAAAATGACGACAGAAGTAGCAAACAAGATCCGCGAACTGAATGGCGATAAGTCTGTTAGTGCGGCATTTATCGTTGGTGGTGGTGGCAAGATCCACGGCTATACAGAGTCCCTTGCCAAGAAACTGGATATCGTACCGGAGCGTGTTGCCCTCCGTGGCGAGGAAGTCATGAAGAATATCATTTTTGAGCAGGAAGGCATCAAAAAGGATCCGCTGCTTGTGACACCGATCGGTATCTGCCTCAACTATTATGAGCAGAAAAACAACTTTATCATGATCCATTTCAACGGAGAAATGATGAAGTTATATGACAATGGTCATTTGACAGTCGTAGATGCCGCTATGCAGGCAGGATTTACGACAGAGGAACTATTCCCGCGCCGTGGCCGTGAAATCCATTTTACGGTCAATGGAACGCCTCGTATGGTGCGTGGCGGCGAGGGCGAGTCTGCTGTGGTCAAGATGAATGATGTGACTGTCGGTATGAATACGCCGCTTGAGTTTAACTGTTTTATTACCATAGAGCCGTCAACGGCAGGAGAGGAAGCAGTCTGCACGATCGAGGAATTGGACGAGTATGCCGGCAATACCATGGCATTTGAAGTCTGTGGCAAACATGTGATGTGTCCGAAGTTCATGGAGGTCAATGGTTCATTAGAGCCGGGCTCTTATGAGATCCAGGAGGGTGATGTGATCGAGACCCGTAGTTTTTATACCGTAGGTCAGTTGGCAGAGTTTATGGATGTGGAGGTCGACCCGGATCGTGAGATCCTGGTCAACAACCGACCGGCTACGCTGGAGTCTTTGATCTATGAGAATTTCTCGATCGACTGGACGGTACTTGCTTTTGGTGCAGCGCCGGTACAGGCAAAGGAGACAGGAAGCCAGGCGAGCAATATCTTAGATCAGTTAAAACATGCCAGCAAATACGGCTTTGGTTCTGAGGCACAGGCAGATGGCGGCACGCAGGCAGAAGCCCCTGACGAGGCAAAGCAGGCGGGCGCAGGTGCATCCGGCGGAGATAGTCCGGCAAAGGAAACCGTCGCAGAGGAAAAAGCACCTGAAGAAGCCGGGCTGCATGTAACAGTCAACCATGAACCGGTATATTTGAGTGGCAAGAGCAGTTATATTTTTGTAGACATCTTCAATGTGATCGATTTTGATGTGCACGCGGGTGGCGGCAGACCGATCGTAACGACGATCAATGGCGCGCCGTGCGGATATTCAGACGAACTTCACGAGGGGGATGATATCTTAGTTTATTGGAAAGAGTCATAAGATGGATTTTTTTAGTGTAGCCAGTGGCAGCAGTGGCAACTGCATCTGTCTGGGAAGCGATCAGTGCCACGTGATGATAGATGCCGGGATCAGCGGCAAGCGTATTGAGGAGGGAATGAATACATATGATTACACCACATCGGATATGGATGGGGTGCTGATCACACATGAACATAGTGACCATATACAGGGCTTGGGCGTGGTCGCGCGCAAATACGGACTGCCGATCTATGCGACAAAGGGGACGGCAGATGCCATCCTGCAATCATCATCGGTTGGAAAGATCGATCCGTCTTTATTTCATGTGATCGAGGCGGGCAAGACCTTTTTCATTGGAAATCTGGAGATCTATCCTATGTCGATCTCACACGATGCAGCAGATCCGGTCGCCTATCTTGTCTCAGATGGCAGACATCGTGTGGGCGTTGTGACAGATCTGGGCTATTATGATGCTGATATTGTCTCACATATGGAGGGCTTGGATGCCCTGCTGCTTGAGGCAAATCATGATATCCATATGTTGCAGGTGGGGGCTTATCCCTATCCTTTAAAGCAGCGCATCCTGGGTGAGCGGGGACATCTGTCCAATGAGACCAGCGGACAGTTATTGGGACAGATCCTTCACGATGGCATGCAGCATATTTTATTGGGACATCTGTCCAAAGAAAATAATTATGATGAACTGGCATATGAGACTGTCCGCTTAGAGATCTCCTTAGGGGATAATCCGTACCGGGGCAATGATTTCCCTATCGAGGTGGCAAAGAGGGACAGACCATCCAGTCTGATCCGGCTTTAGATAAAGACAGATTTTATTTGGCAGAAACTGAAATTGATGTTATAGTTTATACAACTATAATCATAGATCAAAAATAAAAGGAGAATTGACATGGAGAAAAACACACAGAAAACAATTATCACAGTAGTAGGCAAAGATACCGTAGGCATTATTGCAGGAATCTGCACATACTTGGCAGAGAATGGCATCAACGTACTGGATATTTCACAGACCATCGTACAGGATTATTTTAATATGATGATGATCGTGGATTTTGCTGCATGTCAAAAACCTTTTGCAGAGTGCCAGGCAGATCTGCGTGAATTGGGAGAAAAGATTGGCGTTGATGTAAAATGCCAGCGTGAAGAGATTTTTGAAAAAATGCATAGAATCTAAAGGAGAGTATCATGATTAATTTTGGTGAAGTCAACGAGACAAACAAAATGGTAGAACAGGAAAATCTGGATGTGCGTACGATTACCATTGGTATCAGCCTTTTAGATTGTATGGATTCGGATCTGGATCAGTTAAATACCAACATCTACAATAAGATCACGACCGTAGCAAAGGATCTGGTCAAAGTCGGTAAGGAGATCGAGAACGATTATTGCATTCCGATCGTAAACAAGCGTATTTCCGTTACCCCGATCGCACTGGTTGGTTCCGCAGCATGTAAGAGCCCGGAAGATTATGTGACGATCGCAAAGACCTTGGATCGCGCGGCAAAGACCGTGGGCGTGAACTTTATCGGTGGCTATTCCGCACTGGTATCCAAGGGGATGACGCCTGCAGAGGAAAATATGATCCGTTCTATTCCACAGGCATTGGCATGCACAGATTTCGTGTGTAGTTCCGTGAATGTGGGATCTACTAAGACCGGTATCAATATGGATGCTGTCCGTCTGATGGGACAGATGGTAAAAGAAACCGCACAATATACCAAGGAACAGGATTCTCTTGGTTGTGCCAAACTGGTGGTATTTTGTAATGCACCGGATGACAATCCATTTATGGCAGGGGCTTTCCATGGTGTGACCGAGGCAGATGCTATCATCAATGTCGGTGTCAGTGGACCGGGCGTTGTAAAGACAGCCTTGGAAGCTGTGCGTGGCGAGAGTTTTGAAGTCCTTTGTGAGACCATCAAAAAGACAGCTTTTAAGGTGACGCGTGTAGGACAGTTGGTCGCACAGGAGGCATCCAAGCGTCTGGGTATTCCGTTTGGTATTATCGACCTGTCCTTAGCACCGACACCGGCGATCGGTGACAGTGTAGCAGGGATTTTAGAGGAGATCGGTCTGGAGTATGCAGGAGCACCGGGAACAACAGCAGCGCTTGCTCTTTTAAATGATCAGGTCAAGAAGGGGGGTATCATGGCATCTTCATACGTTGGTGGTTTGAGTGGTGCCTTTATTCCGGTTAGCGAAGATCAGGGTATGATCGATGCAGTTACCGCAGGTGCGCTTACATTAGAGAAGTTGGAAGCAATGACCTGTGTCTGCTCCGTAGGACTTGATATGATCGCCATTCCGGGCGATACCAAGGCAACGACGATCTCTGGTATCATCGCAGATGAGATGGCGATCGGTATGATCAACCAGAAGACGACCGCTGTTCGTCTGATCCCGGTTATTGGCAAGGGCGTAGGCGAGACCGTAGAGTTTGGTGGACTTTTGGGATATGCACCGATTATGCCGGTCAATCCGTATGGATGTGATGCCTTTGTAAACCGCAAAGGACGCATTCCGGCACCGGTACATAGTTTTAAGAACTAGAAAATGTGAAAATGATGATAAAGAAAAAACGATGGATCCCGTTAGTTATATTGCTTGCCATTGTATGTGCGATACTGCTGGCTGGCTTTGCCTATAAAAAGTATAAGGGGATATTGCCGGAAGAGGATACCTCCGAACAGGCAGATGATTCTGTAACAGAAGAGGATAAGACAACATCAGACCAAACGGATACCGATAAGGAGCAAAAACAGGACGATATGGCATCTGACATGACGACCGAAGAACCTGCCGCCAATTCCCATGTGGTTGTGATCGATCCGGGACACCAGGGCAGAGGTGATTCTTCCACAGAGCCAAATGGACCGGGCTCATCCACGATGAAGGCGCGTGTGACAGGCGGTACACATGGTACGACCACAGGTGTCTATGAGTATCAGTTGACCCTTGTTATCTCCCAGCAGTTGCAGGCGGAACTGGAAAACCGGGGCTATACGGTCTATATGACACGCACATCCCATGATGTCAATATCAGCAATATGGAGCGTGCGCAGTACGCAACAAGTGTAGGTGGTGAGATTGCAGTTCGCATCCATGCCAATGGGGTGGATAACGCTTCTGTCAGTGGGGCTTTAGCACTAGCACCATCGTCTTCTAATCCTTATATTGCATATTTATCAGACAGTAGTTGGAATCTGAGTAAGTGCATTTTGGATGCCTATTGTGCTGCTACCGGCATGCGAAATCAAGGTGTCAGCACCAGTGATACCATGACGGGCATCAACTGGAGTACAGTTCCGGTTACGATACTGGAGATGGGCTACATGACAAATCCGACAGATGATGTCAACATGGAAGATCCAGCCTATCAGGCACGCATGGTGCAGGGAATCGCAGACGGGATAGACGCGTATTTTGGTTTATGATAAGAATAGGAGAAGCAGGGATGGATCTTTAAAGATCTATCCCTGCTTTTTTATTGCTAACTGTCTTTGTGAAAAAATATACAAAAAAAGTAGGATATCTATACAAATCGTGTTATAATCATTCACGGATAAAATGTAGTAGAAAGGATGGAAAAATGGAAAGAATCAAGAGTTTTACCATAAATCATGATATTTTGATGCCGGGATTTTATATTTCCCGTGTCGATGGCGACATTACCACATACGATATGCGGACCAGACGACCCAATATGGGCAATTATATGTCAGATCTGACCATGCATTCTGTGGAGCATATGTTTGCCACATATATTCGTAATTCCGAGATCGCGGATGATGTGGTCTATTTTGGACCTATGGGATGTCAGACCGGCTTTTATCTGCTGATCCGTAATGCGGATGATAAGCAGGTCTTTGAGATCACCAAAAAGGTCTTGCAGGAGATCCTTGACCATGAAGGACCGGTCTTTGGCGCATCAGCTGTAGAATGTGGAAATTACCGCAATCTTGAGCTTGCAGCAGCCAAGGAGGAGTGCAGGACTTATCTGGAAGTTCTGAAAAAGCAGACAAATATGGAATTTACCTATCCACAATAGGAAAACAAGAGAAATGGAGTAAAGGCAATATGAAAATTGGTATTATCGGAGCAATGCAGATCGAAGTTGACAATTTAAAAGCACATATGGAAGATGTGTCAGAGGAAGTTGTCAGTGGTGTTACTTTTACTAAGGGTACGATCGGTGGAAAAGAAGTGATCGCGGCGGTCTGCGGCGTTGGAAAAGTATTTGCAGCCATCTGTGCAGAGGCAATGATCCTGACTTATCATGTGGACTGTGTGATCAACATTGGTGTAGCAGGAACTTTGTGTGATGAACTGGGTGTTATGGATGTTGCCATTGCAAGCCGGGTTGTGCAGCATGACATGAACACATCAGCACTTGGAGATCCGGTTGGACTTTTATCCGGTTTAAATGAAGTATATCTGTCGGCAGACGAAAAGATTTATTCTGTTATTGAAAAATGTGTGGCAGCCAAGGGCATCAATCATAAAGTCGGCACAATAGCAACCGGTGATCTTTTCTTATCAAAGGAAAGCACCAAGAACCATCTGCACGAGCAGTTTGGTGCCATTGCAGGAGAGATGGAAGGCGGAAGTATCGGACAAGTATGTTATGTCAATCAAGTGCCATTTGCTATTTTGCGCAGTATTTCAGATGGAAAAGGCGCAGAAATGGACTATGCTACTTTTGCAGAAAAGGCAGCACAGGTCGGCATTGAAGTGATCCTTGATGTGATCGCAGAACTTGCCTAAGACAAAGATAGCATAGATAGAAATAGAATACGGAGGTAACAACATGAAAGTAGGAATTTTAGGTTATGGTAATCTGGGACGTGGTGTAGAAAGTGCGATCCGTCAGAATGATGACATGGAGTTGACCTGTATCATTACAAGACGAGATCCAAAGTCCATCACACCCGCAACGGAGGGAGTAAAAGTATATTCTGTAGACGAGATCGAAGATTTAAAAGACCAGATCGATGTACTGGTGCTCTGTGGTGGTTCCGCAACAGACCTGCCAAAACAGACACCGGAATATGCAAAGTATTTTAACGTGATCGACAGTTTTGATACACATGCAAGAATCCCGGAACATTTTGCAGCAGTTGATAAAGTGGCAAAAGAAAATGGACATGTGGCATTGATCTCTTGTGGCTGGGATCCAGGCATGTTCTCTTTGATGCGCTTATATGGTGCCAGCGTCTTACCGGAAGGTCAGGACTATACTTTCTGGGGCAAGGGCGTTAGCCAGGGACACTCTGATGCGATCCGTCGTGTTGCAGGTGTAAAAAACGGCAAACAGTACACGATCCCGGTAGAGAGTGCTTTAGAGGCGGTTCGTGCAGGCAAGAATCCGGAACTCTCCACACGCGAAAAACATACCAGAGAATGTTTTGTCGTACCGGAAGAAGGGGCAGATCTTGCAAAAATCGAAGAAGAGATCAAGACGATGCCAAACTATTTTGCAGATTATGATACCACGGTACATTTTATCACGGAGGAGGAATTTGCAAGAGATCATGCAGGCATCCCACACGGTGGATTTGTCTTCCGCACAGGTGTGACAGGGCTTGAAAAAGGGCACAAGCATGTAATCGAATATAGTTTGAAATTGGATTCCAATCCGGAATTTACATCTTCTGTTATCCTGGCATTTGCCAGAGCCATCTATCGTTTGTCAGAAGAAGGGGGAAGCGGATGTAAGACCGTATTTGATATTGCTCCGGCATATCTGAGCCCACTTTCTGCAGAAGAATTACGTGCACATATGTTATAAGAAGACAATGCAAAACGCCTGACGGTTTATCCGTCAGGCGTTTTTATTAAAGGAAAAAATATTAAAAAGATGTGAAATTAGCGAAATAATTTAGAAAAGAACGCCGATAGCATCTGCATAAAATTCTCCTTTTTTGCTATCAACTGATCGCAATAATCATAGCGCTCAGTTTTTACCCACTCAGGAGTAGGAGTACGAAATCCAAGTTCTGACAAACTATCAATGTAACCTACAGTAAGCATACCAAACACCTCCATCGATCTTCCTTCAACTTTTGTTGAACCTCTTTTCTGTTTACATCTATATTGTAGCACAAGAAATAGAGAAGACCATGGGTTGAAATCTTGAAAAAAAGCAAGAATTTTGTGACGATGGCACAAAAAGGTGCTATACTATAGCAAGAAGTAGGAAAACGCAGGACAAAAGAGACGATCTTTGGGAGAACACAAATGGGATTTACAGTGGAAGATATGCTGATCATTGCCAGAGACAAGTATAAAATGGAATTGGTGGCAGGGCAAAATGGCTGGGCAAATTCGATCTCCTGGCTGTTGATGGTAGAAGATACGACCATTATGGAGAATTTTAAAGGCAAGGAATTGGCGGTTACCATGGGGGCGGGCTTTCGCACGGAGCAAGATCTGCTTTCTCTCGTGGAGATCTTGGACAGGCATCATGCAGCAGGACTTGTGGTAAATACCGGATATTATGTAAAGGAGATACCGGCAAGTGTGCGCGCCTACTGCAATGCCCATGATCTGCCTCTGCTACAGGTTCCCTGGGTGATTGAGATGTCCGAGATGATCAAGGATCTGACGGTGCGGATCTTTTTGCAGACGGAGACAGATGAACAGATTTCGTCTGCCTTTATCAAATCCATCGAGAGTCCACAGCGCATCGAAGAATATCGTGAAAGATTATCGGCATCCTTTGATGTAGACGGGAAATTTCAAGTCGTGCTCATTACAACGGAGGGCTTGGACAGCATGGATACGCTGGATCGCAAGAGAATTGGCTACCGTTTGCAGATTTATATGGAAAATGTATCACATAATGCGCATTTCTTTTACTACAACGGCTATTTTGCCGTCATCATGAACGAAGTTAGCGAAACGCAGAAAGAAGACATCATACAGGGCTTTCTCATGCGGACGAGACACCGTATGCCGGATAAAACGATTTATTGTGGGGAAGGATCTGCCGTTTTGGATGTGGCAAATGTGCATATTTCCTTCGACAGAGCGGAATATGCCCTAAGATCAGCCATGCAAAGAAAACAGACCTTTTTACAATTTGACAAACTGGGCGTCGAGCGGATCCTGTATTCGGTAACGGATGAACTACTCATGCAGCAGATGGGGAGTCAGACATTACAGCCTCTTTTGGACTATGATGCAGGACATCATGCAGATCTTGTGGAGACACTCTTTTGTTATCTGAAAAATAATGGTAGTGTGAAAGCGGTCGCGGATGAGATGTTCATTCACAAAAATACCATCGTTTACCGTATGAGCAAGATCAAGGAATTGCTGCAGGCTGATCTGGAGTTGGGTGAGGAGCGCATGGCTTATTATCTGGCATGCCTGATCGTGAGAAAAAATCATTGACACTTTCTTTCGTGATTTCAAAGACAGAAAACGAAGATTTATCAGAAAAAAGATGAATTTTTATACGAAATGTAGAAAATGTGTACTCGTATTTTATTTGCCTGCGTTATGATATAGAAAACGAAGTGCAGAGGAGGAAAAAAGATGCATGAATTAAAAGATGGCGCTGATATTGTGCAGTTGATCAAAAAGACAAAGGAGTGTGCCGGTGAAGTCATTCTTCATACAGGTGAGGGGGATAAGTTGAACTTAAAATCTACATTATCTCAGTATGTATGTGTGGCAATGGTTGCAAAGCCTGAGATTCTCTTGAGAAGCAGCATTGAATGCTCTGAGGAGGACGCAAAGATTTTGGCTGACTTTGTAGAGGCATAATCAGACACAGTGCATTAGATATCGCCCGGGGCAGAATGAAACTCCCCGGGCGGTATTTTTATGTGCAAATGCATGCTTTTTCATTTAGTGAGAAGTATGCTATAATTCAAAAATATGCTTACACTAGACGAATTTATCAAAGAATTTCATATTATGTTAAATGACCAGCAACTGGCGGCGGTGCAAGCCATAGAAGAACCGACCCTGCTCCTGGCGGTTCCGGGATCAGGCAAGACGACAGTCCTTGTGACCCGCATCGGTTATATGGTCTACTGCAAGGGGATCGCACCGGAAGAAATATTGGTCGTTACCTACAACGTTGCCGCCAAGAGCGACATGCAAAGACGCTGTAAAAAGATGTTTGGTGAGGATTTATCCATGCGCGTGGAATTTCGTACCATCAATGGCATTTGTGCAAAGGCGATTGCCATGTATAGCCGTATGGTAGGAAAGCAGGCATTTGAACTGCTGAGTGATGAGGGAGAAAAGGCGCGGCTCCTTGCAGGGATCTATCAGCGGATCGAACACGATTTTCCAAGTGAGAATGACTTGTCAGATCTGGCAACCCGCATCACCTATATCAAGAACCGCATGCTGTCTAAGGAAGAAATTGCCCGTCTGAATGCAGAGTGCGACTATGATCTTGCCAAGATCTATGAGGCATACCGGCGGGAAATGCGCGCACGCAGTCTCATGGATTTTGACGACCAGTTGGTCTATGCCTACACCATGTTTCGCAGTGCCCCGGCACTCTTGGATGCCTTCTGGGATCGTTATTCTTATATCATGGTGGATGAAGCCCAGGATACCTCCAAGATCCAGCATGCCATCATAGAACTTCTGGCAGGCAGGGAGCATCATCTCTTTATGGTAGGGGATGAAGATCAGAGTATCTATGGATTTCGTGCCGCCTATCCGGAGGCACTGCTTTCCTTTGAAGATCGCTATCCGGGGGCGCGTGTCCTTTTGATGGAGACCAATTACCGGTCGGATGCCGGTATTGTCGCGGCGGCGGATGCCTTTATCCGGCAGAATTCACTGCGTCACGAAAAACATATGCGTCCTTGGCATCAGGAGGCAGGCACGATCCGTACAATCGACATAGCCCGCAGAAAAGGGCAGTATGGATATCTGCTCAAAGTGGCACGGAACCTGATGGAAAAGGATGCGGAGGATCAAAAAACGACGGCGGTACTTTATCGCGATAATGAGAGCGCACTGCCTCTGATCGATCTTTTGGAAAAGCAGGAGATCCCTTACCGCATCAAGAATGCTGAGATATCTTTTTTCTCTCACCGCATTGTAAATGATATCAGAAATATCATCCTCTTTGCCGCAGATACGACCAATACGGAACTCTTTTTGCAGATTTACTATAAATTACAGTTCTTTATCAAAAAGGCGGATGCGGAAGCCATCTGCGCCCAGGCAAAAAGAGAGGAGATCAGTGTCTTTGATGCGGCACTTTCTTATTATGGCGAGGGCGATTGGACGGCAGGAAAAGTCAAAACTATGCGCACCCATATGGCAAATATGATGCGGGAGCCCGCAGATAAGGCACTGTTCCGTATCCTAAATCCCATGGGATATCTGGATTATGTCGAGCGTTCCGGATTAAAAAATACCAAGACGGAGATCTTACAGATGCTAGCACAGGGAGAAAGATCACCTTTGGCATTGGTAGAGCGGCTGGATGCATTGGCAGAGATCCTGCGCAATAAGGAAGATGATAAAGAGGCAAAACTGGTCTTATCCACGATACACTCCAGCAAGGGCTTGGAATATGACACGGTCTATCTTCTGGATGTGGCGGATGGGCTCTTCCCGGAGACAGTCCTGACATCTTACCGCAGTGCTGACAAAGAGGAGATTGCGGCGTATGAGGAAGAAAGAAGGCTCTTTTATGTGGGGGTCACGCGGGCAAAAGAAAATCTGATCCTCTTTCATGCAAAGACGAAATCGACTTTTTTAGAGCAGTTTCTGCCGGATCTGCGTGGAAGTGAGGCGGAGGCAGAACATATAGCCAAAAGACCCAATCCAAAGAAAACAAGTCTACAGGCAGATGGACAAAAGGCACTGGCGCGTTTTGCGTCCAGCAGAGAGTCCTATTCCAAGCAGGGCATCATCCCTACCGTGCATCCGGGCGACATCGTGCTCCATAGCAAATACGGCAGGGGCGAGGTTGGAGCCCTTTTGGAAAAATCAGGAAAGATCCGTGTGTCTTTTGATGGCATCAACAAGACCTTTGCTTACCCCGGGGGCTTTTTGAACGGCAATCTGGTCGTGGAGGAGGACGAACTATAGTATATCAGGAAGGTCGCAGGCACTTTTTCTTCCATAAATTCGTTAAAATTTGCAAAAAGTTCTGCCTGGATCTTCTCTGCAACCGCATATTTATCGGCAAAATGATTACGATCCAATAGAGTAGAGAAATCCTTGAAAAATGTGAAAATAGTGTTATCATAGTTATAGATGACTAATTCGGGGGGAAATGGATTAGGAGCAGCAGGAATATGTGAGATCATAGGCGATCTTTGGGTGTTCCTGCTGTTTTCGTACTATTTTTTACATAAGATGAGGAAGGAAACAAACGGTATCATGGAAAGGTTTGAACCGGAAATCGAGGCATGCGTTGCAGAGGTAAAAGAGAGATTTCCAATGATCTTTACCCCTTTGTATCGGCAGTTTCGCAGATATTGCGAAAAGTTGTTTGAGTATGCGGCGAGAGAACAGTCTGATTATCTCTTCGCGCTTGCGTATTTTTACATGATGGAGTATTATGCCTCGGACAATGACTGTGTCAACGCGATCAGTTGTGGGCATGAGGGTATCAAATACCAGTTGGCAACGCAAGAGTATGAGTTGGTGGCACGGACATACAATGTACTTGGTGTATGCAATTTTGTCATGGGAAATTTTACCAAGGCGGTCGATTATTATTTATCCAGCATTGATTACAGCAAGGAATATCGTTTCGCGCAGATCCATGGGATGGCAGCATCCAATCTGGCAGATCTTTTCCGCTACAACAATGTCTACGAGAGAGCCATGTTCTATTATGCAGAGGCTGAGGAGTACATCATAAAGAGCGGGGAAGCGGAGACCAAGGAAACGACCTTTAATAATATGAACTGCATGCTTTGTAATAAGGGCTACTGCCTTTTGAACATCGGCAAGATCGATGAGGCGACTGAATGCGGTGAGCGCATCATAGACAATATTTACAAGAACCCGGATATTCCTTATGTCCAGTTTGGCGTACACACCTTTTTGGCGACTCTCTATCTGGCGCGTGATGAGCGGAGCAAGGCAGAGTTTCATCTTGGCATGGCGCAAAAGGATTTCCACCAGAGTGATAATTACACGGATTATCTGGATGATATCCGCGCCTATATTCAGGTATATATGGATCTGGAACAGTACGATGAAGTGACAAGGATCCTCAATTATTTCATCAAAAAGTGCGAGCAGGACAATGCGTCTTTCTTTATCTATAGTATGTTTATGGAAAAACGTATTCGTTGTGCCGCTATCCTAAAGGACCAGGTCGGCTATCTGGAATATACCAAGTGTTTTCTGGAAAGTTACTGGGAGCGTGGCATCTACAATCTGGAAGCCGTCGTGCAGGCGGAGAGTGCGCACAATGAGCACAAGCGCATCATGCATATGCAAAAGGAGATCACAGAGCAGAATGAAAAACTCATGATCAAGTCCAACCATGATGCCCTGACTGGATTGCCCAACCGTGCTTATTGGCACAGTTATGCAGAAGATGCGTTGGCAAAGGCGATCCGCAATGGTACGACTTTTGGCGTTGAGATCTTGGATATTGATTTCTTCAAATCGGTCAATGATACTTACGGACATATCGATGGCGATCATTATCTGGTGCATGTGGCAGATGCTCTCAGCAGTCTGGTGCAGGAAAATGAGGATGTATTTGCCGCACGTTACGGCGGGGATGAATTTGTCCTTGTCTATACCGGCAAGACAGACGAGGAGATCTGTCAGATGATGGCACATCTCTAAAGCAACATGGAGCGTATCGCACTGCCGGGCACAAGCCCTGTGGGCGTAGATTATATCACCTTATCGCAAGGATGTTGTCACTGCGTGCCGGAGACAAAGAACCGTTTGTGGGATTATCTGGCAACGGCGGACAAACTCCTGTATCAGGTCAAAAAAGACGGCAAGAATAATTATAAAGTAGGACGTTGGATAACAGAGTAGTTTCTGACAAAAAGAAGGCGATCCCTTATTTGGGATCGCCTTTTGTTAATGTATTATGCAATAATTTGAACCAGTTGGTCGGACCCATGGCAATAGCACTTGCCGGTTTTTTGATATGCAGCGCATGACGACCGGCAGGCTTCCAGGTTGGAAGATGGTCTGTATTTGGATCGCCTGTTTTGGCAAAAGCAACGATATAGGAGATCATTGCCTCAGAGACCTTGGTATCCTCGGCGTCGTAAGGTCGGTGGGATGCGTTCAGGGTTCCAAAGACATAACGAAGGTCGCTGGAATGGAAAGCACCATTATGGTCATTGCCGGGAGCATCAATGTCAAAGTAGTAAAGATAGGCGTGATTTGTCTTGGCATATTTGTGGGAGATATGTCCCATGATGATGGCATACATATCATTATTGGTGTAGCCCAGCATGTAGTCGATCGGCAGAGGGTGATCGATCAGAGTATCCACAGGTGCGCTGATCAGATAGCCGTCCACGACCGGCATGGTGTTGTAGGTGTTGTCCTTGCGACGGGATTTCAGTTCCTCGATCGCGGTAAAGATGGTCTTGGTATCTAAGACCTTTAGTTCATCTAAGGTTGAAACACCGGCGGTCGCCATCAGATCTTCCCAGTATTCATGGGTGTTTTCCGATGGGCGTGGCAGGGCAAATTTCGGGAACATGCCGCCACCGGATAACATGATGGCACGCTGGTAAAGTCCCTGGCATTTTGGACTGAGGCTTAAGTACTGGATGGAAATAGCACCGGCACTCTGTCCCATGACAGTGATGTTGTTGGCATTGCCCTTGTAATCAGCGATGTTTGCCTTGATCCATTGCAGGGCGGTGAACTGATCGTCGAGTCCAAAGTTGCCGTCACGTCCGTATTTTTCCCGGATGTCCGGATGCGTCAGATAACCGAAGATGCTGACACGGTAGTGGATCGATACAAAAACAATGCCGTGTCTGGCATAGGCAGCACCGTCGATCGCACTGTCATAATTGGCACCGGAATCAAAGCCGCCTCCGTGGATAAAGACCAGTACCGGGAAAGGTCCGTCGCCGGCAGGGGAAAAGATGTTGAGGTTCAGGCAATCCTCGTCATAGTGGAAGGTCTGCCCCTGACGGAATTCATTGTGATAGAAAAGCCGTTCCGGGATTTCTAAATGTTCGTAAAAAGTGCGGTTCTGCGGACATACATTGCCGTAATGGGTGGCATCGTAAACGTCGTCCCAGTGTTCTACCGGCTCGGCATAGGCAAAACGCTCGGCGCTTGCGTAGCGGATACCAAGGTATTTATCGTAGCCGTCGCAGTGGATGCCACGGATCTGACCGCATTTGGTCGGGGTTGTGATAAAGTTCTCCATAATCGTCTCCTTATTTATACTCCTAAATTTGGATCTGTCTGTATTCTAGCACGAAAAGCCCAGTGTGGACAGGATTTTTTAAAAGAATTAAAAAATGTTAAAAAATTGCACAAAGTAACTTGCCATATGGAAAGAAACGTAGTAAAATGTAATAAATTAAATGAGTTAAATAATACAACTCGCGACATTATATTATTACAAAAAAGGAGAGTTATAATGGGGGAACAAAAAACACATGGTCTGACGACCAAGGAGAAAATGGCATATGCCTGCGGTGACTTTGGCGGGGTTTTGACTTTTTCTCTGATTTCATCTTTTTTAACAATGTTTTATACGGATTGCCTACATATTCCGTTGGCACAGATTACCATTCTGATGTTTGTGGCAAGAATTTGGGATGCAATCAATGATCCACTCTGGGGGGGCTTTATCGATTCCAGAAAGCCGACAAAGTGGGGGCGCTTCCGTCCTTATGTTATGTGGGCATCCATCCCACTGGCAGTAGCAGCGGTACTGATGTTTGTCAAGATTCCCGGACTGACGACCAACCAGTATCTGATCTACGCATATGTGACTTACATCTTATATGGTATGATGTACACAGGTGTCAACATCCCTTACGGATCTTTGGCATCCGTTATGACCGATGATCCGATGGAGCGTTCGTCTCTTTCTGTATGGCGTTCCGTAGGTGCAGGATTTGGTAATATCCCATCCATGATCTTACTGCCGCTTTTGGTATATTCTACTGTGATCGGTGCAGATGGTACCGAAACAAAGGTCTTAGATCCGACCAAGTTAGGATTTGCCGTACTTTGTATCGCAGTGGTATCTATTGGTATTTACAGCCTACATTTTAGAAATGTAAAGGAACGTATCACAGTTCCGCCAAAGCAGAAGCAGGAAGGTATGCATGTATTCCGTACCGTTGGGGATCTTTTTAAGAACCCGCCGTTCATTTTTCTGTGTCTGGTATCCATGCTTTTGATCGCATTCCAGATGTACACACAGACGACTTACAACTACCTCTTCCTGAACTTCTATGAGAAGCCGGGACTTTACAGTTTTGTGACCGTTTGTACTTATGTACCGATGGCATTGTTCTTACCGATCATTGGTAAGTTAGTCCGCAAGTTTGGTAAAAAGGAGATCTGTGCATTTGGTCTTGCTTTTGCCGCTGTTGTAAACTTTATCATGTATTTCCTCAAGTTTACACCGATGGTAAACAACCCATATGTCTTTATGATCCTCTTATTCTTCTCAGGCGCAGGACAGACATTCCTGACACTGGAAGTATGGGCATTGGTTATGGATGTTATCGATTACCATGAACTTCTTTCCGGCAGACGTGAAGAAGGTACATCTTATGCATTGTATTCTTTCACCAGAAAGTTAGGTCAGACCTTAGCAGGTGTTGGTGTACCGATCTTACTTGCAGTGATCGGCTACAATGTAGATGCAAGCAAGCAGTCAGCAGAAGTTGTTGCAAAATTATATGATATGGCAACACTGGTTCCGGCGATCGTGCTTTTGGTTATGTTCTTATTACTGACATTTGGCTATAAACTTTCAAAAGAAAAACTGGTTGATGTCTACGCAGAACTTGCAAAGCGCAGAGAGCAGGATAATTAATAAATCTTTTTTGAGGGGCAGTCCCGAGTGAGGTATCTCACTCGGGACTTTTTGAGTGTAGAAGGGAAAGCGAGAAAGGGGGAGGCATTAGCCGGTCTGCCCCTATCCTCTCCCCCCTTCCTCGCTTTCCTTACCGCCATATTTATGCCATCGACTTGACAGCCTCATTTCCTTTGGTTATACTAGCACGAGTAATACACAAAATATCAAAAGTGAGGTATAAATACCATGATTAAGATAATTACAGATTCCGGATCGGATATTTTACAGGAAGAATGTGACAAGGTGCGGGTCCTTCCATTACATGTTTCTTTCGGAGAAGAACATTACCGTGATGGCGTTGATCTTTTACACGAGACCTTTTATGAAAAACTGATCGAGACTGATGTTTTGCCAAAGACCAGCCAGATCAGTCCTTATGAATTTATGGAGGCTTATCGGCAGGAACTGGATGCTGATGCATCGGCAGGAGAGGGGCAGATGAGCGATAAGCAGATCCTTGTTATCACGCTTTCCTCCAGGTTATCCGGTACTTACCAGAGCGCCTGTATCGCGGCAGAGGAATTTGAAGGTCAGGTCTATGTCGTAGACAGTGAAAACGTCACGGTGGGACAAAAATGCCTTGTCATGCGTGCGGTAGAACTGGTCGAGGCTGATTATGGGATAGATGAGATCGTAGGGATTTTGGAGGAGGAAAAGAAACAGATCCAACTGATCGCATTATTGGATACACTGGAATACCTGAAAAAGGGTGGACGGATCTCGGCAGCATCTGCTGCACTTGGTAATGCATTATCGATCAAGCCGGTTGTGGGAGTAGGTGCAGGAGAAATCCTTGTACTTGGAAAAGCGCACGGATCAAAGAATGGAAAGAACCTGCTGATGCAGCGGACCAAGCAGGCGGGAGGGATTGATTTTTCACGTCCTTTTTATTTAGGATATACCGGGCTTTCGGATAAGTTGATCTGCAAGTATATCGAGGATAGTCGTATGCTTTGGGAAAAGGCACACACAAAAGAGGAATTGCCGATCGTTTCCGTCGGGGCGGCGATCGGTACCCATGTAGGACCGGGAGCGATCGCGCTGGCATTTTTCGCACCGCAATAAAAAAGAATGTGCCAAAGCACATTCTTTTTATACATAATTTTTACGCCTCGGTATGGGCTTCCATATTCTTTGGCAAAACAAGATTTAAAATGATGGAAACGATAAATACGACGGCAACGCAGTTTTCTGCAAACACGGTCTGGATGATCTGCGGGAAAATAGCAAAGATTTCCGGTACCTGTGTAAAGCCGATGCCGACACTGAGTGAGAGTGCGGCGATCGTGATATTTCGCTGTGTAAAACCGGCTTTGCCCATCATTTGCAGACCGCTGATGACAATGTTACCAAACATCATCAGGGTACAACCGCCAAGTACGGCATCTGGCAGTGTGGCAAGCACAGAACCAAAGATCGGGAAGATACCGGCAAGGATCATGATCACAGCACCGGTAGCAATGGCAAAGCGGTTGACAACTTTTGTCATAGCGACCAGACCAACGTTCTGGCTGAAAGATGTGATTGGCATACAGCCGAAAAGACCGGAGAGTGCACTGATGAAACCGTCGCAGGCGATGGAGCCGGAGGTCTCTTTTAAAGTGGCTTCGCGGTTCAGACCGGAAGCGGCAAGTGCGGAGGTATCGCCGATCGTCTCGGTAGCGGACACCAAAAAGATCAGGGTCGTTGAAATAATGGCGTTGATATTAAACTCCGGTTTGAATGGCATGAGTGACGGGAAAGCAATGATCGCTGTGTTCTGCAGAGAAGAAAAATCAACTGCGCCCATAGCAATGGCAATCAGATAACCAACCACAAGTCCGAACAACACAGATAACTGTTTGAAATAAGATTTTGCAAAAATATTAAATAGGATACAACATAAAAGTGTGATGCTTCCTAAGATCCAGTTTGTAGCGGAACCGAATGTTTCGCTGCCACTGCCACCGCCGAAAGAAGATGCTCCGACAGAAAGCAGGGAAAAGCCGATAGCGGTCACGACGGTCGAAGATACGATCGGTGTGATCAGTTTGATCCAGTATTTTGCCAGCAGTCCGAGAATACCTTCGATGATACCGCCGACAATGACGGCTCCGACAATGGCATTATAGCCATAGGCAACGCCCAGATAGGTAAAGACAGAAACAAAGGTAAAACTGATCCCCATGACGATCGGAAGACCGGATCCAACCTTGTGGAAGATCGGGAACAACTGGATCAGTGTACCAATACCGGCGATCAGCATGGCTGACTGGATGAGCATGGCGGTATCCTGGGAAGAAAGTCCGCTGGCTCCGGCAACGATAAAGATCGGTGCAATATTGGATACAAACATGGCAAGAATGTGTTGCAGACCAAATGGTACTGCCTGCTTTACGGAAATCTTGCCATCAAGATGGTATAAATTTTCAATAGACGGGGTTTCTTTTGTAGATGTCATTTCTTATTATATATGGAACAATTCCATACAAGTCCTTTCTCTTAGTGTATTTGTCTGCTTATCCTACTGCTGACGAAAGACGATCTCTCCGCTTGTAGCGTCCATGCTCTCCACGATGGCGAGGGATTCCAGATGGAAACCGAGATTGCGAATGATGCGTCCGCCGTTCTGGAAGCCCTTTTCAACAGCGATACCGATGCCTTCTACGGTTCCGCCGGCTTCGTTGACAATGGAGATGAGTCCCTGCAGGGCACAGCCATTTGCCAAAAAGTCGTCGATGATCAGCACATGGTCATCCGGCCCCAAAAACTTGCGGGAAACAATGACGTTGTTCTTACATTTATGTGTGAAAGATTCGACCTCTGCCTTATAGACGTCGCCGTCGATGTTGATGCTCTTGGATTTTTTCGCAAATACGACCGGTACGTTAAAATGTCTTGCAACAATACAGGCGATACCGATACCGGATGCCTCGATGGTCACGATCTTATTGATATTTGCGTCGGCAAAGCGTTTCTTGAATTCAGCACCCATTTCATCAAAGAGGGCAATGTCCATCTGGTGATTCAAAAAACTGTCAACCTTTAGGACATTGCCTTCTTTTACAATTCCGTCTTTCACGATTCGTTCTTCTAAAAAGTTCATGATATCTTTTGTTCCTCCTGTTATGAACATTTTACAATTTCTTTGCTAAAAACAGACTATCAAAAAAAAGAGGAAAAAACAATCATTTTACAAAAATGCCTTCAACTGATTGCGCAGTTCTTCCTCGGCAGAAATGATCTTGCGGCAAAGATCTTTGATTTCGTCCCCGGCGCGTTCATATTCGTTCAAATATTTGCGCAGGGACTTGATGCCCATGTCACAACCGTCTGTGAGCAGGTCGGCGATGGTGGTGTCCTCGGTATCCAGTGCAATCTTGAGATTGGTGGAAAGGTAGGACATGCCGGAGAGGAGGGGATTCGGCGCGTCGCTTTCCTGCCCGTATTTTTGCAAGAGGGACTGTATTTTATCCTTCAGGTTCTCATGCGTATTTCTGCTTTTTTCTAAGACGGAGCGAAACTGGTCGTCACTGATCTTATCTGCCACCTGATGCATGGCAGAAAGCCCCATCTGTATGCCTTTGTCACATTCATGTAAGAGTTCGATGCTATCCTGTGAAATATTTTCTTGATCCATTTGATTATCCTCCAAAAAAATCTGTGATTTGTGTTATACTAAGACTACATATGGTTAATTTGTTACCAATGATGGAAAATTATACATGATAGTTCGCGCAAGTTGGGACAGGATGCGCGCAAATATAGAAATGAAAGGGAATAAGATGCAATATACAACAGTGCTTTTTGATCTGGACGGCACGCTGACAGAGTCGGCACCGGGGATTGTCAATTCGGCGGCGCATGCCTTGGAAAAATTTGGAATACATGTAGAAGACAAAAATGACCTTTTGTGCTTCGTGGGACCACCATTGATCGAGTCTTTTCAGAAATATTATGGATTAGATGAGGTGCAGGCAGTTCAGGCTGTTTCCTATTATAGAGAGTATTACAGCACCAAGGGCTTGTTTGAAAACAAACTGATCGACGGCATACCGGAACTTCTGCTTACCTTAAAAAGTGCAGGAAAGCAGTTACTGGTTGCGACAAGCAAGCCGGAGTTCTTTAGTGAGCAGATCATATCCCATTATGGGATACGTCCGTATTTTACCTATGTTGCGGGGGCAACGATGGATGAGACCAGGACGGCAAAGAGCGAAGTGATCGCCTATGCGATGGAGCAGATCCCGGGTGTGGCAAAGGGAAATATCGTCATGGTCGGAGACAGACATCATGATGTTGACGGAGCGATCGCCAATGGACTGGACAGCATTGGGGTGACCTTTGGCTATGGAGACCGGGCAGAACTTGCAGATGCAGGTGCTACCTATATCGTGGATTCCGTCGCAGAACTTCAGAATCTGCTCTTGCAAAATTCGTAGGATTTAAGTATAGTTAAGCATATGGAAACGAAATTTTAGAATTTAGTTTCTTGTTGGCAATCATAAAGTAATCTAATTTACCCAATACACGTCAAAATACATTGTTATCTAAGCAATAAAAAGGAGGAGGAATAAATATGTTACAAGAAAGTATTAAAAAGTTGGTACAATACGGCATCAACACAGGATTGACCCCGGAGTGCGAGCGCATTTACACGACCAACCTGCTTTTGGATGTCATGAAGGAGGATGAGTACACGGATCCGGATTGTGATCTGTCTGACATTGTATTGGAGGATGTCTTAAAAGATCTTCTGGATGCGGCAGTAGAAAAGGGACTGATCGAGGATAGCGTTGTTTACCGCGACCTTTTTGATACACGTCTGATGAATTGTCTGATGCCACGTCCGGCGACTGTGCAGGCAAAATTTGCCGAAGAATACAAAAAGTCACCACAGGCAGCCACCGACTATTTCTTTAAACTCAGCCAGGACAGTGATTATATCCGTCGTTACCGTGTAAAGAAAGATAAGAAGTGGACCGTGGATACCAAGTACGGCACTCTGGATATCACCATCAATCTTTCCAAGCCGGAAAAGGATCCAAAGGCGATCGCGGCAGCTAAGAATGCCAAGCAGTCTGCTTATCCCAAGTGCCTGCTTTGCATAGAAAATGAGGGATATGCAGGACGCGCCAATCATCCTGCCAGAGAGAACCACCGTATCATCCCGCTGACTATGAACGGCAGCAGATGGGGATTCCAGTATTCTCCATACGTGTATTACAATGAGCACTGCATCGTTTTCAACGGTCAGCATACACCGATGAAGATTGAGCGTGCGACTTTTGTGAAATTGTTTGATTTTGTAAAGACATTTCCACATTACTTCTTGGGCTCCAATGCAGACCTGCCGATCGTAGGCGGATCCATTCTCAGCCATGACCATTTCCAGGGCGGTCACTATACCTTTGCTATGGAAAAGGCACCGATCATCGAAGAATTTATGGTAAAAGGTTTTGAAGATGTCAAGGCAGGCATTGTGAAATGGCCACTTTCCGTGATCCGGCTTTCCTGCAAGGATGAAAAGCGTATCATTGATCTGGCAGATCATATCTTGGGATGCTGGAGAACTTATACTGACGAAGATGCTTTCATTTTTGCCGAGACTGACGGAGAGTTACATAATACGATCACACCGATCGCCAGAAAACGCGGTGATATGTTTGAACTGGATCTGGCTCTGCGCAATAACATTACGACAGAGGAACATCCGCTTGGGGTTTATCATCCTCATGCCAAGTTGCACCATATCAAAAAGGAAAATATCGGTCTGATCGAAGTCATGGGTCTTGCTGTACTTCCTTCCCGTCTGAAAGGGGAGATGGAAGCCCTTGCGGATGCGATCGTAAATGGTAAGGATATCCGTGCAGATGAGACCTTGAAAAAGCATGCAGACTGGGTAGATGAATTTACTGCCGCATATGAGAAGCAGGGCATTAATATTGATGCGACCAATGTTGATGGCATTTTGGAACAGGAAGTTGGCAAGGTCTTCTGTCAGGTTCTGGAAGATGCCGGTGTCTTCAAATGTGATGAAAAAGGACTGGAAGAATTCCGTAGATTTATTGCTGTTCTTTAGGATAGAGTGAGGGACACTCCTTGTGGCAAAAGGAACGTCCCTCACGCACTTTTTACGCACAAAAATAGACCTGGCGATCTGCCGGGTCTTCTTAGGTTTATCAGATGAACGGCTTGCGCCGATTGTTTTCTAAAGTAGGTGCTTTTGGTAAATTACATATTACCAAAAGCATACTTGAAGAATGATACTGCATCTTCGCCGTTCTTTTCCTGTGCCTCTACATACTTATTGTAATTGTAAACTACATATCCAAGACTATTTGAGAATTCCATAATTCATATCTCCTTTCAAATCATGCTTTTAAAATTGAATCAAATCATACTGTAACTTTTCGTATCTCTTAGAACTGTCCTAAAGCAAATTTTAAGAGTGAAACTGGCTTCTGACCATTTGCGCTTGTTTTGTTAGCGTATGTGTTGTACTGGCTGAACAATTCACCGAATGCATCAAATTCGTTATACATATCTTTTCTCTCCTTTCGTTTTTTCTTTTTCAAAGGTGCTTTCCTTTGATGACCTTACTATAGCACCGCCTATAGGTAATGTCAACAAAAACTTTATGTTAAAATTGTGTAATGTGCATAAAAATAGGAGCATTTACAAGCAAAATAACAAGTGGAGGAAAAATCACTGTGGTAAAAATGCACAATATAGTAGTGCATAAATTGTGCATAAACACAATAATAGATACGAAAACCGGAAAGGCTGTGAAAAAGAAAACGAGGAATTCGTACATTTTGCATAAAAATTTATTCTTTGAAATAATTGCCAAAAAAGGGGCGTTAAATTTGTAATATATGCTATGTTGCGGCAGGAGCAGACCGGTGTTACAATATAGGAAACGAAGAAACTGATTTTAGTTTTCTGGTTTCCTAAAGAGGAAAAGGGAGGACGCGGGATGGAGAAACGTATTATAGAAGGCGCTTTACATATTGTAGAAAAGCAGGGGGTCAAATTTACCATGGACGAGTTGGCATCGGAACTCGGCATGAGCAAGAAAACGATCTATACCGTTTTTCGAGACAAGAACGAACTTTTGATAGCAATGGTCGATTACGTCTTTGATTATATTAAGGAAAGCGAAGCTTTGGTCATGGAGGATAAGCACTTATCCCTCTTACAGAAGATTCGCAAGATCTTAGGTGTGATGCCGGAGAATTATACGGATTTTGATTTCACCCAGTTTTATGTTTTGCGGGATAAGCACCCGGAAGTCTATGAACGCGTCAGACAGCGTTTGGAGAGCGGATGGGAGATGACCAACCGCCTATTGGAACAAGGCGTAGAGGAAGGCTTGATCCGTTCGGTCGATTTCCGGGTTTTCCAGTTGGTATTTGAGTCTGCGGTAGAGCGCTTCATTATGGGAGACGAACTTGAACGCGAGGAAATCGACTACATGCAGGCATTAGAAGAACTTGTGACCATTATGGTTGATGGAATTGTGGTACACAGATAGAAAGAGGATGGCAAATATGAAAGATCGCATCTATTTGATGAGGGATTGGTTTTTTACCGAAGAATTTACAGAAGACATGATCGTCGATACCATGGATGTTTCCCTGGCACAGACCGTTTCTCTGCCACACACCTGTAAGGAAACACCTTATCATTATTTTGATGAGCATACTTATCAGATGGTATCCTGCTATCAAAAGATCTTATACGCACCGGAAGGCTGGCAGGGCAAACGCCTGCTTTTGACTTTTGAGGCGGTAGGACATGAGGCAGAGGTTTATGTCAATGGCAAAAAGATGGCAGAACACCATTGTGGCTACACCGCCTTTACGATCGATATATCAGAAGCCTTGAATTATGGTGCCGACAATCTTTTGACGGTGCGGGTAGACTCCAATGAGACATTGGATCAGCCGCCGTTTGGATTTGTGATCGACTATATGACCTATGGCGGTATTTATCGTGATGTTTATCTGGAAGTAAAGAATTCTATTTATATAGAAGATATTTTCTTAAAACCAAAGTTTGCAGAGACTGTAACGACCAAGGGTATGGATGCCAAGGCAATCGCACAGATGCAGGTATCCGGTATCTTGGCATCGGAAGTTACTTACTCGGTCAAAGCACAGGAAGCGATCAGTGCCGGTCAGGTCGGTATCCGTCAGATCGTGGATGATCAGGTCGTTTTGGAAGCCCCGATCGCAACGACATCCTTTAGCACACCAGTTGCGGATGTCATGCTCTGGGATATTGAAAGCCCAAAGGTCTATGAGGTGACCACCCAGTTGCTCTACCAGGGACAGGTCGTGGATGAAAAGAGGGTGACGGTCGGATTTCGGGAAGCCCTGTTTCGAAAAGACGGCTTTTACCTAAATGGCAGAAAGGTCAGGATCCGTGGTCTCAACCGCCACCAGTCTTATGCCTATGTCGGATATGCTATGCCGGAATCCATGCAGCGGCTGGATGCCAAGATTTTAAAGGAAGAACTTGCCGTCAATGCCGTGCGTACATCACACTATCCGCAGTCGCACTACTTTATGGATGCCTGCGACAGACTGGGACTTTTAGTCTTTACGGAAATGCCGGGCTGGCAGCATATCGGTGGTCAGGCTTGGCAGGATCAGGCAGTGGAAAATATCAAAGACATGATCGTGCAGTATCGCAATCATCCGTCCATTATCCTTTGGGGCGTGCGCATCAACGAGTCGCAGGACAATGATGCTTTTTACGAGAGAACCAATGCCACGGCACATGCCTTGGATGATACGAGACAGACCGGCGGTGTCCGTGCTATGAAAAAGAGTCATCTTCTGGAAGACGTTTACACCTACAACGATTTTGTCCACAGTGGTGCCAATGCCGGTTGTGAACCAAAGGAAAAGGTCACTTCCGATGTAGAAAAGCCTTATCTGATCACAGAGTACAACGGACACATGTATCCGACCAAGATGTTTGATTGGGAAGAACACAGACGCGAGCATATGATCCGCCATGCAAATGTCCTCGATGCTGTTGCAGGACAGGAAGATATCGCAGGTTCCTTTGGCTGGTGCATGTTTGACTACAACACCCACAAGGACTTTGGCAGCGGAGACCGCATTTGTTATCACGGCGTTTTGGATATGTTCCGAAATCCAAAACCGGCAGCTGCTGTTTATGCAAGCCAAGAAGACAGGAATCCGGTCTTGGAACTGTCATCGACTATGGATATCGGCGAGCATCCGGCTTGTAACCGGGGCGATACCTATCTGATCTCCAATGCAGACAGTGTACGGATGTATAAGAACAACATCCTGATCAAGGAATACAAACAGAGTGATTCTAAGTATCAGAATTTAAAACATGGACCGATCCTGATCAATGATTATGTGGGGGATGTCGTTGCAAAAGAAGAAGGCTATTCCAAGAGACAGGCAAAGATCGTCAAGGATTGTATGAACCATGTGGCAATGCATGGTATGCAGATCAGGCCAAAACTTGTCTGGAATGCTTTTCAGTTGATCTGTATCTACCATATGAACCCAAACGATGCGGTAGGTCTTTACAATAAATATGTAGGCGATTGGGGAGGCGAGTCCAAGCAGTATCGCTTTGACGCGATCAAGGATGGCAAGGTTGTCCGTTCCCTGATCAAGACACCGATGAAAAAAGCATCTTTGGCGGTTAGCCTGTCGGCAACGACACTGGTGGAAGATATTACCTATGATGTCATAGAGGCGCGCGTGCGAGCCGTCGATGAATATGGCAATCAACTTTATTATATGCAGGAATCACTTTCTGTCACAATAAGCGGTCCGGTCGAACTGATCGGTCCAAATGCAGTGCCACTTCGCGGAGGAGCCACAGGGCTTTATATAAAATCCATGGGGGAGCAGGGAGAAGCATCTGTCACGATAGCGTGTGCAGGCTTGGATCCGGTCACGATCAAATTAGAAGTGCAAAGCACAAGGGAGGATAATTAATATGGAAGAAAAATCAAAGGTAATCTTTGGCAATGTCATGAGCGACAAGGTTTACAAGAGCGCTGTCAAATCTAAGAAAAAGTTTATCAAGAAGTTTGGAGATGACTCCAATGTAGATTACCCGATCTACATTCAGAAGAATGAGCATATCGGCGATTCACTTGGTGTCTATGACATCCTTTTAAAAGAGGGGGACAGCCCGGAAAAATTTGATCATGAAAAGGGTATCATTGTTGGAAATATCCGTATGGGATTCGGTCATTACCGTATTTCTATGGCAATGGCATCCGCTGCAAAAGCCATGGGATATACCCCGTACTGGATGGATCTCAACGGTTATCCACAGACCACCTGTACCAAGGTGATCAGTGCACAGAACGATCTCTATTCTTTGGGATCACGTCTTTCAAAAAATGCACTCTTTAACAAACTGGTCTGGGAGCCGACCAACTATGAGACCTTCCGTCAGTTGAAGTACAATGCATCCGATCAGAAGAATGCAGAACTGATGGCTCCGGTTTACCGCAATGTGCCAAAGGATATCCCGGTGATCGGTACACACGTATGGCCGGCACAGGCAGCCATTCATGCAGGCATGAAAAACGTTGTCAATGCCATTCCTGACAACTGGCCAATGGCACTGCATTTCGCAGAGGGAAGTGTACATACCATCCAGTGTAAAAATGCTTACATGGGCTACCTTATCTGTAACGGCATGAACGGCGATGAGGTCTGCAAGGAGATGCCAAATGAAGATCTGGTCTACACCGGACATTATATCGATCATGAACTGGTATCGAATATCGAGGCAGATTGCGATGCGAGAATGGCAAGAAAGGCAAAGGGAGCACCAATGCGTTTCCTTCTTACCATCGGTGGTGCAGGCGCACAGAAAGAGATCTTTGCAGCCATTATCAAATATCTGCTTCCGATGATCAAGGACAACAAGGCAGCCCTTTATGTCAATGTCGGAGATTACAAGAATGTCTGGGATGATCTTTCCAAGGATATCCCGGAAATGGCAGGCGTGGCAACCGAGCACTTTAATGAGTTTGAGGCAACAACAAAGTTTGCAGAAGAGGCACTGACCGGTGAGGTGACAGGCATCCATGCTTTCTATCATGAAAACATTTTTGAAGCCGTATATTGCACCAACCTTTTGATGCGCAGTGCGGATGTGCTTGTGACAAAGCCAAGTGAACTTGCTTTTTATCCGGTGCCAAAACTTTTTATCAAGCGTGTCGGAAAGCATGAAATGTGGGGAGCTATCCATTCTGCAGAGATGGGTGACGGAACACTCGAATGTCGCGATATCCCACATACTTTGCAGATGATCGACATCTTTATGAAGGATGACAAACTGCTGGGAGAAATGTGCGACAGTATCAGGTTGAACAAGTCCGTTGGTCTTTATGACGGTGCATATAAAGTAGTAGAGATCGCTATGGGCTTAAAAGAGAAGAATAAATAATCAAAGGGGTTTTTAAGGAGGTTTTCTAAAATGGAAGAAAAGAAGAACTTGAATGGCAAAGAGAAATTTGCTTACGGTATCGGTGCCGTTGGAAAAGACATGGTCTATATGCTGTCCGCGGCTTATATCCTTTATTACTATCAGGATATCATGGGCGTAAGTGCCATTGCCATGGGTATCATTTTGCTGGTGGCTCGTGTGTTTGATGCCTTTAACGATCCGATCATGGGCGTTATCGTTGCAAAGACCAAAACAAAATGGGGCAAATTCCGTCCGTGGCTGATGATCGGAACCCTTACCAATGCCATCATGCTATATCTGATGTTTGCAGCACCGCCGGCATTGAATGGTGGTGGACTCGTAGCATATGCAGCCGTTACATATATCTTATGGGGAATGACATACACCATGATGGATATTCCTTACTGGTCTATGATCCCGGCTTTCACCGAAGCAGGAAAGGAACGTGAAGGTTTATCAGCACTCGCAAGATCTTGCGCCGGTGTTGGTTCCGCATTGATCTCTATCGTGACGGTTATGGCAGTATCTGCCCTTGGTCATGCTTTTGGTACAGATGCAAATTATGAGCAGGTAGGTTACAAGTACATGGCACTTATCGTTGCAGTCCTGTTTGTTGTATTCATCACGATTACCTGTGTGACGATCAAGGAAAAGTCCTCTGTAGAAATGCAGTCCGCATCTGTTAAAGATATGTTCAAGGCTCTGATCCAGAACGATCAGGCAATGACCGTCGTTGTTGCGATCGTTATGATCAACACGGCACTTTACATTACCCAGAATCTTTTGATCTACTTCTTTAAGTATGATTTCAGCCCGGCAAACTGGGAAGCAAACTATACATTGTTCAATACCTGTGGTGGAGCATTCCAGATCCTGGCAATGATGATCCTCTTCCCATTGTTCCGTAAGTTCATGAACACAATGAAGATCTTTACACTGAGTTTTGCTATGGCACTTGCAGGTTACGTGATCATCCTTGGAATTTCTGCAAGCGGATCCAGCAACGTATATCTGTTACTGATCCCGGCATTCCTTATCATGGCTGCCATCGGTATGTTGAATGTCATTATCACGATCTTCCTTGCAAACACAGTGGATTACGGTGAGTTAAAGAATGATCGTAGAGATGAATCCGTTATCTTTTCTATGCA
>OGYQ01000417.1_pt1 | contig 48965 bp, 51 predicted proteins | sample 1576641 | NCBI WGS metagenome assembly OGYQ01 (sample SAMEA3541476, study PRJEB24748) | human gut metagenome | biome: human gut; feature: human-associated habitat; material: faeces | place: China | collected 2012 | reverse complement strand
CGTCCAGATGGAAGTCATAGCCTTAACCTGAGTGTTGCGGATGAAGTTAGCCATAGTTTTTTCCTCCTGTTAATAAAATGATTTATTTAGTAAGGCGCGGAAATCGCCTGTACTACGGAATGTATCCCGGCTTACTGGTAGTAGCCGAGAATCAGGTTCAGGGTGGCGGAACCGAGTACGGCGCCAATGCAGGACACCACCGCCACCACAATGCGGTTGTTCCACTTTTTCTGATCCATCTCGTCAGCCATGCCGCGCCGGATGCAGAAATAGATGATAAGCAGTCCGGCTACCACCGGCGCCAGCACCATCAGCCAGGTTGTCACATCACCGACCAATTTCTCGGTTCCCTTGACAATCTGACTGTCCTGCACACCAGCGGCATAAGCCGGTGCGGACATAAAAAAAGAGGCGGCAAGTGTGGCAATACCAACACCCGCCGCCCGGACAGCCTGTTTCAGCCTGCCCGCCGTCTGGTTGATTTTCTCTTTCATTCAAAACCTCCTATGGGTTAATCATCATCAAGGCCACCGCCCATAGCGCCCTTTTGCTGCGAAAGGCGGCGCATGATGTCCTTCTGGTAGTAAATCCAGATGTTCCACAATGCGATTTCCTGCTTCGTGTCGGTGATGATTGGCCGCTTCTGTTCCCGTTCTTCCCGCAGCCTGCGGTTATGCTCCATATCTCCCAACCCCAACATCTTGTTGAACATCCACTGAGAAAGGTCGGGCGCATACATCATAGCGGGGTGGTCGCGGCTGGTGATGATTTGATGGGGACGCTTGACGCGCCGGACCTCATCGGTATTGAGCAGCTTCCTCTCGGTCAGGCTGACGCTCTGGGAGTTAGAGGGGGTTGTGTATTTGCCGTTGCTGGCCGAAAGCTGGTAACTGGATGTGGTGTAGCTACCGAGTTTGTCGGACATCTCCCGCAGCGTTTCCGGGTCATCGCTTTGCAGGTACGCCCAGACCTGACAGTTGCCCTTGATCGTGTTGGCGATATTGTCGCTGTACTTTTCTTTCAGTTGGTCAAAGCCCTGCACAAACAGGGCATATCGCATCCCACGGCCAGCCGCTACGGTCAGTTTGTTGGTCATGTCACTGATGGGAGTAAAGTTGCCATACTCGTCAAGGATGAAGTTGACACGGCGTTCCAGACGCCCGCCGCGCCGGTCTGCCGCCTCTGCCAAAAGTTCGTATTGCTGCGACACAATGAGAGAAGCAATGGGATAAAAGGTGGTTTTCTCGTCGGGCAGGATTACAAACAACGCCTGCTTTTTACTGCCCATATCTGCAAGGGTAAAATCGCTGGTATGGGTGATAGCGTAGATGGACTTCGAGGTGAACAGCCGCAAGGTGGTCAGGGCAGAGGTGTAGAAGCTGCCTCTGGTACGGGACGGCGCCACATCGGAAATGGACAGAAGCGCCCGTGCCGGGTGGGATGGAGAGAGCTTCTTGACATACTCCAACAGCGGCATCTTATTTCCGATGGTACGGCACATTTCCGAAATGAACCAATACACATTGGTCATGTTCTGAAATTCCGGTCGTTTTTGGTTGTCGCATACCACGCAAAGAATGGCAGCCGCTATGATGGAACATTCACCGTTCGTCCAAATCTTTTCGCCCTCCGGCTTACCAACCAGATTGTTCGTCAAGTCCCAGGCCAGCATTTCTGCACGGTCGGTGTCGCCCTCGCTGATGGCGTCAATGATGGGCTGGAGCAGATTGTAGCGCATACTCTTTTCGGGGTTCTTGAAGTCCAGCACCAAAACCTCATAATCCAACTTTTTCAGGAAATCAGCGGTGTAGTGGAACAATTCGGCTTTGGGGTCGGAGCAGAAGATGGATTCTCCAGCGAGTCCCAAAAGACAGATACTTTCCAGAACCAGACATCTTGATTTACCGGAACGAGTGGCGCCAACGCAGAGCAGGTGGCAGTCATCACCGACAAAATAGATTTTTTCTTTATCGCCCTCCTTTCGCATACCTACCACCACGCCGCCTTTTTTCAGCGGAGTATCCGCTCCCAAAGGTTCCTGCTTGGGAATACCTTTGGGGTGAAGGTTCAACTTCAATTTATCGCCTCCTTATTTTTCTTTGAGAAAATCCAAACCATCGTATCCGGTATCTAAGAGCTGCCGGATCGTTGGGTTGTGCGGGTCAAGAATATAGCTGTCAAATGCTTTGTCTTTCTCGGAATCGGTCATCCACCGGGCTGAACCATGCTGGTATTGGCCCACGGCTCTGGGTGTCTGAATTTCCGGGGTGATCGTGTCCAGGTCTGATTCATACGGCCTCATGTTGGTCAGGAAGAACATAACCGCCAACACACTTACAAACCCTTGCAGACACAGATACAACATCATGTGCTGGCGGTTGGAAAATAGGCTGGCAAGGCAGTCCCCGATGGGGAGAAGTGAAAGCCGGGTGATCTCTCTTGTCAGCAGACCGTGAACCGCTGTTGAGAAAAACAGGTTGAGAATCGCGCCGGAAACGAAGATCAGCGCACAAACCATCAATTTAGGCTTTGTTTTCAAAACGGTAGTTCATCCTCCTGTTCATCCTCATCCTCAAAGGCATCCAGAAGTGAATCCAGATACGCCTTCTTCTCTAAATTCCAGGTACTCACCATATCCGACTCGTACTCGGTAAACGGTAAAATGCGTTCGGTGCCATCCTGAACACATTGTTTTGAGTTGAAAAGGCCAATATCGGCAAATTCATTATTGGAAATGAGAGTACCGTCATCTGTGCGAAACATGATTGGCATATTGTTGCCGTCTGCATAGTAAAGGAACCGATTCGTTGCATACGCAAGCCGGGCAATATCGCCATCGAGCAAAATAAAATATGGAATCTTTCGCTCACCGTTGATTGCCGGATATTTGTTGAACTCATCCAGAAACTCTTGGAGTTCGGGGCAGACCTCACGAACAGTCAGTTTGCCTGTTTCATTACGGGTAATTCTTTCAACTACATCTTCCAGTGCATGATCGGCAGTTAATTGACAGCCATACCAAGTAACAGCAGTAATAGGGAATGGCGAAACAACTTCGTCTATTTCTTTATAGACTTGTGTATTTTCAAAAAAATAGTGGGGCCAGTGACTTTTCATGTTATCGTCTGCCTTTTGACGCAGCGATATGTCCGCTTCGATAATGAAGTGATTTCCTTCCAGGTCGAAATCCAGAATTTTCATTGCAAATACCTACTTTGCCGCCTGTGGCTTTATAATTCCATATCATCTTCAACCGCGAAATCATCCAGAAACGCTTCGTTATCCTGATCCTCGGTCAGCTTGATTGCCTGCGGCTCCGTTTCGCCCATCTGCATGGGAATCAGGACCGGCAATAGATGCTTTTGCAAAAAGTCCTGATCCGCGCAGCGGTCAATGAATGTCCCGAAGGTGTTCAAAAACGGGGTATCCAACGGAGTACAAATCATCAGGTCGCCGCGCTCTTTCCCCATCTTCACAATAAAAGATGCAAGATTGACCGGATCGGGGTCCAGGCAGAACGCTTCATGCAGACCGCCCTCCGCAGGGGCATACCCGATTAGAAAAGGATAGCCGCAAGCAGTATGGTTTTGCTTGGCTGCGCTGATAAGTTCAGGGGTGACAAACTTGGTGAGTTCTTCGGCAGCCTCATTCCTGACCGGCTTATCCAGAAGCCATTCTTTCAAACTTTCCGGTTTGACGATGCCACAGAAGTCATGTCGTTCCCAATGAATGTATTTGCCGGTCAACAGGCTTTCTGCATACACGGCCTGACCTCTGGCTCCATAAATACATCCAAAACCGTTACGGGCATACCAGATGGAGTCGTCGGCAGTCATGTCCTTGCCCTTGCTGCTCACCCCAGGTTTGAGAACCAGAAATTGATTTTCGTAGTTGTACTGGCTACTATCGGGGATGCAGTCATTGATGTCCAGAGGGCGATCCGACTGGCGGATCATTTTCTGATTCTTCACCATATCATCGGATACATAGAGAATCGGGAGTTGCAGAAAAGTAGCCAGACCAATTTCGTCCTTCATTCCCTGAGAGATGGTGTCGCCCATAACCCAGAGTTCATCGCAGCGTTCCAGCAGTTCGTGACCCATTCGCAGACCCTGTTCCCGCTGCTCCGGCACTGCGTCATTCAGATATTGCGTGAAAATCGTGTGCGGCGCCAAGGGAATCACGCCGCAGGATGCCGCATAAGCACAGTAGTCCTTTGCCTTTTCCTTGTTCTTTTCCATATCTCCCCGCAGAGGGGAAGAAATATAGACCAGCCTCAAAATAACACCTACCTTTCCAAATTAAGCCCATCCACCCAACAGATGGACGGTGCAAAAGTCGATGAAAACTGCCCACCGGCCACGGAACATAGCCCGCAAACCTCTGAGTTTCAAATTTCCAGATCTTCCTCGTCCTCTAAATCACAGGCGCTTTCCACATCGGAACCGTAATCTGTGAACGGCAAAATGTGTTCTGTGCCGTTCTCAACATTTTCTTCGGATTCATACAGCCCCATATCGGCAAATTCATTGTCGGAAACAAGAGTTCCGTCAACGGTACGGAACATCAGCGGCATATAGTTACTGTCCTCGTAATACAGAAACTCGTTGGTCGCATACGCCAGTTTTGCAATATCGCCGCCGTGAAAAATGAAGTACGGAATCGTTCGTTCCCCGCTGATAGCCGGATATTTTTTGAGTTCATCGAAAAACTCTTGAAGCTCTGGACAAACATAATGAACGGTCAGCTTGCCGGTTTCATTGCGGGAAATGCGTCCGATCACATCTTTCAACGCATGATCGGCAGTCAGTTGATAGCCAGCCCAGGCGACGGCTGTAATTTGGAACGGCGAAACAGCGCCGTCCGTTTCCTTATAAACCTGCGTGTTATCAAAGTCGTACCGGAGCCATTGACACTCCATATCATCCGCCTCTTGGCGCGGCGAAATGTCTGCTTCGATGATGAAGTGACTTCCTTCCAGGTCGAAATCCAGGATTTTCATTGTAAACTCCTATCTTTCCAAGTCCAGCCCGTCCAGCTCATAGTCTGAAACAGGCGGTTCAAAGGCCGTATCATAGGTCACATCATCAAGCTGCCGGATTGCGTCCAGTCGGGCCGCCGCCTGCGGATCAGTAACAAGTTCCTGTTCCAGCAGAGCGTCCGCAACGATGGCGTTGGAAACAGGGTCGGTAAAACAAAGGTTCTCACCGTCCTGTGCAGCCTGTTCCATCACAGATTCCGGCAGGATTTCTTCGGCCAGGGCCTTCGGCACTTCCAGCCCACGTTTCTTTGTGCCGACGATCTCATAAATGCCCACGGCGATTTCTCCGCAGGTGATGATGTTTCCCCAAATATCAGGATTCGGGCGTCCATCACGCATACTTTGTCCCTCCATCTTCCTCATAAGGCATATAAGCTATGACGGTGAGGTAATCCGTACCCAGGCGCCGCAAAAGAGCATCCTGATGTTCCATGACTTGATCGACGATATGCTCCGGGCAGTATTTCATCAGGTCGGCTACATATTGCCCCACATCCAAGCCAATGGGATGCGCCAGGTATTCTTCGTCCGTCATGCCCTCAAGCTGCTGGTTCAGCCCGTATTTATACATCAGGAAACGGGCGATAGCGATGGTCTGATTTCTCTTGCTGCTCATGCTTGCTATCCTCCAATCTCCATTTCTTCCTGCTGGCCGAACTCCATATCAAAGTCAAACTCCATTTCCTGCTCCCGCAGCTCCGGGATAATGTCCTCGATTTTGTCAAGAATCCGTTCCACAGATTCACGGGCCTCGTTGGAAACATCCTGATCGAGTATGCTCATCTTAACCAAACCCGCATGAAGGACCCGGAGTTCTTCTTCGGTGAACAGCGCACGTTCATCCACTAAACCGCTCCGTTTGGCGAAATCCTGTCCTGCAAATTCCTTGTTGTAAAAAATCTGGCGGGCCATCATTTCGCCGGAATCCGGGGCGGTGCGGTAGGTGGAGAACACATAGCCAAACAGATGATGCTCCTTGCAAGCGAGAGTCACGCCATTGTATTCCGCCAGCTTATAAGAGCCATTGGGAAGTTTCTCATTGGCGTCAGTATAAGGACAGTCGCGGCAGATACCCGCTTTGTTCGCTGTGTCCTGGGCCGTATCGTTGATAAGGCGAATGAGTTTGTCCTTGACTGTGACAAAGGGATTCTGGATCACCGTATCGGCTTTGGAGAAATAGGCCACAAGCTGGTTCTTGAAATAAATATCAGCGATGTAATCGGAAGATTGGGACCGCTTCACATCAAAGCCGCGCCGGGCAAGCTGTTCAAAGAACAGCCTGTAAAAATCGGTTTTACTTCGCAATCGGTTTCCTCCTTTCCTGATAACCTTTTCGCTTCATTACATCTTTGAGAACTTCAACGAAAGCAAAAATGCGCTCTGCCGCCGCCTGATTTTTGGGGTAAACCGCAGGCAGCGGAGGGCGCCGCTGTTTTTTCAGATCGTACCATAGACAGCCGCCATCCCTTCGTTCAGGGAACATACAGGACGGGACAGAGGTGCGCAGAGTGTAAGGGCAGTTATGGCAGGGATGTCCTTTGGGGTATTCATATTGGTGAACCGTCAAATGGGCAATGCCATACGAACCGCTCGGAATCGACACCGGCACACCATTTTGCTTATAGGAAGTGTTCGCTGCTATCATCCTTTCTCCTTTCTGGAACCGGGCGGCCGGTCACTTTTTGCTTTTCACAATCATTTGAAAACAGAAAAAGCAGCCCCGCAGGACTGCTTTCTGTATGGCAATATCAATTTTTTCAAGGGACTTTTCTTCCAAAGTCACAACTTTTTCCGGCAGACAGTAGATTTTCATTGAGTTTCATCTGGTGTTCGATGTCAATACTCCGCACTGAGCAGGAAATCCGCTATGTGCATTGTCTTGATTCCCTCATAGTTCCCACCGGCAAATTCGTCTGTTGTGAGAACAAATTTGGGATAATTGTCGGGTATTTCAAGCAGACGGTTATATTCTCGCTTTTCTGTCTTTTCTGAGTTGATTTCCTGCGTAACCTGAACATAAATTTTTTCGTTTTGTCTGATTGCTACAAAATCAATCTCACCATCACTGGTTTTCCCCACATAGACTGTATATCCCCGTCGGCAAAGTTCCAAGTACACGATATTTTCCAGACTGGAAGCAACGCTGTCCGCGTTATAGCCGAGAACACTGTACCGCAAGGCAACATCAGCCAGATAGAATTTTTCCTGCGTTTTCAGGATTTCCTTACCCTGTAAATCATATCTCGAACAACGGTGAAGCAGATACGCCTTTTCCAGCTTATCCAAATAGCTATAAACGGTTTCGTTATCAAGGGATCGCCGTTCTGATTTCAGGTAATCCGCAATCGACTTTGCGGAAAAGGTGTTACCGACATTGCTGAATGTGTACTTTACAACACGCTCCAACTGGTCGATCTTCCGAACCTGATTTCGTTTTACAATATCCGAAAAAATTGTGGAGTTGTATATATCCCGGACAATCGTATAGATTTCATCCTGAGAATACGCCTGTAAATGAGTTGCTGGGAACCCGCCCAAGCGGACATAATTGGCAAGTTCTGTTTTCGGCTCCCCAACATTGGCGAATTTGCTTTTGAACATCAGATATTCGCCAAAAGACAGGGTGAAAATGCGGAAGGAAACATATCTGCCAGTAAGATAGGTCGCTATTTCAGAGGACATCATTCTGGAGTTGGAGCCTGTAATATACAAGTCAACATCAAAATCCGATGCCAAGGAATTCACAACCTTTTCCCAACCTTTGACTTCCTGGACTTCATCCAGAAACAAATAGGTTTTTCCGGTGGGGGAAAGCTGATTCTTTAACAGTGTGTATATCTGCTTGGCTGTCATATCCTCGTATTCCATAGAGTCAAAACGACAGCTTATAATGCGATCTTCTGGAATGTTTCGCTCCGTTTTCAGTCTCTCCATAATCATTTTCAGTATGGTAGACTTTCCGCAGCGGCGCACACCGGTAAGGATTTTTACAAAGGGAGTGTCCACGTAGGCCATGATCTTATTTACATATAGGGGTCTATCGATCACTGTAATCACCTCCATTTGTGAAAATTATACCGCAAAACATATTATTGGTCAACGGTTTTGCGGTTTATATCCGCAAAACTGTTCGTTGCTGGATTTGGAAATGTTCAAATCCGATTTTTACGCAGTCTGGCTGCCTTATGGCGGCCATCATAATCTTCTGAGTCCTTCGTTGAACGGTCGGGATGGAATCCGATCATTCCCGCCAGACAGGTCGTTTCGGAAACTTTTACAAGGGTATGATGTCATACTCGCGGGAACTGAACAGCACATTCATAATGGCTTATTCCTCCTGCGTTTTGCGAATACGGGCGCCCTGCTTCAGCGAAAGGCTTCCGGCGCTTTTTTCTTGCCCGATTTTGTATTGATTTACAAAAAGAAGGTCTTCGCGCCATCGGGAACAGGCTTCGGGAAGCGTGTTTTTCTGAAGCTGGATAAACTGCGTGAGCAGGGCAATGACCTCGTGCTTGGTGGCAAGTCCTTCTTCCAGGATATTGCTCAATACACGTTGCCGGGCTATCTGCGGAATACCGGCTTTGACGCTGTACCCGTTGCGGCTGAGTACGCTGTCCTGGGCGAACCGCTGCCAGGCGTCTTCCCCGCAGGAGATGGAATCATCAAATTGAAGCGTGAGCAGGAGGTCGCCGTACAGCTTGCGATAGGCATAATAGGATTTTAGGTTTATATAGTACTGCCCGCACCCCATGCAGAACTGCACATGAATTTCCACAGATTCTCCGGCCGCTGTCAGAACCAGCGCTTTTCTGTCGGTAATGGTGTCGCGCCCGTATTTTCGTTTGCAGCTTTCACAGCCGCACTTCTTGGCGTATACGAAAATCGAACGGCTTTCGTGCAGAGAGGATAGCTGAGGAAGATTATGGTCCCAGCTTTTGGGACCGTAGGGCAGCGTGGACGGCACGGGTACCGGCGGTTTTCGGTGCTCCAGCCGGACAACCTTTTCCCGGCACGCGGCAAGAGCTGTCGGCGCGGTTTGAAATTTGTTCGCATAGAACACTTTGATGATATCCGGTGCAATCTGGTTGCGAATTCTTTGGGCTTGGTCCGGCAGGCAAACGGGGAGATCGCAATGTTGGCAGTACGCCACCTCAACATACACACAATGGTGTGCGCTCATATCCCGATAGACAACGCACTTTATGATCTTCTTCCCGGCAAAGGGCTGACCGCAGTAAGGGCAGCGGTTGCCGTTGGTCTCCCGTTGCAGAAGTACGGAATAAAACTGACCCGGATAGGCGGACTCCAGCACGGCTTTCCGATATTTTTTCTCCCGCTCCAGCTTCTGCAGGTGTGCGTCCTTATCGGTTTGCAGGGCCTGTAAAAAAGCGCGCTTCTTTTTGGATTTCCCCAGAAGATTTTCCGGATCCATAAGTTCCAGATGATGGAGGGGGCGTACTTTTATGCGGCCGAGGGTAAACTCAGAGGGAAAAGCGTAAAACCTTTGGGTCTGCAGGTTGAAAAAGCCCTGAATACTTACAGAAGTGTCCTGTCCCAACGTGACGATGTCAATGCTTTTGACAATATGGGGGCCTTTTACCGAGCGATGTCCCTGACGGATTACGGTTATGGGTAAATCGCGAAAAATCGGATTTACAATATACATGGGCGGTTTCTTTTTGCCTGTATTGACCGTCGTGGAGAAGGCAGACCACTTCACCGGCTGCCCGCTTTCCGTCAATACCGGGTGTAATAGAACGAAAGGGTCATTGCTGTAGGTAACGCCGCATTGGGGACAGAGGGCGGCTTTTATAGATTGCTTCCCATACACAACATCGGTTGGATCATGAAGTGCTGTTTTATGTACAGGGCAGGCAATCGCGGTTTGATTTTTGTGGGAGATGTCCGACATTCCTGTTTGCCTCCTTCTGTAACAGCTTTTTGACATTATAGCACGTTTTTTCTTTGTTACAAAAGGTATTTTGTCGAAAGACTGCCATTTCTTTGGCTTTTCATAGAATCTGACAGAGATATTCTCACTCCGCCAGATTGATGATCCGCAGCCCCTTTCGTTGTGCCAGTCGCAAAGTTTTGGCGGCACCACCCCAATCGTGTGTGATGTAACACAGAGCGTGGGCGGAATGCTCAACAAGATAGCGATTCCGGGCGGGAATAGCGGCCTTGAAATGGTATCTTTCAAAACCTTCTGGATAAATGACACTGTCAAAGTATTCAGCATAACCGACCCGGAACGTAAGGTAAGGAATTACCAGGTGACACTGAATCTGCTGGTAGGTTGGTTTCAGATGGTATACAATTCCGGCGCAAATTCTATCAAAATCGCCCATTCCACCACAGAGAAAATCGGTCACGCCAGCGGAAATCAACTGTTGAATTCCCGATTCAATTCGAGAACATTCCAGGGCAGTACAATCTCGATGCCCAATAAATGTGGCGGTTGTTTCGCGTTCCATAAAGTGTTAACCCTCCTACAGTTTGTTTCATCTTAGCATACCCTCAGATTGGAAGCAACGCTAATAGCGTTGGTTTCTCCCTGGCTGATTGTGTATAGGTCGAGAAAGAGCATTTATACTATCTGTAAAAGCCGTCGCTAACAGGGAGAAACAAAATGGATTTCACACCAGTCGGGAGAAATATTTGCCAGTGCCGCCAGAAAAGGCACATGCGACAGGAAGAACTTGCCGAAAAAGCGGGAATCAGCCCCAATTATTTGGGAGCTCTGGAGCGCGGAGAAAAACGTCCGTCTTTTACTGCTTTCATAAAACTGGCAAATGCTCTGGAAGTAAGTGCTGACCTTTTACTGACCGATGTGACATCTGTTGGCTACACCGTGAAAGAGTCCGTTCTTGCAGAAAAGTTGGAAGGATTATCACAACAGGATCGTCAGGAAATTTATGAAGTGGTCGATGTTATGGTCAGACACGCAAAACAGAATCGGAAATAAAAGAAACTGCCGTGCATGGAGTGTTCCACGCACGGCAGTTATGTTTAGCACTATCGAAGTTGTGATGCAATCATTCTGGCCAACAATTGGGTAGCGGCCATGAGTGCTTCGTTCCGAGAATTGGATGAATCTGAAAGGAGAATGTATCCAATAGAGGAAGTATGTGACTGGATAGGAATGAAATGTGTGATCAGAAAGTCAGAACCTTCCAACAGAGGAATGGGCGGTAAAAGGTGGATAGGCCCGTCACAGTTCATATCCAACAGTGTCTGCGTTTGCGGGGGAGAAGGCGGCTGCCCGGTCAGTGGAAAGCCGCGATGCACGAGATACCGTTCCCGGTCGCAGATAGCAATGGGCACGTGATAGGTGGAAAAAAAGGCATCTGCATAATCTGCCACCACGGGCCGAAGGGTCCGCATCATTGGGTAGCTCTGTAAAAGGAGGCCGTTTCGATTTTGCAAAGTTAGAAGAATCGGGTCACCGCACTGCCAACGCAGGACCTGACGCATAGGCTTGGGAATGATCAAGCGCCCGGTATCATCCAATCGTCGAAGTGCGCTGTGGCTTTCCATAGTTCAGCCTCCCTGCTGCCGGTCGATATTTGCCTGGATGGCTTTATGACCACGGCTGACAAGATTTGGGCACACCGCTGCTTCCCATGCGGAAATGTAGCGGGCTGTCCGGCTGAAGAGCTGAAAAACATCCTTGTCGCTCAAGTTGATAAATACCTTGGACTGCTCGGCAAAACTGCCGGCCTGCATATAGGTGCCACCCACCTTGTTCTTTTGTCCGATTCCGGTTCCGTTGATTACTTCGATGCCCCAGGGCAGTTTCCGTGTAGCAGGGTCACCATGCACGATGCGGAATTTGGTTACAGCCATACGCCCGCTGGCATCCGGTGCGCCGAAGATCTTGTCTTCACTGTAGGTGAATCCCGGTGTGTTCTCACGGACCTGTTCAAACAGATAGAGAACCGTATCAGGAGAAAGATTGGCGCGGGCAGAAACTTTTTGCTCCCCCTTACCGTTGGTATAATCCAGCATCGTAATGCCGATGCAGGAAATCCGTCGGCGACCGTCTTGCGTTCTTTCGCTGTCTGCGTGCAGATGAGCATAGTTCTCGACGGAAGCGGATTTGAGTTTATCAAGAAACTCGATCAGTTTGTTGGCGGTCTGGTAGACAGTGATCTGACGGGAAATAAAGGTTGTATCCATAGCATTCATGTGAGTTTCATCTCCTTTTGATTCGGTTGGCAATGAGGCGCGTCAGGCTTACCGGAAGGTCGTCCAGATTGCTGATGTCCAGAAAGCCATCGCCATAAATCCGTTCAATACTGTCTTTGTCCTCGCCGATTGCGGCGGAAAACATGGTGACACCGCGGTTGGTCATCTCGCGCTGGATGCCTCGAAGGTCGGCCTCTGCTTCCGTGCCGTAGTAGCCGGTGGCACAGGGCTGACCATCCGAGATGGTCAGGAGAAGTTTGACTTCCTCCGGCCGTCGCAGCAATCGCTCGGCCGCGTACCGCAGGGCAGCTCCGTCACGGTTATCACTGCGGGCGGACATATCCATCAGTCGATAGCAATCGTTGGTGTCACGGGCTTCAAATTCTGCATAGCTGTAGATGTGGACCGTTTTTCCGATTTCTGTATGACCGAGCACCATGATCGGAATACGCAGACTGCGGCAAAAGTCATACACGATGATGCTGGCAGCCCGTGCCTTAGTGATACGGTCAGCGCAACTCATGGAGCCGGATTCGTCCACCAGCAGCCCCACTGCCAGTTCGGGCAGTTCTTGCGGCAGCCTGTTTTTGTAGAAATAGTGACCGTCCTCGTGATACAGAGAACGGGTCAGGAGGCGCCGTCCCATCAAGAGGCCTGTTTCACGTCCACCGCGGCGCTGATCCTGCAAAACCTGACGTACCTGTTTTTGCAGGCGCCGAGAGATTTTCAGCAGCGGTTCAGCAATCCGGTTGTACTGATTGACAAGGGAATCCGATACGGTAGCCATGCGGTCAATTTCGATGTCCACGCAACTGTGAGCGTTGCCATAACGAATATGGTCAGAAAAGTCCTGCAATTCCCGCTCCAGAGCTTCTTCCTCTTTGGCACATACACGAGTTTCAGCCAGTTTTGTGAGAACCCGTTCAATGTCGGCAGCGGCCTTATCGTAGCCGGTGCCGGTGTAGCTGGAATCCTTCGTGACGGTACCGCCTTCCCCGGAAGAAATACTGTCGGTTTCTTCTAGAGAAATCCGGCCGCCTTCTTCTGAAAGCACTTCCAAGGCCCTCTTGCGCAGCTCCTCCAACGTTTTAGAATCAATAGGAGGGTCATCTTTGCAGGAGGATGGTTTCCCCTTACCGGAAGGTGCACAGCTGGTTTCGACGAGCTGATCGGACAGAACCTTCTCCAATGCATCAGCGATGTCCTTTTCGCTTTCGCCATCATCCAGTTTTTTCTGCAGAATGTCCCGAAATTCCTTCAAGTAAGGCCACAGGTGGATGAGAAGATGGTTGGTGGCTGCATAACGGGCCCGGCCATCATCGTCGTAGACTGCGCCATCAAGGATAGGAATACAGTCATACAGAACGTCCAGGTATTCGCTCTCTTTGCGAGTCAGATTATTCACATCGCCTGTCTTACAATACTCGAGTATCAGGTTGCGGATAATGGAAAACCCATAATGATCTTCTGCAATTTGGTCTTCCACACTGGGCATCTGTTCGGCAAAGCGAAGATTGTTCAGCTGAATGCCCTGGGCAAAGGTACCGGGAAAGGCTTCACATATCCGGGCTTCGATGTAAACATCTTCCAGTATGTTGTCCAAATCGTTCCCGAATCGGATCAACGTCTGCAAGGTGGCACGGTCACGGGAGGCCAGCAGCGGCAGAAGCTCTGCAAGTGAGTCCTCTTCCTCGGCGTTCAGCTCGCTTGGGGTGGAAGGATAAAATTCTCCGGCCAACAGCCTGGCATTATAAACGGAAAGCATATTGAAATCAGTGTACAAGATATGCCCGATTTCATGCCCCAGCAGACCACGTAGACTCAGATCCTTGAGCTTGCGGGTAGGAAAGCTGGCGGTGAGCCGGTTGGCAGCGTTGATTTTGATGGTACGGTTGTTTGTGGAGGCAACACCCGCATCGGGGGATTCATCCCAATAGGTCAGTACGCGGCATTTACGCCGATAGCGGTGTGTTGTAGCTTCCGCCACATCGCTGAGAACGGCGCCATATAACCGGGAACCGAACAGCTCGGCATCCGTAATGGCCAGTTTGGTGTCCTCAATGCGGCGACGCATCTCCAGATGTTTATTTCTCATTCGTGTATTTTCCCTCCTTCAGGTTCTTCGGAAAAGAGTTGTTCCATGCTGGTATGAAAATAGGTGGCAGCCTTGGCCACGAACCAGGCTGGCGGCATACGCTGTCCTAACTCATAGCGAGCATAGCAGCTGCGGGATACACCTAAGGTTTCAGCCAGTTTCCGTTGAGAGAGTGCCGGTGTTGAAATCCGCATTCGCCGCAGATTTCTGGCAAAGACCAAAGGATTGCCTGCTTCTTGAATCTTTTGCATCATTGGAGTTCCTTTCACGGGTTGAAGCGAGGCAGCAAGCAGCTGCTCAGAACCTCCTCCCGATTTTCCGGATCACTGGATACTGCCGAAATGACTGTATATTTGGCGGCAGCCATGACATCATGCATGATCATGAAGGACTGTACCCAGCCAATCAGCTCACGCATACCGCAGCTTCCATCTGTGATGGACTTTTCTCGGCAGCAGCGGATCATGTCGCCCAGGCACTCCACCATCTGGCGAATGGTACCTTTATCATCGCAGCCGGTCAGTTTGGAAACGCGCGCAGTCATGGTGGCAGCATCTGGTTGGTCAAAGTCCATAATCAGATTCATACGGGAAAGAATCGACTGGTTCATTTCCCGGCACCCTTCATACCCTACGTTTGTGGTGACAATAACGACACAATCGGGGTGGCGGTGGATCACCTCTCCGGTAGGCAGTGTAATAGAGTTGCAACGGTCAAGCAGCGAATTTAAGCCGACCATCACACCTGGGTTGGCGATGACGGTGGGCTCCTGTATCTCAACCACATATCCATACCGAAGAGCCTGCACGAATGGCGTGTCCACATAGCGAAATCCCTGCCTATTCTGGGCCGGTTGCTCGGTGCGAGCCTGTGCAGCCATGACCTCCAGCAGTTTGTTAAAGACATCGTCTTCAGTGATATCGGGTCTATATTCGCCAGTCATGCCATAGTAAGCGCTGGCCGGATCCATCTGGATATCCTGCAGGGTGGGCAGCTCTGGCGTACCATGCGACGGATGTTCTTCCACATCAGGCATCATCTGGCCCAAAAAGTCGAAGATCTCAAAGTTTGCATTGCAGGTAATCGAAACATAAGGACGGTGGATTCCGGCAGCAAATGCCTTGGCGCCTTCGGTCTTACCGGTTCCCGCAGGTCCACGGAACATAAAGTTGCGCATGGGCTGGCTGGTCCCGGTGGTTTCTTTGGCGTGACGACAGGCCAGAACGACTTCCTCCGGTGTGATGTACCAGGCCGGCAGTTTGGGAACCATAGCTTCTTCCGCACTGGTGAGTGGCGAAGAGGAAAAACGGTACTGTCCCTCGAAATCCTCAGCCTTGATGGACGGCTTTGGTTTTGCAGTGGCTTTTCCGGGCTCCATAATGGTGAATTCGCCCAGAATCGTACTGGTGGGATTGTAGGTGCCTTGACTGAGCGCCAAAGGCGTAAAGGGCTGGATGTTGCCGGAAGCAGGAATGCTGATCTTAATACCGGCAGATCCGCACCCGGCGGCATTCTCAATACGGCGATACAGGTTGTCGCAGCAAATCGCTGCATGACGAGCTGCCTCGTCCATATCCGAATAACCCGCCTTGCATTGATCCCACAGCTTGGCATATTCGTCGCTGAATTCTTCGTCCTGCAAGGCCGCAGGCATCAGAGCGAAAAACAATGCGGATCCACTGTCCCCGCTATCTTTCAGGATGTAATTCTTGGGTGAAGACTCGGCATCCGCCATCTTGGCGGCGGTAAATTTACCGGTGGTGTTGTTAAAGACAACCACATGGGTCATTCCTGTCCGGCTGGGATATTCGGCGATGACAAAGTTATCCGCCTGAGTGCCGATAGCACCTTTTACCGGTACCCCACTTGCCATATCGTCTTCATGGTCCAACGCCATATAGGCCAGAATGGCTGACAGAGAGGCCGCATGCAGCGTGGATGAAGCCGATGGGGGGGAGTATTTGGAACGTGCATCCGGATACTTTGTGTCAATGGCGTCAAAAGGTTTGGGGAGAACACGCTTCCAAGTCCAAAAGTCAAACAGTTTACACTTACCCATTTTCAATTCCTCCTTTGTATTACCAGGCCAAAGACAATTGGTCTTCCTGGATGGAAACTTTCAGATCCTGCTGCTCCAAAAGGCGCTTCAGTTCTTCCCAATGCGCAGGACTGGGCATCTGCTCCAGGGTTTTGCCTTTTTGCGGATGTCCGTCTGCAGAGGTGAAAGTCACCTGCCCGTTCGGATCAATGGCAATCTGGCTACACTGCCGGATATTCAGCTCGGTAATGATTTCTGAAAGGGCTTTTTGGCCAATCAGGCTGTACCAGAGTTGAACGTCCTCTTGCTTGGGTTCTTGATGCGCTTCCGGCGGAGCAGCGGCTTCCGGAGGTGGGGCAAAGCCCAGAACAGGGGCAGAGGATTTGGCCTGGTTGAGCTCCGCGGTACATGGAATCATGCTGCGAAGAGAAGCGGTTTGGATGAATTCCAACTTCAGGTCACCGGGTTCATCAAAGCAAAGTGTGGCTTCGCGGAATTCTCCGGTGTTCTTCGTAGTGATCCACGCAACGTTGCCGCTTTCAATAATCTCCTCGGGATCTTCCTCGCACCAATGCCACTCCGCCTGAGGATATACGGAACGGAGCAGTTCGGTGATACGCGCTTCCACATGCTGCAAGAGCAGGGCGTGTGTATCACACGATGCATTGGAAGCTTCTTCATCGGCATCTGCGCCGAAGAGGTTCTCCCAAAAGGAGGGCTGTACCGGATGATCTGCCAGAGGGCGTTTCATCCAGCTGACCAGCCAGATAATGGCCCACAGACAGAAATAGCCGATCAGGAGCAGTTGTGAGGTTGTACCCCGGAAGAACGCCAGAATCAGCAGGGTTCCGCCTGCGAGGGAGGAAAAGCTGGCCAGTTTTTTAGTCTTCATTGTTACGTCATCCTTCTTTCGTTTGGTTCTCCACAAAAAAAGATCCCGATCATGATGAAGCATTAAAGTCTTCCTGCATGATCGGGGTCAACGAGTTTTGGGTCAAAACGGCAGATCGCCTTCATCGAGATCGACAATGGCGTAGTCGTCGTCCTGACTCTGTGCGGCTTGTGCGGTGGGGGAAGCTGCGGCTGGCGCGCTGGGAGCAGTGGTTGGTGCGGCCGGAACGGAGGTGTCAGTCTTGCGGCCTGTAGGGATATAATCCCAGCGGGCCCGGCTGATTCTCGCTATGGTCCGAGTGCCTCCGTCTTTGCGGGGAACATCGACAACCGAAAGCTGACCATTCACAAACAGCAGGCTTCCTTTCCGAACACCGGCTTTACTGGCTCGGGTCGCCTCATCCGCTTCCAACCAGCACTGGTAAAACGAGGTATGGACATGGTCCTTATAGCCTTCGTTTACAGCCAGGCCGAGGAGCAAATACGGTTCACCGGTTGTTGCTCTGGCGCGCAACTCAACATCGTGAGTCACACGACCTACCAAAGAGATTTGTGCGTACATTTTCATTCGTCCTTTCTGTGTAAAGAGTTTTCCCGTTGCCGGGCGGATATTAAAAAAGCGCCAGACCTGCACCCTGACGGGCACATTTCTGACGCAATTTTACAAACTATAAGACGGCTCTTCCTGCGAGCCATGCGCGGCTAAAGCCAGCGGCAAAAATCAAGTACAACTGTATGGTACCACAATATATAGAATAAATCAATACATTTACGCTATAAATTGTGGAGTCTGTCAGGCTTTGGCCTCCACAAACCACTTGTTGCCTTCATGGTACAGGAAGGTCTCTTTACCTTGTATCTTAACGGTGTATCGGATACCACCGCCAGAAACCTTTGAAGAAGCTGCGCGGCATTTGTACATCAGCTGATCAATTTGGAAAAGCCGACCATTCGGCCAACGGATGAAGCGTGGATATATGACGCCTTCCTCGTCTACGTCAAGGTTCACCGATACATATGCTTTTCGGCATTGCTCCGCCATAGATATCACACTCCTTTGCGCACCGGCCTGTTATGCAGCTTGACATGAATAGCAATTAAAGGTAGAATAATAGCAGTTAAATGTCTATATTCATTGTACGCAGTTGAGCTTCTTATGTCAACCCATATAGGAAGTTAAATGTCTATATTTATTTGGACAGGAGTGATGGATCGCATGACTTTTGGTGAAAAGTTCAAGGCCCTGAGAGAGGAAAAAGGGCTGACGCAGAAAGATGTAGCAGAAGCTCTGGAAATTAACGCCCGCATGATTACACGTTATGAAAATGGCATCTCATATCCTCGGACCCGCGAAGCCTATCGCAAGATAGCCGACTATTTTGAAGTAGCGGTTGACTATCTGTTGACCGAGAACGATTCGTTTGTTATGAAGGCCTCCGAGCAGTACGGGGCACGGGGAATGAAGCAAGCCCAAGAGTTGATTGACGGAATGTCCGGCCTGTTTGCCGGCGGCACGCTGTCGGAGCAGGATAAGGATGCTGTCATGAAGGCACTGCAGGATATCTATTGGGAATCCAAGGCGCGGAATGCCAAAAAGTATGCTGCCAAGAACAACGGACCGGATGAGGAACCCTCCGCTATGTGAGTCAGTCCGCTTTATCGTATATTTTATTTGATAGAATAAAGCGACTGCAATTTTCGTGGTATGAGAGGGGGCTGTAACGTTGACGATCCGTTCTGAAGAAATCTATCGCAAAGCAAACCAAATCGTCCAGAAAAGCGGAACGCGAGATGCGCTACAGATTGCCCGAAATTCGGGCATCTATCTTCATTTCGTGGAAGAGTTCAAAAACCTGCTGGGAATGTACACGTACCAGCAAAAGGAACGGCATATTTTGCTGAACGCCAACATGGACGAAATTCTTATGAATATGGTCTGTGCGCATGAGATAGGCCATGACACCCTACACAGAGAAAAAGCAAAAGGGAAAAGTGTTCTGTCAGAGTTTGTCCTGTTTGATATGCGTACTGCGGTGGAGTATGAGGCTAACGCATTTGCCGCACATGTATTGATTGACGAAGAAGAGCTGTTTTTTTACCTGCAGCAGGGATATGATGTGGCACAACTTTCGGCTGTCATGAATACAAACATCAATTTAATGCTGGTCAAGTTAAATGAGCTGAACCGCATGGGGAGGGAGTATCACTTGCCCTATGTACCCAATGCGGATTTTCTTAAAAATCTGAAAGCGGAAGGAAGGTCTACCCTATGAAGTATATACTGTATCGATCATTCGGAAACCTGGACAGGGATGTCAGGAAGCATGAACTTGTGGCGGTGGAATACGGGGCAAGCATCGAGGACGTGACCGAGCGCTTGATCCAAGCTGTTACGGATGACCTGGAAGGACTTCCTGAGTATAAAGGTTGCGAAGCAGTAGCCTATGCCCCGGAGAAAGTCAAGGAATTCCGCAAGGTTCGCAGGTATGCGTATGAGATGATGGGGATTGTCTACCGCCCCGATGCAGATAAAAATGTACTGGTTGATTACGGAATTACCGAGTCGGATTCTGAATAAGAAAAGCCTCTGCGGGTGGAGCAAGGCTTTCAAGACATAGAGCGAGTTCTGGCGGAGGGCCATGCATGAAGCACCGGATATATATCGCTATTGACCTGAAAAGTTTCTATGCTTCGGTGGAATGCAGGGAACGAGGTTTGGATCCTTTGGATACAAACCTTGTGGTTGCAGATGAGAGCCGTACAGACAAAACAATCTGCCTGGCAGTAAGCCCGTCCCTGAAAAGCTATGGCATTCCGGGCCGTCCGCGTCTGTTTGAGGTTGTCCAACAGGTCAAAGAAGCCAATGCGGGCCGAATGTACAGCGCGCCGGGACATAAGTTGGTTGGGCAATCTTGCTTCCTGTCAGAGCTCAATTCAAACCCATCGCTGGCGATTGATTATCTTATTGCACCGCCTCGAATGGCGTACTATATGCAATACAGTACGCGCATTTATGATATCTACCTCAAGTACATTGCACCTGAGGATATCATCGTGTATTCCATCGATGAAGTGTTCATGGACGTAACGGATTATCTCAATACATACAGGCTCTCGGCGAAGGATCTGGCCATGAAGATGATCCAGGATGTCCTGAATACAACAGGCATCACGGCTACGGCGGGAATCGGTACGAATCTTTTTCTCTGCAAGGTGGCTATGGATATTGTGGCCAAGCATATCCCTGCCGACAAAAACGGTGTGCGGATTGCAGAGCTAGATGAGATGGGCTTTCGCCGCAAGCTGTGGTCACACCAGCCACTGACGGATTTCTGGCGTGTGGGCCGGGGATATGCAAAGAAACTGGAAGCCAACGGGATGTTCACAATGGGGGATGTGGCCCGGTGCTCCGTCTATAATGAAGATTTACTGTATAAGCTGTTTGGGAAAAACGCGGAATTGCTGATAGACCATGCATGGGGATGGGAACCATGCACGGTTGCAGCGGTAAAAGCCTATCGGCCCGAGAATAACAGCCTTGGCTCCGGGCAGGTGCTCCACCAACCGTATACGGCGGAAAAGGCACGTCTTGTGCTGCGTGAGATGGCAGACTTGCTTTCTCTGGATCTGGTCGGCAAAAGGCTTGTAACCAATCAGCTGGTGGTGACGATCGGGTATGACAAGGAAAATCTGTCAACGCCGGATCAGAAAAAACAATATCATGGGGAAGTGACAAAAGACCACTATGGTCGTGAGATCCCCAAACATTCCCATGGGACACAGAATTTGGAACGGTACACTTCCTCAACAAAACTGATTGTCGGCGCAGCAACAGAGCTGTTTGATCGCATCGCAGACAAAAACCTTCTGGTTCGCCGGCTGAATATTGTGGCTGCCCATGTGATTCCGGAGAGCGAGGCACCAAAGACAGAGCCGGGCTTTGAGCAGTTGGACCTTTTCACGGATTACGCAGCCGAACAGGCCAAGCAAGAAAAAGAAGATGCTGCACTTGCCCGGGAACGTAAACGCCAGGAGGCGGTGCTGGCCATAAAAAAGAAATTTGGAAAGAATGCTATCCTCAGAGGTATGAATCTGGAGGAGGGAGCTACAGCAAAAGATCGCAACGCACAGATCGGGGGACACAAAGCATGAGCAGACAAAACGAAGATATTCTCCATCTGCCCCATCATGTATCGTCCAAACGGCACCCGATGCCCATGTCAGATCGTGCGGCGCAGTTTTCGCCTTTTGCTGCTCTCACTGGATATGATGATGCCATTCGGGAAACCGGACGATTGACAGAGCGGAGGGTTGAGCTGGACGATGAGGAATTGGCAAGACTGGACGAGAAGTTCCACATTTTACAGGAACATTTGGAGGAGCAGCCTGTGGTTCGCTTCACCTATTTCAAGCCGGATATGAGGAAAGAGGGCGGCGCCTATCTGACAGTATTCGGTGTTATCCGGAAAATCAGAGACTATGAGCGTGAGATCTTGCTGCAGGATGAAACGGTTATTCCTGTGGATGATATTGTGGAGATGGAATGTCCGTTGTTTTCCTCTATGGAATGAAAGATAACATAGTAAAGACCTCGACGCTTTTGTCGAGGTCTTTACTGCTGGTTACAAAACGGACGTTCACCGATGGGAACAATCGACAGATATATGGTATATGAAACCGATGAGGGGGACACTGTCAATAGCGCTCCAGAACCAGAAGGCGACGGAGATACAAATTGGTAAGAGTCTGTAAAACGGGAATCAAATGATCAGATGCCCGCACATAAGCCGGTAGGTTATCACAAGTTAGGGCTGGATCGGAATAGATTCTTTCCATCAGTACGCTACTGTCACGAACGTCGTGGAGATTTTGATCGATGCAGGCAATCAGTTCGGCAGTGGATAAGCTGTTTTGCGACAGCAAATCCATAATCTGCTGCTCATGCGGTACCAAACGGTCTTGGTGTAAGACGCGGCAAGCAACAGAGAGTGGAACACGACGCCGAAAAACAAGGTGGAGAAAGCTGCACAGCCGGCTTCCGAATCCCGCAGTGGCTGGTACAGGATTCAGCGGAGCCATCAACTCAAACAGAGCATCGGCGGCCGTATAACCGCTGCCAATGTGCAAAAATCCAAGGTGCTCCAGACGGGTGCAATAGTATGCCAGAGAATATTCATCGCAGATATGTAACTCCTGCTTCCGTTTGGCAAAGACGATCTCCAGTTCCTGCTGGTCGCGGATATGCCAGAGCAGAGAACTCCAAAGAAGCATTTCACAAAGAGAAGGTTCATAGCTTCTCGAACTGTTCAGTAAAACGGGCTGTTTCGCTCCATTGCTTCCGGTGCGCAGCTCATAACGTCCGATGGCGGTGTAATATTGAATCATAATGACGCCTCCTTTTGTCCTGTTATACGAACGTTTGTTTCGCAGGCAACACCAGATCATAAAAAAGCGGGAAAAGCTCGTTGAGCCTTTCCCGTTTTTATATCATGTATGTTTTAATACCGTTCCTGCCGCATCATCCAGTCTTCACAAAGACGGTGAGCTTCCTCGGCGTTTCGGCTGATGCACTGAAACAGGCGGCCACTCTCGGTTCGGTAGTTGTATTCTACCTGGCTTTGCCCATTTTTCTTGGGAAGAGCAATGCAACGTTCCTCACCCGGCAATAAAAGCGCGACTTCCATATTCTTCAGTGCCCCCAGTGTTCAAGATAAAATCGGAACGAGCATTATTATATCACGGGAGTGATGAAATGAACATGGATTTTAGGCGCGGTTCGCATAGGTCGGCGTTTCAACTTCGCGAATCAACAGTTTGCGGGCCCGGCTGACCCAGGCGGATACCACGTTGGTCCGCACACCATACATAGCTGCAATTTCGCGGGTTGAATAGCCGTAGATTTGCATCTCAATAGCCTGTACGCCCTTGCGAGCAATACCGCGGTATCGATGTTTGGCATCGGTCAATGTGTGCAGCAGCTCACGTGCTTCTGCAGCATCCGCGATGGTCTGCGGATCCGGAAGGGTTTCCAGAAGGCTTATTGTATCGCCATCTTCAGTGACTCTCTCCGCAGAGATAACGCTTCTCTGCTGGCACATGATGCTGCGGCAGTAATCAATCAGAGAGTTTTTAACAACTGCGTATGCAAATGTTGAAAACTTGCATCGACCATCATATTTTTGGGCGGCACGGCAAAGCGCCAGACTACCAACCTGAAAAAGATCATCATGCTCCATACCGGGAATTTCCGGCCGCGGTGTGATGTACCGTTGGAGAACGCTTTCCACAAGACCCATATGGGTTTCTACCAAGGTGCGTTCTTCATCAGTCATAACCCTCATCTCATGCCACCTCCTGTTTGTTGTGATTTCGAAGGACTTGGTTGCAAGCTTCGATGACCTGATCGCAACGGTAGTCCGAAAACATGGCAATGTGGGCGTGCTGCTCATCCAGACCGGTGATATCCTGAAGCCAGTGGTAAGCCTCTTTGCGGGATAGAATCCCTTCATGCCAGACGGCATCAAAGGCCTTGTGGGCCCGGATCCGTTTGTTCCGAAGTTCTCCGTTGGCCAATGAACCTTTGGGGCGAAGGCTCCCCATGTGTACGCCCACATAGCTGTTGCAGGAGGGGTATCCTGCACAAACGTAGAGCTTCTGCCCTTCTTTGTAGACGTGGTCGCCGTAGACATAACTGGCGTCACGCAGGACAGCGTTGCGGCCGCAATAGGGACAACGCGGCGGCTGAATCTTCTGCTTCTTTTTCCGCACAGGATCACCTCCAAACGTAATGCGGTGTTAATACGTTTTCTTTGGCTTTATTGTAAAAAATGAGCCGACTCCGTTATAGGGAATCGGCTCATTTACTGGCATCAATCTGTCACAAATTGGGAAAAACTGGGGATTTCTGAGTGTTACACGGAGGAAGGTCCTCGTAAAGGCCACTGAGCGGGCAGGCGGATGGGTCATCAAGATGAGAAAAGAGCCAGCTCTTGTGCAGCTCAACGAAGATATCCCGACTGAGAATGGCGATACAATCTGACTTATCAATGGCGGTCTGCCAGAGGAGTTCGGCATCATGTCTGGGAATCAAAACAGGGCGGGCTTCTTCATCAAAGACGCACAGCAGGTCACGGCATTTTTTGTTGATGGCTCGCGTGCAATGGCTGCATTCAATGTACAACGCATTATGCCAGCTGTTGCCGGAAACCTGCAGAAAGCGACAGAGGTGGGCGTTGGAACTGATGTAAAGCGAATTCATGGTTTCACGCTCCTTACAGGACTTGCCGAATGATGCGGGTTACGATACCCACGGCAACGCACTGGTCCCGGTTGATGTGGGTCACGACAAAAGAAACCTGATCTTTCTTGGCTGGCATGCGCCGGTCCAGACAGTTGTGTGCAATGGCGTTGACACCGTTATGAAGCCGGATGTAGATGATTCCCCGACGAACCTCGGTGATTTGGCCGGCATAACGGCTTTGCTCTTTCACCGCCTGAAGACGTTCAGGAAGTGGATTTTCCGTCACGCTGCGCGGATCGGCTTCCACCCGGATGGATTCGGGATTGCTTACATCAACGGAGCGGATCCGGACCAGAATCACATCACCGACTGTGTAGCGCTCGTGAGCATCGCAGATCCATTCCCAGGAAAGATCCCGCGCCAACACCGAACATTCTACCCCAAATACTTCCAAACGGATGGATTTCTCAGCTACCGCAGTGACCCGTGCCTGGACGATGCGCCCTTCCCGGATCTGCGGCAACCCATCGGCTGCCGGCGTCAGGTAGAAGGTGCGCTGCTTGCGCAGCATGGCATCTTTGCGGCTGGCAACGATGCTTCGGCTGGCTGTGTCGAGTCCGCGGATGATAAAATCAACCTGGCAGCCCATCATGTTGTTGACCAGTCTCTCCAGGCGTTGGGCCTGTCCGGCATAACGGCCGCCGGCATCACTTTGGGCAATAACCATTTCAGTCAGCGGGATGGCGACCCGGCAACCCTTGTAGTAGATGACCGCCAGACCGTCACGTTCAACGCCATCCACTGTGCCGCACAAAATGCGGTGGGTCAGATAGGCGTTGGTCATTTCATGCCAGAGAGCATCCTGCTCCGCACCGGGCAGGGAGGCTGCGTCGTGGCTTTCAATCGTCAATACGGGACTCCGCCGGGAAGTGGCGGTTGCTTTCGGTGCGGGTTCCTGCTCGGCGGGACTCACTTCGGTATCTACCTTCAAAATGTCTTCCATTGGTAACCTCCTGTTGGGTTATAAAAATAGCTGCCGCGCATCGACAATCTGCAGCGGTTCATCTTTGGGTTTTTGGGGAGTAGATTGTTTTCTCCCGTTTTTGGGAGCCGACCGGGTGGTCGGTTCCCTTCTGGGGATGACTGGGTACTGTGCCTGACTGCGCCACCGGGGAACATGGTCGATGGCGTGCACCGGGCTGACAAGCTGGGCATGGGGATGCAGCGTATAGTCAATTTTTTCGGCTTTCAATATCTTCTGGCCTCGCAGAATGATCAGCTCCTGATCTACGGGCAAACGCAGGACCTCATCCACGGTCAGAAGCTTGCGTTTGCCTACGGAGTGACTTTCCCGATATTGTGGAGCCCACTTGGCCAATTGCATTTTGTTGTAGACCTCGGCATCGGTGCTGTAGGCGACTGTAATCTCTCCGGCTCTGTCAGAAATCATACGGGCCGTGATATCGTCGGTGCAGCCCATGAACAAGGTGGTGTCTGCATTGCCGATGATTTCTACCCACTCGTTATCGGGATAGCGGTTTTGCAGCTGACCCAACCCTTGCAGGATGATGGAGATGCTCACCCGCCGGGAACGGATAACGGAGCATCTTCGTCCAAGAGCATGGATCTTGCCGCAGTTCATGAGCTCTTCCCCGAGGATGTGGACTGGGACCGGAAGCTGACAGCTCGGGCAGCTGTCGGCATAGCGGACCAATTTGATAAAGAGAAAGGAAAAAAAGAGGGAGGACAGGAACTCAAAGGTGGAGTCCTGATCGGAGGTGATGCAGAAATAGGCACAGAGCTCTTTCCCCGGCAAGGTCAGATCGATCTCCGGAAAGGAAGTGATGCTGCGGATGGAACGGTTCTGCAAGGTCTGCAGGCGGCCGGCCAAACCCATCACGGCGCCGGCCCGGACGGAATCTGATGCCTGCAGGAAAACACTGAAGCAGGATTTTGCGGGATGCCCGGCGGGCAGCTGCTGACCAATGGATTCCAAAGAGAGGCCTCCGGCACCTGTGAGCAGATCATACACAGCGGAAAGATTTCGCTGATCGGGACTGTATTCCTGATCCACATACAGCAGCAGTGCCTTGAGAAGATTCTGCTCGGCGTCATCCCAGAAACGGTCCGACTTGCCGTTGTTGCTGTTTTGGATGACCACATCGGAAAATATCTGCGCCATCAGATCATCGCCGTGAATCTCCCCCAGACAATCCCAGGAATCGGAACATTCCGGATTGACGAGGTTGAATACGCGAATGGTATAACCATGGGCCTGCAGGTAGTCAGACATCTCATAGATCTCACCCTTGCAATCTGTGATGATCAGGCTCTCCCGGCGGATCACTGCCTGAAATACCCGGTTCCGCACATAGGATCTGGATTTTCGGGAGCCGGAGGAACCATATACGATCACATTGTCGTTCATACGGCTGTCGGGGGACAGGCTGAGGACCTGAGTCCCCAGCTTCCCCAAAATCACTCCTTTGGTACGGTTGACATCCTGCAGAAGCAGGACTTTCTTCCGCTCCGCTTCGGTCATAAAGCCTGAGGTACCATAGGTGCCTTCATTGGAGTACGTCAGGTTCCGGTCATCATCGAAGGTGCCGCGGCCATCCCGTCCGATTCGCAAAACGAAGAAGAACAGAATCAGAAAGGACAGCACCACAAGCCCGATGCTGTAAAGACCGTAGGGAAAATCCAGCAGAGCCATCCACGCGGAAATAGGGTCCAGGCAAGGCAGCTCCGGACCGTAATCAGCCGAAAAAGGGCCGCCGGATTGTTTCCAAAAATCATAATTTCGCAGAAGCTGGGCCAAGAGCCCGGCAAGATATCCGCTGGAGCCTAAGGCAACGATGATGGCAACAACAGAACTGGCCCACTTCATCCTGTTATTCATAGCAAAAGCATCCTCCTGGTTCGTTCAAGGGAGAGCGGGCGGATTTCAGCTTTCTCTCCCAGGCACGGCTGCAGAGCTCCCGTTTGAAAATCAAAAGCAATTACAGCACCGGTCAGTTCGCGGCTGCAGAGACCGGAATAGAAACTCTGAATGCGAACAAGATCAAAATCCCATGCAAACAGAACGGGGCGCCCGGCCTCATCCAGTGCATCAAAGGAAAAATTCCCGATTTGTCGTTTGGGGTACAAGGTGCCGGCAAGCGCGGTGTTGAAGGCGGAAGAAACACCCGGCTTCCGTAATATCTGGAACAGAACATCGCCCTGCGCGTTATTGGAAAGCAGATGCATATGGTCAAAGGTCCCATCCAGAAAAAACAACTGCCTCTTTCCGCCGCCACGACTCCGGAAAAGAGTGGGTGCCAAAGAAAGGTCTTCACACAGGAGGAGGGCCTCGGCATTTTGGCCGGCATACGCCGGATGCCCGATTCGTCTGCCAATGTATTCGGTCAGAAGCGTTCGGGCACGCAGTTCGCTGGCTGGAGCCCAGCGCATCAAGGTGTTTCCGGTGTTATAGACAAGATAGAAGTGAGAGGGTGCCAGCAGCACCCCGGCCATCCGCGCATTCTTGATCTTGAGGGCGATGTCTCCCATCGACTGGATTTCGCGGGCTAAATAGAACGCAGAGCGGGGAGAGGCTGCCGGGGAGATGCGACGGCCGAACAGGTCCGGTTTCTCGTCCGGGAAGATGGCCACATCACCCAGCTGCATCATGGCCAGCACTTCACCGAGTCGGTGCATCCGCAGTCGGCGGGACAGCTCGCTTGTATAGCCGTTGGTTCGTACGCTGCCAGTGAACAAGGCTGCGTATCGTTCGGGGTTTTGCTCGGTGAGCAGATTTTTGGCCAGGCGGGTCAGGCGATGTCCTTTGACCTGATCCCGCCGATAGGGGCGCAGCAGCTTTGCCTTGGTCAGCTCCTCCAGCACACGATACCGATAGCTTTGGCTGGGGATCAGGCGGCTGGCGGCCAACGGCGACAGTTCCCCGCACAGGGCAGCGACGGACAGCAGCTGCTGTTTGGCGATTGGCGGAGTTGGCATCTGCAGGGGCTCCTTTCTGCCCAACGGCTGATATACCTGGGCGGATTTTGGGTGGAAAAACGGGACAAAAACCCCATTGTGGCGCGCAGCGCCGGGGGGCAAATTTGGGCAGGGGGGATAACGGATCATTTTAGACCTCTCTTTTTCGGGTGTTTTGCTGTACCAGCCAGGCGGGAAAAGCGTCGGGCCGCAGGATGTGGAACTCGGTCTGAGCAAGGTCACCGGCGCAGGCGGTCTCGTAGCGATCACAATAGCGCATACTGTCATCCACCATCAAAAACAGCGCCAGCAGGTCTTGTACAGCTTTCAGTTCGATGTTGTCGTAATCCGGAACCGCTCTCCGGCCGGAGTTGGGTTGAATGCAATGAACTACGCAGAGGACACAGCGCTCAAACTGAGGTAGAGGATCGGTCATGGCGGCATCAGCCAGGGCGGCGTAGACCAGACCGGACAGATATTCTCTGCTTTTGGAAGATCTCCTGTCCGGAAGGAGCGGCGGGAGAATCAGTAATGCGCTGTCCCGAGTGAATGAGAAATTCACCTGAGTGCTGGGCAGAGCGCTGGTCAGGTATTCCCGGCGGGACTTTTCTCCGCTCTGGTAAATCAGGTGCCGCATTTTGCACGCCAACGCCTCTGCCTGATGGGCGCCGTCCAGCGACAACCCTTCCAGATTGCCGCTTTGCCTGTCTGCCCGTGCGTGCTGCATGGCAATCAGCGTGCTGCCCAATTGGCGGTGCGCGTTCTGTACCGCATTCAGCTGGCGCTCGTAGGTGGTTGGCATGGTGCGGCCTCCTTGGCAGTGGTGTAATAGGTTGTTTTCCCGTCTGGTGATACCACGCAATAGGCGGCGACGGGGCGAATTGTAATCAGCGGGATCTGATCCGGATTTTGCACAACGATAATCAGACGCTGCCCCAAAGCCTCCCGCTGCGCTTGCACAACGTCAGAAGTGGATTTCTCGTGGCCGGGCAATACACTGACGAAGTCGTACTCACCATTCTCCGTGAAGGCGGATATGGTGATGCCGTGGTTGCCAGGTAGTTGATATTCCACGCTGTCCCGAAAATCAAGTAAGGCCCAAAAGGCCATCTCGTATTCGGGATTTCCGTTTGCCAGCCAGTCGGTATTGCAAGCAACCCTTTTACTGCTGCGAAAAATGCGCCCTGCCAGAACGAAGCGATGAAGAAGATGGTCAACAATTGTTTCTTGGCCACGGTACCAGAGATAGAGCTGGCGAATGAGCAGCGCTTTATAGTGGTAGATCAGATCAAGAAGATCATCCGGGGGAATACCGGAAGAAGGTAAGGGGCAAATCATGAGAAACTCCTTTCCCTTGTGAAGGACGAACAGAATGCGTATTACGCACGTATTGGAACCGTAAATGAAGCGTGTACCGTGCGTATAAAACAGAACGGCCCGGCGGGTTTGTCGCCGGGCCGCTTATTATGGGGTTACTGTGTGGAAGAACCTGTCTGCGGGAAATTCTTATGCAGATCAGGCACAGGCACATCGGGATTGCGTGCGTCGAACATCTTCAGCACCGCTTCGTCGGCTTTCTGCCAGGCACCGTCGGTCTTGACGAACAGGGTGAGCTTGCCGTCCATCTGCATCAGCTTAAAGGTGATGCTGTCTGCGGTCAGATAGCCGGTGGGAACCGCCTCCTCGACCAGCGTATAGACGTGCTCGACGGAATCGGTGGAGAACAAAAGCAGATGCACGCGGGGATCGCTTGTTGCCTTTTCCTCTGTCAGAACCGGCAGCGCGTGGGGAGCGGTGTTGGTGCACCAGCTGTCGATCACATGGCCGTCGCTGTCGCGCAAAGAAAGGCGCGCGCCGGGCAGTGCTGTGTTTGTGGCTTCATCCATCTTGGTAATGGTGAAGGTGCCCACCGGGGCGTCGTACATAGTCACTTTCTGGATGCGGCCGCTCTCTTCCACCTGGAAGCGTATGCTTTCCGCCAGCTGGTAGGAAGCGGGAGCTGCCGTTTCTGTCAGGGTGTAGATGCCAGACTGCAGGCGGTCGATGCGGCGCGGCTGACCGTCGCTGACCCATTCGGCCACCACGCTGCCTTCCTCGTCGGTAATCCGCAGATGGGCGCCGCGCAGTTCATCGCCGTTGGTAATGTCCTTCTTGGAAATTTCGACCTTGGTGAAGTCATCCTTCATCTCAACGCGCTGGATCTCACCGGTAGGCTGGACCGTAAAGGAAACGTTTTCGGCACGGACGTAACCATTCTCGGTGGGGGCCATCGTCTCAATCAGCACGAGATTGCCAACGGGCAGCCGTTCAATGTAGTGCGGTTGGCCGTCGGTCACCCATTCGGCCAGGACGTTGCCCTCGCCGTCCACAATCTGCAGATGGGCGCCAGGCACTTCCGCACCGGTTGCAATGTCGGTCTTGGAGATACTGACCTTGGTGTAGTCATCCTGCATAAATACGTGCTGTACTTTTCCGTCATCTTCCACCGTGAACTGGATGGAAGCGGCGGGTACGTACCCGTCCTGGGTGGGGGCTTTGGCTTCCACCAGGGTATAGGTGGCACAGGCGATCAGCGTCGCTTCGATATAGTGGGGCTCCGGACCGGAAGTCCAGCTCTCCACCACGGTACCATTGCTGTCCACAATCTGCATCTCTGCGCCCTCGACTTCATCGCTGGTGGTGATATCCACCTTGGAAATCTTGATGCGGGTGGGGGTATCCACCATCGTGATGGTCGTGCCGTCTGCCTTGTGCCAATCGCCGTTGTAGACAATATCCGTTCTCGCAGGCTTCTCACTGACTTGCATATCAGCGAAGAAGGCAGGAGCCGAACCATTCATGAGGTACACCTGGTCAAAGGTCAGGCCGGCAAAGTCGCGCTCGTGCAGGCACTTGGCAATGGCAGCCTCGGTGGCGTCATCTGTGAAGGTGACGAGTAGGGTGTTGTTAACGCAGACCCAGTCGGCAATCACAACGCCATCCTGCGTTTTGCCATCTTCGGCACTGCTGCCGGTAAAGAAAGCGACAAACGCCTGGAATACACGATGCAGCAGGTCGGGATCTTCATCCACAAAGGTGATGGGAGAGAGAATGCTGCCGGACTGATATTCCACGGTGGGGACAATCTCGCGCAGCCACAGTTCAGTTTCCTGAACATAGGCTCCATCCACCGCGGCCTGCTTGAGATAGAACTGGATGGAGCGTGCCGTGGTATATCCGTCCGCCGGGCGAGTCTCAGTCAGAGTGTACACTTTGCCCAAATCCTGGTTGTAATCGGGAGCATAGCTCTGGTTGAGGTGGAGCCCGCGGACAATGTGGCTGGTGTCACCGGTCTCCCAGCTGTCCACAACGTTGCCATCCCAGTCGGTGATGGTCAGTGTGGCACCGGGCAGCGCAAAGGTGGCTTCAGGATCCAGCGTGGCAAACGCCTGTTTGTCGATATCGACCTCGGTCTGTTTGTCAGAGTGGAGGCAATCCACCACCTGCCAGGCGATCATCTGGTTCTCGTAGGTGAACTCCACGGGGATCGCAGACTGCTCAATCAGGTAACCGTCAGGTACGGAGATCTCACGGATATAGTACCGGCCACTGTTGGTAGTCCAGTCGTGGGCGTCGCTACTGCCATAATGTTCACCGCGGATGGGAACGTCTACGTTGAAATAGGCAAGGCCATCCTCACCGGTGGTGGCAGTAGCCAGCAGCGTGTCAGCAGCGGCCAGGAGCGTACCGTCCATGCTGTAGATGTCATCAGTGGTGTACAGCTCATAGGTCGCGCCGGGAACCAGAATTGCACCCTCGGGGATACGATCACGGTTGCTGCCGCCCGCCAACAGGGCAGAGTCCGATTTCACGCCATTCACATACGGATGGTCGTCGGCCATGCCCGCGGAATCACGGTCGAGCTTGTAGACACCCACGCCGATGCGGCCTTCTTCCACCACAGGGATAACACGGGCATTTTCAAACTGGATGGTGCCGGGCTGCCCGGTGAGCTGGTCGCCGGTAGCATCCGAGGCGTTGAGGATATCATAGCTGTAGCCCTCATCGCCATTCTGGGTATGGTCCACAATGGTCTGGGCCAGGACAATATCATTGTACTGGTTATCCCAGCCAAAGGTTACGGTATAGGTCTGGTCGGTATGTACGAAGCCATAGGGAGCCTGTACCTCGGTAATATCATAGGAGCCAAGGGGCAGGGTGATGGTAACCTCGCCGGTGGTGCCGTCGTGGCTGACCGTCAGAAAATCGTAGGTGGCCTGGGTGCGGGTGGGACTGAATTTGACTTCGTCCACCTGACCTTCTCTGCCCGTGGTGACGGTAGCAACCAGATCACCGTCGGCATACCACAGCGTGCCCTGACGATCTCCGGTGGCGATATCTCCGTGGGCACGGATCTCATAGACGGCGTCCGCCAGATTGGCCTGCTCATACAGGAACTGACCATCTTTATAACCGGCCAGCAGATTGCCGATCTTACGGATGGTGAGCTGTCCCAAGGTCTCGTGGTTGCTGTATTCCTCGGTCAGAATATAGTCATCCATGTCATCGGCACTGCCGCCCACAACTTCCCAGACGCGCTCCGAAGTCAGCTCAAAGACCACATTGTAGGCTGTGTCGTTGAAAAAGCCTTCCGGGCCCTCTACCTCGACGATCCGATAACGACCAAGAGGCAACTTTTCAGAGGTCTTGAGATAGCCGTCTGCATCGGTATAGAAGGTGGTGGTTTTGGCGGTAGCGTCACCGGAATCGGGATCGTTCATCTCCACCAGCGTTTCAGTGCCATCCTCGGCAATCTTGTAGATCTGGAACGCCGTGTCGGCGATCTTGACCGGTTTGCCGGTTTCAGCATCGATCTTGATCAGCTGCAGGTAGCCCTCCAGTTCTTCATCCAGAACGCTGTAGGCCATGTAGCTGTTGCTGGCGGTGGTCGCGGAGCCATCCGGCTGGCAAAAAACACTCTGAGGAGCAGAAGCGTTCACCGTGACTATAAACGGATCCGCCTGGAACAGATCTTTCGGCAGCGTCGATTCCACGATCAGGTACTGACCATAGGGCAGGCCGTTGATGCGCAGCACACCTTCCTCATTGGTGAAGATCTCGGAAAGCCGATATTCATTGGGAGCACCGGTGGAAACCCAGCCTTCGCCCTGCCCATTGGCGTAGTCATGGGCGGCGGTCAGGCTGGCATTGTATTCTGCCACCACAGCGCTGTCCGACTCATACATACGGGCTACCGCCTGGGACTCGCCGGAAAAATCATATTTGGCAGTGTTGTTGTCGTAGTTGTCCTTGCGGTAGGCGTCCAGAATGCTCTGTACGTCATAGCTGCCGTCGGCATTCTGCTTGAACTCGCTGACTTTGCTCAATTCCCAGATACGGTATACGGTGAAGCCTGCACCTTCCAGCTTGACCGCCGGACTGTTGGGGCCGGTGGTGCTGACAACCTTGCGCAGTTCAAAGCCGGATTTGAGGACGGCATCCTTGGACAGATCCTCGCCGCGCGTAATGTATTGGGATTCGCTGCCATAGGCCAGAGTGCTGTAATGGTTGATTTCATCACAAAGATAGCCTTGCGCAAAGCTCAGATAGTAGCCGTCATAGGTTTTGACACCAGACAGGGCCCGGCCGATCGCTACAGCCGAATACTGGTTGCGATAGACATAGTCGGTATAAGCACCGCTGTCATCGGTGGCCAAAGGCAGATAAGAACCGGCGGGCTGGAGGGTGCGGTCCAGTTCGGGGTACTGACCAGTCAGATAGAAATGACCGTCAGTATCCACCGGCACCACAATGCCGGTGGCGCGCTCTACAAGGTAATAGCGGCCCAAATAAAGATTCGCAAAGGCGAGAACACCGTTCTGAATCTCGGCACTGGCTACAAGGTGGTCCTTGGCCAGAACGGGCAGATAGCTGTTGTCCCAACCTCCATTGGTCAGTACCGTAGTGTGCCAGATGGGGGAACCGCTGGCATCTACGATCTTGGAATAGTCAACGGTACCGGAAACCCCATCGGGATGCTGGATGTCCTCCGCTGCGTACAGGTCATATACGGCCCCTTCGATGCTGGCTGCGCCGTGAGAGGCGGTGTCGGCACCCTCGGTGGCCTGGTCCAAATCGGCCTTGGTCAGTACGATCTCACCGATGACCCTGTCATTGGTAAACTTATAGTCTGCCGGCACACTGGTGTAGGTATCCTCGTTGTTGGCAAAGCCGGTGCTGTCGGTGGTATAAGTGCGGGTGGCGTCCTGGGTCTGGTCATACAGCGTGAGAGAAACGACTTTGCCCTCGGGGGTGCGCAGCAGGATGCCGCCGGTGTTCTCCGTGCCGATATCCGCATTGTAGTCACGGTTGGAAAGATGGATGACGGAACCGTCATTTTCCCTGGTGATGGAAAAAGCGTAGGCACGCTTCCCTTCTACATGGCCGGCGGTGCCGGGGGTGGTGTTGTCCGACCAGTCGCCGTAATAACCTTCCGGGGCCCGCGTTTCCACCAGCAGGAAGCGACCTTCATTGCGCTGGGTATAATAGAGGGTCCGGTTGGCAGGGGCGCTGGCGGCATAGCTGCTGTTGTTGGCGACAGAGTAGCTGCCGTCGCTGTTGCGAACGACGGTGTATTGGTTGTAGCCGCCGTTCGGAATATACATCTGTGCCACGGTGTCCCATTCAAACACAGCGAACTGCGAATCGGCGGCAATTACGTTGCCGGTCTCGCTGTCGATTTTGGAAATGTCGACCTGCAGGGACCACTCATCGTTGCGCATGACATAGGTGTTGGAACTGTCTGCCGGGACGGTGATGGTTTGATGGCTGCCGAGGCTGCCGTCGTACGAGTCGAAGCCGTAGGGAATTTCCACTTCGTTATACGAGAAACGAATTGACGAAAGCTCGGAGCGCGCCGCGGCGATAGCGGCGTCTACCATACGCTGGGCTTCATTCTGCAGCTGAGAAATGGCGGCGTTCTTGGCGGCCTCTGCTGCGGCATTGGCCTCGGCCTGACTTGCATAGGGGCCTTCCTGGCCGCTGAGACTGCTCGTGCTTGTTTTGCTGACGGAATAGTGTACTGTCCAACTCACCGTGCCATCGCCGCCGTTGTTCTGGTAGTTATCATCCTGCGTGTGACCGGAGGTGGTAAGCGTATGGGCCCCGGCGGGACTCATCTGCCAGCTGCCTCCATCAACGGAGCCGCTGGTCTGGGAGGGGGTGATGGTGATTTTGGCGCCGTCCACCTTCTCACCGGTTTCCAGACCGATTTTGTCGGTGTTCACGGTGAAAGTGAGATCAAAACTCCCGTTGGCGGACTGTGCTGGAGCCGACCAATTGGCAGAATAGTATTCTGCATCGGGAATGTCCGGGATTTCCGTGCCACCGCCTTCCGCGGGAATCTCTTCGCCTACGATGGCGATGACCTGCCAGGCGTACCCGGCGGGCGGATTGTAGATATAAGTATAGTAGCCGTTTTCCCCTGAATAGGTGGAGATTCGATTGTCGGTACCCTGCTCAGCCAATGCTTGGGCAGAGGCACGATAAGCCTGGGCTGCCACGCTATTGGGGTAGTTCTCCATGACCCACAGCTGGACATCATCGTAGTAGCGATAGGCCGTTGCCGCAGCGCTGGCATCATCCAGACCATAGGTTACCGCAGAGGTGCCACTGTGCTTTTCTTCCAAAAGGTTCAGTGACAACTGATTCAAGCCGCCCCAGATGTTGATTTGGTTGGCATAGTGGTTGCCCGGAGTGTATTGACCGGGTTCCAGCTTGGAAGTATAGGCAAAACTGTAGGTCGGACATCCGGTCGGCTGACCATTCAGGCCGTGACTGCAGCAGTAGGCCTCGCGCCCGTTAAACCACACAAGCCAGGTGCCGCCCTCGAAACTGATGGAAGTGATCTTGCCGGTCGTGAACGGAGGTGTCGGGCCGGCAGCATAGGTGCTGGCCGTTGCGAGGGTGGCGGCGGCGGGGGATTCTCCCTTACTTTCGCCCAGCTTCACCTGGAGGGTCTTGCTCAGGTCATTGCCATCGGGGGCATGGTAAATGAGCTGGATGGAGAAATCCTGTTCGGCTTTCACATAGAAGCCCGATGCATAAGCCGAAGTTTCCGTGTAGCTGGCCTTGGTAATGGATGCAATTTCATCAGTATCCGCCGGCTGGCCCTCAAAATCCAGAAGAACCACATCATCAGGAAGAATGACTTCCGAAGAGCTTCCGTTGGCGGGATACTCGACTTGCGTCAGCAACGGAACTATGGCGTAATCTTCACCGGGTTCCCGTCCGACCGTGATGACCAGATCATCAGCGTGCAGTGCCTCGGCATCCAGATGGGCGTCCTGCCCATCATAAAGGTCGGTTACCCACTCAGAAATAGAAATATGAGTAGGCCCAGTGGCAATGGGCAGGCCCATACTGCCGATATAACTGCCTGTAGGGGCGTCCGGCAGATCGCCGTAGAGCATCTCGGTAATCTCGGCAAGATCCGGCGGATCACCCGAACCTGTGTCGGTGGGATTTTCCATAGCAAGCTGCATGGCAGCCACCAGAGCAGCGAGTGAGGCATAAGCGGATTGAACTTTTTCGTCCTGCTGCTCCTCTTTCGGAATGGCATAATAGAGATCCTCTGCCTGGTAGACAGGGGCAGCGGCAGCGTCAGAACTTTCAATTGCCTGGTTCAGTGCTTCTTCCAAGGCCGCATTGTCAGAATCGGCTTGCCAGGCAGCACTGGCAATGGCCCACCGGCGCACCGCCGAAAGAATCGCTTCGCGGTCCAACGCATTCACAGCGTCAATGAATGCTTGTGCTTCCGTGCCGAGAGCGGCCGTTTCCGGCGTGGCCTGTTCCAGGGCCGTTTCCGGGGTGGCAGCTTCTGCTGCGGAGATGGTGCCGGCGGCCGAGTCATCGGCCAGCGCCGATACCGGCATCATCGAAAGGCACATCATACCGGCCAGAAATCCGGCCAGTATGCGGCGCATAGGTTTATATCTCATGGAATAGATACCTCCGTTTGGGTATGTCATGATGTTGCTTTATCGGCGTCGGCAAGGCGTTTGTCAAAAACGGCCTTAATCTCCGGCGGCGTGATCCAGCCATCCTCGTCCTCATCGGAATAGGGTGAGATGGGATCCGGAAGAACAGGCTTTTTCAGAGCCGAAGTACCGGATTCCTTTGTGTCGCCCTTTTCAGTCGGGCGGTCCTCGCGGCCGATGGTGATACTGAAACCGAAAGAAATGCTGTATTTTTTCATGGTCTGTCATTGAGCCTCCACATAGTCAATCAGCTTGGCCACGACCAGATAACGCACATCAGGATCATCGGTGCAGGTGGAAAGAGTAAGAATTTTATCGGATTTTTCTACCGAGGTGTTGTAATCGAAAGCACAACGGGCAAAGGCCTTGTCCAGAATGGTACGGAACTCCGTGTCATTGGGGGCCGTGTCGATACAGTCATAGTCGCTGGCGGCCTGGCAGGGACCGGCGCTGACCAGCTGGTAGGTCAGCATGGCATCCGAAAGGGATATGTAAAAATAGGGATGCTCTTTGCTGAATACATAGGAGTCGTAATTGTGAAGCTCGCCAAAGCTATTTTCTCGTTCGGCGTCGAAGGTATGACCGTACAGAACCAGATTCCGAGGGAGTGAAGCAGTTGCGGTCAGATCGCAATCGTAATCAGCATAGACGCAGCCGAATTCATCATATTCACCAGAGGCATTACGGCGAAGATAGTATTCGTTGTCACCCGACTGTTGTACCGAGGTGTCAATGTTCGTGCCGGGGATTGTCAGCCAGGCAACGATGTCAGGATTCTCCTTCTGTGCTTTCACCAGTCTGGCATCGGGGTCAGCGACTGTGACGGGCAGCGAACTGATCGCACTCTCCCGAGTAGAAGGCGGCACACGAAAGAGCGCATCAGCCCTGGGCCAGAGCAGGATGGCGGCCACGGAAGCCAATACAATCAACAAAGCAAGAAGATACAGCTTGTTCTTATGCAGAAAATGGATCATGACACTACCCCCTTGGTGGGTAAGAGGATTTCATCTTCCGCCCAGGACAATTTGGGCAACGGGGAAAAATGACGACCACCCTGTTCCACCCAACGGCCGCGTTGGCAGCCGAACACATGGATGTCGTGGGCGTTGAGGACCGAAAGCAGGGCCTCCAACTCCTGCGGTTCACACTGAAGATCCTGCGGGTCGCTGATCAAAAGCGTGTCGAACTCACAGTGCTCGGCGCCGGTCAGAACCTGTTTGATGGCAGGTCTCATCAGTAAGGGCATATTGGGTGGCGTTTCGGAGGTCAATTCGCCGGTCAGGTGCCACTGCAGTTTTCGCACCGCGCGCAGACAGGCCTTGCGCTGACGACTCATGCCACCCAGGTCGGCAGTGTTGGATTGGTACAAACATTGTGCGTACATAGAAAATACCTCTCTTTCAACGGTTGTGCTTGTGATAGATCTCTTTGCGCAGCGCCAGGGCACGGCGGTTGTCATACCAGAAAAGCAGCTTGCGGATCAGCAGCGGGCTGCCGATTAGAGCAAGTACGCCCAGGATTTTAGTCCAGTTTTTCATCGTCATCATCACCCTTTCCGCCTACAACGATATCGCTGGAGGGCACATAGATTTTTTGCTTCTTCTGGTGAGCAGGTGCAGCGGGAGCCTGCTTTGCCTTCTTTGCAGGGCCATCCTGCCGCAGCCGCAGTGCCACAGACTGATGCAGAAGCATCAGAATGCAGGTGAGGATAAACAGTGCCAGGCTGACCATCATCATGAGCAGCAACACATCGGAGGAATTTTCCTGTACAGCCGCTTCGGCTGCAGGCGGATTGACCGGTGCATAGATCAGTTCGTAAGATATGTCCCCGGCCAGCGACCGACTGGCGGTACCTGCGTATTGCACAGTAGCGATGTAGGTGCCGTTTTCCTGCATCTCATCCGCGATGCTCAGGTCGGATAGAGTCAGTGTGCCCGTAAAGCCATCTTCATCTTTGTAATCGATGGTTTCCTTGACTTCGCTGCGGGCTTCTTCCGGAATGTTGCTATACACCGAGACCGAAAAGGATTGCTGCGCCTCCTTTTCCTCCGTGGTGACATCTTCGGGCGTTTCGGTGACGGCCCAAAGGGTGTACGGCTCTCCCATACGGGTAAGATCGCTCCGGGTCAGAGCATCAGCGGTGGTTCCGGCCGGAACCCGGTACCGCATGATAACCAACGTCTGGGCACCATCCACCTCCGTGGCGACTTCATAGGGATAGTAGGTGGGGGATTCCGCTTCCGGCGCCTGGACAGAGGAATCTGCATCCAAACTTTGTTCGGCGGCGGGCGTCGGCCCAGGCGTGGGTGTGGGCGCAGATGCGCTTTCTTCGGCCAGCGCGGGCATACAGCAGCCCATCGCCAGGGTCAAGGCAAGAAAGGCAGTCAGTAAACGTTGCTTCATAAAGAGGCCTCCTCTTGGTTGGATTTCTTCTTGAGTTCTCGCTCTACAATCAGGCGTAGTTCTTCACGGTCTGTGGTGATGAGTTCTTGCTCCATCTGACTGCAGCGGATCGCTACGGTAACGTGATTGGAATTGGTGGATATCAGGGCATTGCCGCGCTCAAACCGGGTGATCAGGTCTATCTCGGCGTCGGTCAGCTTCAGCACCTTCTGGACAAGTTGGGCCTCATCTTCTTCCAGGTTCAGGATGATTTTGATCTTGCAGTTGTTGAGGATACCGCGCCCGTACTTGCCGTCCTCCAGAGCGAAAAAGTCGGAGATGTCCTGGGTGGCAATCAGGGGCGCACCGCCATAGCCGCGAATGGTTTTTACAGCCTCAAAGATGTAGTTGGCAGCCAGCGAGTTGGAGGAAGCGCCGATGATCTGCCATGCTTCATCCACTACCAGCAGTTTGGCTTTGGTGATGTCCTCCTTGACTTTGGCGAAGGTAAAGGTGAAGGCGATGAAGGTGCCCACCACCAGCATGTCCCCGGTCAGATCACTGATGTCGATGACTGTGTATGGATTATTCAGATCCACGTTGGTCTGTCGGTTGAAGTTGGAGGCGGAACCGGTCACAAATACACTGATGGCATTGGCCAGCCGGTGAGCCCGCGGCTTCTCCTTCAGGACAGCATACAGGTCACCGGGAATGGGCATTTCCCTGTATCGGTTTGGGTCATGGGGATCCAAAAGGCTGTCATTATCGTGGGTAATGCCTTTGCGGGCATAGGTTTCGATCAGTGCTTCGTCCAGAATCTGGGCTTCCTCGTTGGTCATGTCCCGCAACCGGAGACTGAACAGAACGTGCAAGGTCTGAATCTGTGCAGCCAGGACCGAACGCTGCAGTGCCGCGCCGTCCAGAATTTCCTGACTGCGGCGATCCTGTTTGCGAATCTCCATGAAATTGATGGTGTCTGGACTGCCGGGCCCCAGCCGTATGAAGGTGCCGCCAACCGACTTGCACATACGGTAGAATTCATGGCCTTTCAAGGGCGCAATGATGTATACCGGCACGCCGGAAAGGCGGAACCGGTGGGTAATCAACTGGGTGGTGAAGGTTTTGCCGGCACCGGAAGTGCCCATCAGGGCAATACCGCCGTTCTTGTAGATGCGGGTATCGAAATTGTTCAGGCTGACCAGTGAGTTGTTGTACTGGTTGACGCCCAGGAGAACGCCGTTTCGGTCACAGAGCTCGTAGCTGACCAGAGGATAGCAAGATGCCACGCCAAAGGTCAGCATATTGCGACGATACTTTTTGAACAGGCCAGGGTCCGGATGACACAAGGGCAGGGCGGACAGAAAAGCGGCCTCCTGCCGGAACCGACAGAGTTGCAAGTCCATGTCTTGAGAGATACACAGCTTGCGCAGCTCACCGACCCGCCAGAAAAGGTCCTTGGTGTTGGTAGCGGTCACGGTTACGAGGATGGCGGTATAGTAAAAGTCTTCCCCGTTGGCAAGACCGTCTTTGAGAAAATAACCGGAGCGGATGGCACCGGCCAGATCGTCGTAGTCGGTGTTGGTGTCACTGGTTTCCTTGATTTTGCTGCGGTTGATGCGGATCTGTTGGCCAATCTTCTGAATCATTTTTTCTTTGGGCTGCCGTTCCATAAACAGATCCACATCGATGCCTTCGCCGGCATTGACCAGCAGGCTCAGCCACCCGGCGGTGACCTGGGAACGGTAACCGCTTACCGGAATCATCAGGTAAGCACAACACAGCCCATCAACACGGACATATTTGCCATGTTTGAAATCAACGGAAGGCGGGATGAGAAAGGCATTGGCAGGAATGTCGTCCAAAGAGGTAGTGTCATCACCAGCCAAAAAGCTGGCCAGAACATCCTGAATGCGGTCTGGCAGCGGGTGTCTTACCGCGGTTTGCCGGTTGAGCAGGTTGTAGAACACTTCGGTGATAAATTCGTCCTCGTTTTCATGTTCCAGAACCTGATTGCCGCATTGGCCCAGGTAAGTGCGGAAATTGCGGGCCGTGGTTTCCAGCATGGAAACAATCTCGGCATATGGGGTGTTGCGTTCATTCACCGGGCTCTCATACTGGAAAATGACAAAGAAGCGGCGGCTGACTGCGTCCCGAGAACCCAGACGAGAAACAAAGCGGATGTAATCCTCATGATGAGGAATCACAGTAGGGTCGGTCTCCCGGCTTTCATCTTCCCGCAATTTGGACAGGTACGCATTGACCGCGGCTTTTTGAGCCACCGACTTGAATTGCAGACGTACCGGAGCAATTTTCAGCATACTGGCAAAGGACTGGATGACGTTGCGCTGCTCCCGAGGGGATCGAAGTAGGAAATTGATGGGCTCAATCTCCAGAATCTTGAGATATCGCCCATCGGTGGTAGAAAGAATCCCGTTCTGGATTTTCTGGATTGGCAGCAAATCATATAGCGTCTGGCTCCTGGCCAGTTTTCCTGGTGTGGTGCTGCGTTTGCGGACGGTTTTGGCACCTTTGGGGAGTTCGCTGTCGTCAGAGTAGTAGATAACGCGGTATTTCTTTCGATTGATAAACCGAAGATGCCGACGCTTGTTGGCTTCCAAATTGCCATCTTCGGTAGCGGTGACAATACGGCGCCGTCGGAGAAAGCGTAACCAGTGGGCCAGAAATTCCGTCAGGCTGTTGCCCTCGATGCCTATCACCGCAAAAATCGCCAGCGGCAGGGAGATCACGATGACGAGGATGAGGCGCCAGTTAAAGGGAAGCGGAAGATACATCAGAGGAATCCCGGTCCCCGCAGCCAGAACGCTGGCTTCCACAGCGTTGCGGAGGCGGATGCTGCCTCCAAACAGGGAACCGGTATCGATGAAATTCTGCGGGATGAAATAGACATCCCGATGCTCACGGGCGGACAAAGGCATTCCCCCTTTCGATGGAATGAATCAGTGGAGATATGTCTCCGGGTCAGTGTATTGCCCATTGACAATGACGCAGATATGCAGATGATTGCCGGTAGAATCCCCAGTCGAACCTACTTCGGCGATGGTGTCGTATTTGTTTACGGCCTGCCCTACGCTGACCAACAGACGGCTGCAGTGGGCATAGAGAGTACAGATACCACCGCCGTGATCGATGACCACATAATTGCCGTAACTGGGGGAGACGGTAGCAGTGATGACAGTGCCGCTCTGGACGGCCAAAATTGGGGTTCCATACCCGTAGGCAATATCCAGGCCATTATGGTTGGTGGTGTCCTTGCCGGGAAGTCCCACATCCGGGCGCAGACCAAACCGAGAGGTGATGTGCTGGCGCCAGGCCGGGTCGTTGAATGGATTGCCGAAATCTCCCTCTGCCACCGGGACGGTGCTATCAGCGGTCAGATCGTTGATCTGCTCCAGAATGGAGATGCCCTCCTGCTGTTCGATCTGCTGCAGGTAGAGCGTCAAGTTGTAGGCATAATCGGCAGCAAAGGCCTGCTCCTGCTCGCGCAGCTGCCAGATCGTATCGGCAAAGTAGGCGTCACCGGCATAGGTGACAGTGTAGGTGGTATATTCATGGGTCTCTGGTACCTGGATCATTGTGCCATTTACGACTTTGTCCACCAGTTCGGTGCGAGATTCGGTTTCGGTCGTGTAGCTGTAGTAATCATCCCGATGACTGCGAACCGCTTCAGTCAGATTTTCAATGCTGATATCGGCGTAATCCTCGGTACCCATATGAGCGCAGTACATGGAAAGAATCTGCAGCGCGTTAAAAGTGACATGGCCGCCGACTTCATCCACGATTTCTGTGGAGTAGCGTCCCTGGCTGTCCTGTGCAATCTCCTCCAGAACGGCTTCATAGGAAGTCTGAAGGATGCCGGCGATATTGTTCTTGATGGTGATGACATTTTCGGCAACCTCAAGTTCATCGGTCAGAACAGTGTCACTGGGGGTTATCAGGCTTCCGAAAATCACGGATGGCAGAGACAGGATCAGTAGAATAGGGAGAAGCAGGATAACGATGATAACCACGGCAGCCTGCCGATGGAATTCCTTGACGGTTTGGGCTGCGGCACCGGCTGCGCCCGCGGCCTGCGCTGCTTGCAGGATTTTGGCGATATGACTGGCGGTCATTGCGCTGTTTGTCAGCTCATCCAGGCTGTCCCGGTTGGTATCAGCCATGATGATTCCTCCTGGCGGGCGCCTTGGGCAAGACGGCAACTTTTCGCTCCTCGTACAGGTAGCGACCATTGTCATCCTTGGTGGTGGGGGTGCGTTCCACGGCCGAGGTGGCGTAGACCTTGTACCATTGTTCGCCATCCCGAGAAGTCTGGACCGTATAGTGGCCGGAGGGCCGTTCAAACTGTTTGGCATTATACATGGCAAACTGAATCTGACCACGGCCGGGGATGATCTCCCGCCCGGTGATTTTGCCGCCACCGATCTCTACGTCGGTAGTGCGGTTGCCCATCTGCCCGGTCAGAACACGCTGGAGAGCAGCCTGCTGCAGGCTGGGCGAGGTAGGAATGGTGGCCGAGCCGGTGGTGCTGCTTCCGGAAGAACTACCAATATCGGATGTATAGCCGCCAGCCGATTGCGCCAGTTCGGCTTCATAGCCAGAAGATACCTGTACAGCGGTATCATTTTCCAGCGCCATAGGGCTGGTGGGAATAGGTGCCTCGGTCGGAGCAGCATCATAACCGGCATCTGCAGAAGCCGGAATGGAGCCGAGTCCATCTCCCGACGGGTCCAGGGCTTCCGTGCCGGGATTGGGATCGGGGGTGCCCGCAAAGTAGCCTTGCATGGCCTCTGAAGCAGCCTCCCCCTGGATAAAACCCGCTGTCTGTCCTGTGGCAACCGAACCGATGACACGGCTGGCAAAGCCACCATCCTGACCGAGCGTGTTTCTGTAAAGAGAGGCACCAAGTCCCGCGGTGAAGCCGCCATCGCTGGTTCCGCTCATGACGGCCGCAGTATCTGTTTCCAACTTCTGGCTTACAGCGCCGGCCAAACCATCCGAGAGGGGGCCAGGGGAAGGAGTCTTCCCGGGCTTTCCGCCGGATGCCGGCATTTTGCCGGTCATGACGGCGATGCCGGCCTGCAACCCACGCAGGGCCATAAACGCTTCTGCCAGCAGAGAGCCTGGAGCCCGGCCCACACCGAGCCCCATTGCCTGCAGGATACTGTCAATCTTGGTGCTGACCTTCAGAAAAGCGATGGCGCACAGAAACCAAACGAAGAGGTTCCCGGAAACGGTTTCCTTGCCTTGGGAGGCTACAGCATTTTGTACATCTGATTCCGACACGGCAAAGACAGGAAGCGTCCAACTGAAGAAACAGACTACTGTTAAGAAAATTGATACCCTCAGTTTTCGCAGTTTGCTTTTTCCCATTGTGTACCCTTCTATAGAGCCAGAGGATTTGCCAGAAATTCCGCCACCATATTGGTGAAGAGTTTGAGGCACCAGGCGTTCATGATTAAAAGAAAAAGCTGGCTGCCGAAAACACGGCACCAGCTTCTGAAAATATTGTTTGTGCTGCGGGAAGCCCCCAGAGCAAAAACAACCGGGGCAGTAAAAACCAGAATCCCCAATGTGATGTATCGCTCGGCGGCTTCTAGCAGTAGCTTCAGGTAGTTCCAGGCCAGAATGACCAGAAGTATCAAGGCGATGAGGGCAACAGAGCCATTGGCGAGCACACCGATAATGACCAGCAGCACAGAATTAAAGCTGCCAAACTGAACTGCGGGAAGATCGCTGTCAACAATCCAGCGATACGGGGCGCCCCCGATACGCAAAGCTGCATTGACAATGTCATCCGCATACCAGATGCACAGCAGAAAAATGCCACTGCGGAATAGAAGTTTCACCGGATCTTCTGTCTCCACATCCAGCCCTGCAGCATAGTTCTTGAACAGGGACCAGACCAGGTTTAACAGGAGCAGCCCCACGCCCAGCCATACGAAGATCTCATACATGGTTTCGGCGGCGGGAAAATACCTCTTAAATGTGGACATATCACAGCCCAGAGCGCCCAGAACTGAAGAGGAAAGGAGGTCCAGCAGATTCATGATCTGCGTTGCCAGCCAGTCCACAATGCCGTCTAAGATTCCCATACAGGCCTCCCTTACGACGTGGTTCCGGGAGTCCAGGTGCCGCCGGCAAAGAACGGAGTGATATAAGCCATGATGAAGCCTAAGCCGTTGAGAATCGCCCATGTGATGATGATTCGTTTGAGCCAGGCCCGTGAATCATCCACAGTCCGGCCATTTTTCGAAAAGTTCATGAGCAGCAGCGCCACAGAGGCACAGACAACTGCGGTGATGGTAGAGATGGAAACAATCTGGGTGTAAACGTCCTGCATAATCTCGGATGCCTTGGTCCAGACGGTGGTGCCGCCGGAAGTCGCTCCAGCCGACAGCATGGTGGTGCCAATCAGCAGGCAACTGAAAGAAAGCTGATCTGCCAGACGCATGATGGTTTTCGCTTTGAGGCGGGGAACTTTGCGCAAATACATGGATTCCTCCTTATGTTGGTGAAAAAGATATAAAGGATAGAACAAAGGCGTCCCTCTGATTTCTCAATCAAAGGAACGCCTTTGCTTAGCCTTTTCGACAGTATCATTATAGCACGAGGTAATTGCAGTAAAAAGGACGAGAACTGTACATTTTCTGTGCGGATTCTGTGCGCAAAATGAGACCCGAAAACAAAGAGAGCGCAAATCTCCTTCGATAAAACACAAATAGCGTTGAAATAACAAAATTGGATTGTGTTTTGAATAACACGCTTTGACTATACTGATAGAGTTGAATCAACACAAAGGGAGGGCGCCGATGACCAGTGAGGTTTTTGGAACTCGACTGCGTGCTTTTCGCAAACAGAAGGGCTTGACAATCGAAAAATTGGCGGAGCGAGTGGGCTTATCTCCGAATTATCTGGGAGATATGGAAAGAGGGAAAAAACTTCCCAGCATGGGAACCCTGATTCGACTGGTCAATGAGTTGGATATCTCCTCCGATGAACTCTTGAAAGACGAAATCAATCGTGCAGATTATCTGATTGATGCCGAGATCAGCACTAGATTACAGGGGCTCACACCCAAAAGACGTGCAGCGGTCTTGAAAATTCTGGATACTATCTTGGAAACTTTACCAGATTTGGAGATAGAGGATAAATAAAATATTTGAAATTGGTACAGACTGATACGGAATGGCTTTCGTAACGGTCTGTTTTTTTGCAATGTATGGTATTGTGTGAATTCCACTGCCTTCTGCTCTGACAGGAAATAAGATGATTGTAATCCCTTTTGCGGTGACAGTTTACTTATGGTATAATAAACACTAATAGATTGCAATGTGTTTGATGGGTGTTGGTTCTATGGATAACAACAGACAACATGCAGTATTCCGTGAAATCCTTTTGGAAGAAATGAAAACGGATATTGTAATGGCCAAGGAGGGACAGATGCCGCCTTCCCTATATCAGAATCGTCTTCAGGATCTGAAAAATGCCATGGAAGCCGCGTTGATATCAAAACAGGAATATGAATCGCTAAGCAGGCAGTTTCAAACATCGGTAAAAAGTGCAGAGCAAATCACAGATCAAGCGTATGCGAAATGTTGCGTTGAGGAGTCCGATGGAAGTATTCAGTATTTCTGGCAAGGGGCCGGCAATTCTGTGGTCATAATTTTTAGGAACGGGGAGGATTATTTTCCCGTAGTGTATCTGAACGATAGCGCATTAGGTGATAAAACTGTCTTCTATTCCAAGCAGTGTAAAGACGAATTGCTTGCCCATGCGGCGTCCCGAAACATTACACCTGTCTGTAGAACGGATGTCGGACAGGTGTCTTGTGGGCTCCGACACTTCCCCTCGTTGGAGGAAGCATTGGGCTATGTAATTACAGAGCTAAATGGCAAGTGATTTGTGAACAGGTCCAGTAAAAACGGACAATAGACAAAAAGCCCCCTAATGTAGGAAAATAGAACTACATTAGGGGGTCTTGCTATGTCTGGGAAAAAAGGGATGAAAAAGTATCCGTTAGGGATACGAGAAGAAGTGGTGTCACGAATCCACGCAGGAGAAAGCCAACGTGCGCTGAGTCGGGAGTATGAAATCAGTCGGCGGGCCATACAGTGCTGGCTAAAGGGACCTGTCCATCCGAAGACACGAGGACGTAAACCTACAAAAACATTGGCGGAGTACAAGTACGAGAACAAGCGGCTCAAGATGGAAAACGAATTGTTGCGGGATTTTCTGCGCTCCACAGGAAGGAAGTGAGGCCAAAGGCAAAATATGCCGTGATCTACCGGCACAGAAATGAATATCCAGTATCCGTTATGTGTCGCTTCTTTGAGGTGTCCCGAAGCGAATATTATGATTTTGTCCATCGTATGGGCAGGCCGGAGAAAGACGCGGCTATTGCAGAAATCATCGCGGAACAGCGAGAGCGCAGCTTTTGTACATATGGCTACCGCAGAATGTGGCTGGTGCTGAAGAAGCGAGGCATCCACCGTAATCCCAAGACTATCTTGCGTATTATGGAGAAATATGATTTGCTTGCAGAGATCCGGCGGCGCAGGAAGTGGCAGCAGATGGGACAGCAAGTTCACAAGTATAAGAATCTGCTGAATAGGGAGTTTTCTGCGGACCGGCCCAATAGCAAATGGGTAACGGATATTTCTTACATCCACACGAAGCAAGGCGTACTGTATCTGTCCATGATTCGGGATCTTTATGATAACAGCATTGTTGCCTACAAGACTGGTACAGAGCAGACAGTAAATCTGGTTCTGGACACCATTCGCCTGGCTATGCGCAGAGAGAAAAAAAGGGCCGCTGCGGAGTTGCAGCTCCACAGCGACCAGGGGTTCCAGTACACCTCACAAGCATACTTCAACCTGACAAAATCTTATGGCATTACGCCCTCTATGTCAAGACGCGGAAACTGTTACGACAATGCTATGGCAGAAAATTTCTTTTCCATCCTCAAGACTGAATGTATTTACCGCCATAAACCGGCCTCAATCTGCGAGGCCAATGAGATGATGATAGCGTATAATCGAGTTCGCAAAAGCAAATAAAAAATAGACAAGCCATTAGGG
>OGYQ01000371.1_pt1 | contig 52304 bp, 56 predicted proteins | sample 1576641 | NCBI WGS metagenome assembly OGYQ01 (sample SAMEA3541476, study PRJEB24748) | human gut metagenome | biome: human gut; feature: human-associated habitat; material: faeces | place: China | collected 2012 | reverse complement strand
ATCCACACGTAGCATCCAAAACAGGTTTATCTATCACTTTCTACCTCCGAACTTTCTTAAATTTGCAATAGTGCCATACACAGCAGGCTTCATGGAAATGCTTTTTGTAATCCTCATTTGTGCACTGACCATTCTTTTCATAGTACACGCATTCCTTGCAATATCCTGGGGCGGAAGGATGCAGGATTATTTTGGCGTTCATCATTGAATCCACGCTTCCGGTGGAAGCGCATCTGTATAACGCTCAAATTCCTTCCACTCCTTACTGTACTCTGCATATAGTCCCTGATGTTCAGCTGCCTGTTCATAAAGTTTTTCGATTTCTTTTATTATCTGCAGAAATCCTGTATTCTGATCTCTCAGAATATCAATAGCGGCTTTCAAGGAATCATACCGATTTCGTAATCCTATGTAAGCCTGATATACTTTAAAGCACTGACGGGCTGCTGTTATAAGTTCATCTTTGGATAGCCTTTTTAATTTCTTCCTAGCTTCATCTTCTGCAAAAACATCCATCCCATCGATTCCAAAATAATCCCCTTCATAGGAATCCCATCCCAGCATTCCTCCGAAACTTTCACCTGCGCCCGATGTGACAAAGAAAATATCGAAGCACTCCGGCACCCATTCTTCTTGTAGGTCTCCCTGCATTCTTTCGCATTCTGCGCACAGATCAGCAAATGCCATCTTAAACTCATATGCTTCATCTTCTTCACCGTCCAAGGCATTAATAAGGGAATCTTCTCCGTCATCTGAATCTGTGTACCAACGAATTTCTTCGCAGACTCCCTGAATCTCCCACAGTCCCTCTGTTATTTTATCGAGGTTCAAGTCTTTTACTATCGGTTTCTTAAATCGAAGGTTCCTGGCTTTTTCTTTTTTCATTTCTTTAGATTCCATGTTTCCCCTCCTGTAATCTCACCTTATCCTTAAAAACTTTGCCAGCATGGATTCCTTCCAAGGTATCATTGTCCCGGATTCAGATTCCTTTACGGTCGCAGAGAAGGTTATCGTTGTATCTACAGGTCTTACAGGTTTTATTTTCCATTTGGACACCTCCTTGGACACCATCTAGGACTTGTTTTTACGGTTAATCTCGTTTCTTTTTCTGGAGTGCCAAAGCCTATAAAACTTCGCATTTTATTTCCAAACGCCTTCTCTGGCAAATTCTTTGTTTCCGGATTTTCGCAGAAGAATCTACCTCTCCCGTATCTATATCCTCCACTAAAGCTACTATCTGCTCTTCCTTTCATCTTGCAAAATTCACATACTGTACATTTAGGTGTCATTTTTATTTTCCTTTCTTTGCTCTCAGTAGCTGTTTCCTGGCTCGGTCGTATTCCAGGAGCAGTGTAAGATCTCTGCTCCTGCTGATGGTTCGGTCTGCCGCCCTTAAATAATATTTTCCAGCAATCCGTCTCCCTTCAGCTGCAGTACCATACAGACTTCCAATTGTCCGTCCCAACAATTCAGAAGCTTCCTGGATGGTTACTGCCTCCCCGGCTTCTTCTGCAACGTTTTCTGTGATCTCATATAATGTCATATTCTCCTCCTTACTTACAACCAGTTTCGCCCGAAGATCTTCATGAATTCCTCCCTGCTGCCAATCTGGGTTTCGAATGCTTCCTGGCCCTGACGGTGGAGCATATCCATAATTTTCGGATCTCTGTGCACTGCATGGGGACCAAATTTATGGCACTCTACGCACAAATCTACTTTTAACCCATATTCTTCAGATAACGCTCTGTTGGGCCCGCCGAATATATGATGGACCTCGGTATTTGTGCATCTCCCACATAAGTAGCACCATCCTTTCTGGCCTCCCAGGATGCTTGGAGGATGGGATTTTCTTTTTTTCTTCTTTGATGTTCCCTTGGGGAACTTTAAGCCTATATCCATACTCCTATCAGATTTGCCGGATCCCCAGGGAGTGGCGGCATAAAGGACATCCTTGTGCGGTACCGGAATAGTTTATGCAGTTCCCGGACGTCTTTTTTGATGATTACTACATCAGTTGGGCAATCCTTTTCGAACAATCTGGCTACTGTTTTTCCAGGATAGTCTTCCGGATTCTTATATATTGCGAATGAAGGAAGCTCAAGATCACTCATGTCAATCTGATCAATGGCTTCTACGATTTTATCTCCTGTCATATGGCTCCTTTCCCCCTGCCCCTTAACAGGTTGGGACAGGGAAGTAAATTGTGATATATATGATTCAGATTGCACCCTATGATTGGTTTTTCCCTTTTTGAAGGGCTTTCAAAAATTCAATCAGTTCTGACTCGCTATTTTGGTATTTGTTATATCTTGCATGGAAAGTCCATTTTGGAACAGTTTCATTCGTTTCTGGCTCGGGTCCTCCGATTAAGTGCATATAATATGACTCGCCCGGGTTGTACCACTGCGTCCATCCTGGTTCTGGTTCTGGATCATATTCTTCTACCAGCAGGCGGGCACCGTTTTCAAAATCATATTTGTAGTATCTGATTCCCGTATGCTCGTCTGTATACCAAAGTCCCCAAGTTTTGTAATTTCTCAGCCATTCCTTACGCTGATCATTATTTTTCATAACAGGAAGGGGCGGTTGCTCTGGTGTTTCTTCTTCGTCTTTCTCACCTGAATCCAGGCATGCGCTTATTAGATTCCTAAGTAATCTCAGGCCAGCTACATTCATCTGCGCTTTCTGCAAAACATTAACCGGGAATCCTGGTTCTTCAGCTGCCACAATCTGCATTTCTTCCAGGTTCTTCTCTTCTTTCTGTAAATATCTCAAAACATTTTCCAGAGTTGGAACCGGAATATCTTGCAGATCGTCTGGCCAGGCTTCCAATAGCAGGCGCTGCCTTTCATCTGTATCTTCTGCCGCCTGTTGGCAGCACACTGATCTGTCCGAGTCGGATATTCCCATTGTTTCTTCTGTAAAATCAAATTCTGAGGAATATGGATTGTAGATATTCAAAAGTTCTACCACCAAACGCCCATATCTCATTCTGATTTCTTTCTTTTCAGCGTAGGATTTAATTGTTATTCCTCTTGCGAATCCTTCGAATGTATAGTTGAATCCATCGCTCGCCTGGCTATGATACCCATAAGGCGCATATTTTTTCTGTATCTCTTTGGCTCGTTCCCCGTTGTTTTTGTATTTTTGACAAATCTGCATGATTCCCTTAAGCAACTTCGGATACCTGGTACAAAGCTCTTTCACAGCTTCTTCAGGTTTCCATTCACTCCAGGAACTAATATTTTGTTCTATTGGCATGTGCTCTGGATGGTTCATGATATCATCTTGTCCCGGAATCTGATCCGGACCTTCTTCCGGTTCTGGCCTGTGTGCTGAAGCATCACATTCTAATTTGCATTCCCCGCGCTTGCTGCAGTTCCAACAACATTTTTCATTGCAGTTTTCTCCATTTCCTGGCTTATGTTTATACTCTTCCGGTAAGGTACAGGTCTTCCGGGAATCGTATGCACATCTGCCAACGCTTGGAAGGATTTCATTTTTCTGTTGCGCGGGCGCAAATTCTTCTGCTGGCGCTGTGAAATTCTGATATTCTGCTTCCATGCGCTTTTTCGAAATGTAGCACAAGATCTCCCCTGATTGGTCATAAAATGTAAAACCCACGCGCCTCGGATTAAAGACCGCTACAAACTCAGCTCCCATAGCCCGAAATCTCTTTGTACCTCCCGGGAGCAGATTGGTATATCCGCAGTCCAAGAAACTTCTTACTATCCTTGCAGTAGTTGGGTCGAACACTTCGTTCGAATCATAGTGAGGATAACTTTCTTTTTCTTGTAGATTTCCACTTTTAGATGTCGTTTTTTGACTTTTTTCAACACTTTCATTGGAATTTTCCTCAAGTTTAGAATCTGCATTCGCCTTGGAGTTTTCCAAATCGGAAGGCTTTTCCTCTTGCTGTGCACTTTTTTGACCTTCATTCTCAAAAACCGCTTCATATGTACGTGCTCCTGCTGCCAATGGATCAAATATTTCTCTCATGGTACGTAAAAATTCTTCCCACCGGAAATCTTCCGCCTCATTCTGGCCAATCTTGACAAATAACGGTGTAGGATATCTATGGAATATGATAAAAGCATTTTCGGTTTTAAATGTGCTTTTATCTTTATACACGATATCTGCCATTTCCTTTATGGCTCCAGAAGCATATGCATCACTTGCATACAGTTCATTTAATGTCTTTTTCTTGTTCCGGAAGTATTCACGGATTGTGTCTCTCAGAATCTGCTCCGGGGCTTTTTGCTCCTGCTGCCAGTTCAAAAGCCTGGAAGGATTATTTTCCTGCTCCTTGTTGTACTCTTTTAAGTCCCGGATGTCTTCCCGGTATGTTTCCGGATGTATGTGACTCCTGTCTTCTTCTGGAAGCTGGCGCATATCTACCAGCTTAGAAAATTCAAAATTCTTATACCTGTCCTGTATTTCTGGCCTGTCACCAGGAACAGAAAATGTCTCGTACACCTTTTTGTACTTCGAAACACTATCCGCAGACATGTTGTATTCACCTTTGGCAAATTCCGTAATAGAACTGTAGCCATCTTCTCTAAATCTTCCGGAAGTTTCTATTCTGGTAAGCTGCCAGCCAATTATTACAAAGCTTTTACCGATTCCAAATAGATTTTCCTTAATAGAGGCCTTCGCCTCCTCATATCCTTGCAGGGTGAGCTGATATTCTTCCATTTTCCCTAAATTTCCTCCTTTCGCGGCATTGGCCGTTCTAATTGGTATTCGACTTCGTGCTGGCTTTCCAGGTCCATGATCTGCTGCCAGAGGTCGGCGTTTCTGACTTCGGTGCCATCTTGTTTCTTCCAGCCATTATCTTTCCACTGCTGCAGTTTCTTATGATTTCCTACCAGGTAATAGCTATCCGTGTGGATTGTAATCACGGCTGGGCGGATCACGATCTTAAGGGCTGCGACCGCACACAGCAGAACCAGGCGCTGGCCGGATGTGCATTCCCCGGCTTGTCCGGTTCCCTCTCTGGGTATGCCCCTGCAACGGGCCTTCCAGTAATAGGATCCTTCCTTGAGCTTGGGAGCTCGAGAGGAAGGATACAGGTATATGTCTACTTGCTGCACTCTTTAAATCCTCCTGTTCAATTTAAGCAACGTATATCGGCGGTAGCTGAATCCGGTTTTAGGATTCTGCCCCTCAAAGTATGCCGCTATGTAGTAACCTTTCTTGGGCTTGATTTCTCTTTTCCAGCGAACCAGCTTTTTCTTTTTGGGCTCCGGAAGCGGCATATTACGGGAATGGGTACATCTGGATTCTTTTATCCTTGGTTTTGCGGGAGTACCATCTTCTTTGTACTCCACAGAATTTTCATTCTTGGCCAGGTAATTTGCCAGCTTTGTAAAGTCCTCATCATAGAACTGGCTGTTTTTGATTGCTATTGACTTCACTTCTCCGTATTCCCAATTTTTCACAAGCATGCTTGCTGTGGTTCCAATATCATTGATCACAATATGGATATGCCACCCGCCTTTTGTACCTTTTTCAATTTTTGCATACCAGAAAAGCTCTCTTTTGCATTTCCTGTACTCGGTTCTCAATTTCCTCAGAAGCTTTGCGATCTGATCCGCAACCGTTTTCATGTCAGGTGGGCGGTTAAGGCGTATATATGTCAGTGTCACCCACAAATCTCCAAAAGTGAAGTATTCCAGTAACCGGATCTTTATCAGGCGTGCCCGGTTCCATTCGTTGACCTTCTGCATATCCTCTTTGGTTGGTTTCTTTTTTGGCAGCCTCTTCTTGCCCTTAGCTCCATATTTCCCATCATGATACTCCTGGATATCCAGAACTTCTCCGCCCCTTAATTCGTACCATTTTCTTATTGTCCCCATACCATCTTGTCCTAACTTTAATATCTTTATCAAGTGCTCAACAGGGGATTTTTGCCCCTGTTTTCTTGACTTTCAGGCACCCAAATGATATAGTATCTATAGATATCTTTATCGGGTGACCGATAGTCTTTGCCCCATGTATTCCCGTACATGGGGCAATTTTTATGCAATTATATAATCATTGAGATGCAGAACGCACCGTTCTTCTGCCAAGGCCTCCGCTTCAGCTCTGGTTCCGTAATGTGACTGCATGTATCCATCAGCATACCGGATGATCCATATGGTCTTTTCCTCAGGCTTTTTCATTTGATTTTCCCTCCAACAGTCGTAAAAGGTGCTCTGTGGCTGCTTCATAAACTTTTCTTGAAGATTCCTCGTAAAGTTCGGAACTAAAATAAATTGTATAGCTGCCATCAGCTTCCACATCCGGATCATATCCGTCATCTATAATGTTGATGTAGCAGCCTTTCGTGTGTGAAGCCATTTCGAACGTTACAAACGCTGCTGTCTTAGTGGCTACTAACATGCACAGACTGAACAATCCATTAATTTCTTTTTCTAAAATCATGTCTGCCTCCGTCTGGCTCAGTGCCTTGTATTAACATCCACGCCATCACGGAACACGCCACAGCTCCTGCGGGCTGGGCTCCATCCCACTGCCAAATTGGCAGGTACGTTGTGAGAACGCCGATAATAATGGAAATAATTATGTTACGCTTCACAACCAGCATCTCCTTCCATAACGGCCCGGTTGCTCCAACCGATCATCTGCACCAGCTTTTCCGGATGAAATGCTGGAGTATATTTCCTGGCGTTGCTGTCCAGAAGCTGACGCCGATAAGTAAGATAATCAATGAACACCAGAACATTGATCAGGACAATGTTTCCATCCCGGATAATGGCATAATCGTTATAGCGCCCATTTTTGATCTGATCCTCAATTTCAAACAGCCTTGTCCGCACGGTTCCAGTGCTGATCTGGAATTCCTTTGCAAGCTGCTCTTTTTTCATGTACGGATAACCCCGTATTGATTCTGTATAAATCATCTTTATCACCTCGTTTTCTGTCGAAATGTCTAACTTTCCTTATTTCCTCTCCTATTCTGTAAATATTCGGCATTGTCATGCCGAATATTTACAGAAAGGAGAGATCTTATCAAGATTGATGACTGTGCATACCAAGTCCCAGACTAATTTCATCAGCTACAACTGTGACGCTTCCATCCTCCTCCCTTCTGATGGAAGCGTTGCTATTGCCTTTTTTCGCAGTCCATCTCGTCAACTTTTTTGTATCTGTAAGTTTTTCTCTTACAGAAATCAGATCTGCCAGGGCGCTTACCAGGTTTGGAAGCTCCAAATCCTCAAAGGCGCCTTCCCTGGACTTTCTCTGTACTCTGTCACATACTGCTTCAATGGTTTTGTCTACTTTTTCAACTTCAAACATTTCTTATGTTCCTTTCCTGTCGAACTATCTCGAACTGTGTTTCTTGACTTTGCTTCTATTCTCTCCTATCCTTGAGTTACAGGGTACTGGCATACCCGAGTACACAGAAAGGAGAATATCTTATGACTACTGAGCAGATTGCGCACGATTTAGCAGTCGCAAGAATGGCTGGTAAGCAGCTTCCTGCTGACATTCTGGTTGAGGAGTATAAGAAGAATTACAAGGAAATTCTTAAGTATTTAAAATCTCAAACCCCTAAAGCCAGACTTCGTGAAATCTAACTCTTAAAAGCCGCGAATTTGAAGGTATATGTCAGCGGCATCTTTAAGAACGAGCATGGCATCTTTCACTGAAATGTCATTAGAATTTTCTGCAATTGTATCTAATACTTTCAGTGAAAGTATGGCCAGTTCATCTGTCGATGAATATTCCAGGTTTCCATTTTCAATGTCTTCGATTCCAAATCTCTCATATTTTCCTTTCCGCTGTTGCGGCGCATCTTGAGACTTTTGGGACTGTGGAATATAGTTCAAAGGTGGCTGTCCCTCTTGAACGGCCACGTTGTTGATCCGGCACAGCTCTTCCTTAGTTACTTCGCCCAGCAAATGATCTTTCAAAGCTTTCTCATTATCAGAAAACTTTTTTCCTAACTCAATGATTGCACCTGCTGCCAGCTGAACTTCCATCTGCTTAAATAAGTCAAGTCTGTTCATGCTCTTACCTCGCTTTCCTACAATACAAAATTTGAAACCATCAAAGAATTGCAAGAAACTGTCGAAGAGCTGCATAAACAGTATTCACAGACTCAAGACACATGCTCACCTGTTGAAGAAGGTACTGATAATTCCAAATTGCCCGAAGACACTGATACCCAAGAAAAATAGTCATTACGATTGTTAATACCTGCGTAACAAGTAAAGCTGTCCTTAATTCCTTTACTTGTTTTCGCAGGTCAGTAATTTCTTTTTCCACTTTAACTACGCTCCTTTCCCTCTTGGTTCGACTGTTGCAATTATTTTTGAAAATCTTTAAGGAATTTTTTGGACCATACTAAACTCTCCCAAAACTCCTTTTGTGTTATCCAGTACAATTTCTGCTTCATCACGTGAGAGTCCTTCTTCGGAGAATTTGTTTATTATTTCGGAAACAAGTTCTCCGATTTTTTCTCCGTCAAAAACTTTTCCATTATTCAATTGGATGCTTTGAAATACCATCTTCCTCATCTCCTTTCCTGTTGCTTTTCCAAATGTCATTGACTTTTCTCTCGTATTCTCCTATTCTTTTACTACAGGGTACTGCCATACCCAAGTATTCAAGAAAGGAATCCTGTTTATGTTCCAACCTGTCTATCCAGATTTCGCCTCTCTAAATATCCTATTTAAGGAAAAATGTATTTTGTTTTCTTTAAGATTTAAGAAGTGTCGAAAAGGGAATGTATTTTCCCCGCAACTTATTAAATTGAAAGAATATGGTCTAATTTCCGAAAATTATCTTCCTCAACGAGGTTCTGAAGGAGAATATCTTCCAGATGGCACTTACTCTCTTTCTGATAGAGGGCGACGTTACAATGTTTATCTGAGAAAACAACGTTTTTACCGCTACTTGACTCCGGTTATTGTCGCATTTCTAACCACAGTAGCAACAAATTTGTTAAAAGAGCTGTGGCTACCGGCATTATTAAATTTGATACAGGGTCAGCCTTGATGGCTGGCCATACAATTTTTTTAAGCGCTGCTCCAAATGCAAGCCCGCCTAACAGCAATGCTCCAATTACTATAAATCTCACTTTATCTCCTTTCCTGTTATCCTGCTTTCTGGGTTTCCATGCTTTCTTTCATGATGTTCATTCCTTCGGCTACTCCCAGGAGTCTTTCTTTTTTGGAATCTGGAAGATTAGGAACAATTTCTGAAAGGCGTTTCAAGATTTTTTTCTCTTTTTCTGACATAATGTTCACCTCTCTTTTCTCGTTGTATTTACTTACGCCTTAGTTGTACTATATCACTATCGCGTTGTGTTGTCAACTATTTTTCCACAACTTAGTTGTATTTTTGTATTGACTTCTGTTTTAACACGATGTATACTTGGTTTTAAAGAAAGGAGGACAGTATGGAAACCATCAATGACAGAATTGGATTTGTATTAGAGCGTTCTGGAAAAACTAAAACCGCTTTTGGGGAATCCTTAAACGTTTCTCAACAATATATTTCTAAATTGGTAAGAACCGGAAACCCGAGTGAACTATTGATTGATGATATATGTGAGAAATATCATATCCGAAAGGATTGGTTGTTGAAGGGAGAAGGAGACCCGGATCAGCCCCTTGATCGTCAAGATGAAATTGCCAAGCTTACGGCAGATCTGTTCAAAGGTGAGAAGAATTCCTTTAAGGAACGTCTTATCTTCGCTCTGGCTAACTTGGACGAATCTGAGTGGGAGCTGCTGGAGAAAATTGCGGAAAAGATTGCAAAAGAAAAGGACTAAGGATTTCCTCAGTCCATTAACCTTTTAATGAGTTTGTAGATAAATGACAAAAGCTCATCATCTTCTACTTTGTCTATAAGCTCACGTATCTTTTTCCTTTTTTCTTCTGTGTTCATATGTATGCGCCCTCCGTTCTCGTTTATCGAACGTTTGTTTGTTTTCAATATACACTATTTACATTTGAAGTGCAATATATTTTCCAAACATTTGTTCGTTTTTACTTTTGTTTCTACTTATTATACGAATTTCAGAGGGCATTATTAAACTCAGTAACGCAATCGTCCAGCGTGCTGGACACTTTTTACTATTTGTACGGAGAATCGAATAAATCTACCATCCCTACCTTCAATGCTCGGGCAATCCTTTCCAAGTTGTCCAATGTCGGGGAATATTTCTCAGTCATGATGTTATTGATCGTGGATTTCGGGATGCCTGTTAGATTTGATAGCTGCCGTACAGATATATGTTTCTCGTACATAACTTTTGTCAGTAGCATTTTCATACAGATAGTTTGAATAAAATTGTGTTAAATTATTCGTAATATTATAACTAATTTAGTGCAAACTTCTATAAGGCAGGAGGGGAGATTATAACGAAAGAAGATGACAATACTCTATCTCGCAAAGAACTTGTATTATTGCTATCTTTGCTGACTACAATTTTATCTGTATTTTTTAGCAAGGTAAAAATATATATTTCTTTACCATCTGCATTTTTTTGTTTTATTGGCATTGCCTTTTCATCAGCCAATCGAAGTGCCAGTAGATTTTATAAAATAATATTTAGTGTATTATCTCCCTTTGGCTTTTTAGTTGCGCACTTTTGGTTTTTATACTTATGTAAAAATTTTAATACATTTATTGTAGAAACGCAAAAGACATATAAGCTTTTTATAATCGCACTGATTATTGTGGATTTGATATATTGTAAGCTCGTCCCGGAAAAATGCAACAATCAATCTGCTTCACAATCTTCCACGTATAATAAATCTTTTGTATTAAATGACGATGTAGATGTTTACTTTGTGTCAGCGGCTCAATTTGCCATCCAAAACGGGAAAATATCCATTGGGACGTTGCAGAGAATGTATAAAATTGGTTTTCAGCGCGCAGCGAGAATCATGGATCAGTTTTGTGCAGCCGGCATAGTCGGTCCTGTAAATAGTTCCGGTTCTGGAGATGTATTAGTAACTCAAGACAAATTTGAGGAAGCTCTTGGCGTTTGGGAAGCTAATAATAGATCTTCCCTAAACACAATTGCGCATAGCAGTTCTTCTTTGAATCCATCAGTTGAAAAAATTAAATGGTATAATAATAAATTCGATTATATGACAGGAAATGATTTTGAGCATTACTGTGCTTTAGTTCTGCAAGGGAACGGATACGCTACACAAATAACTCCTGCAAGTGGAGATTTTGGGGTGGATATCATTGCCGAACATTCTGGAATTACCTATGCAATTCAATGTAAGCGATATTCTTCAGATATTGGCGTCGATGCGGTTTATCAAGTTGCTGGAGGAATGAAATATTACCATGCAAATTTAGGTATTGTTTTAACTAACAGATATTTTACCCGGCAAGCACAGGAATTAGCTTCTAACATTGGTGTTGTACTTTGGGACAGAGATTCTTTAATAAAACTAATCCATACCTCTGGTTTAGATGATTCTTCCGAATTTGCGAATGTGGAAGATGTCATTCCTGGGTCAGATGAGCTTACAGCAACAAAAGCTTATAATTCTAATGTTTCGGATAGTCAATGTTCTATATCGCAAGAAGATTGAGTAAGAGACTTGAAATAACCAAATAAAAACCGCCCCGGTGCTGGTAACACCGAAGCGGCAGGGAATCTCCGAAGAGATACCAATCTTTGACAACGATATTGTATCACCTTCGGAGCAGCCATGCAAGCGGAACCTTTGTTTGCGCTGGCTGTTATTTTTATACCCATTTTTACCGGCACTTGCGCCGGCGCAATAAAAAAAGAAACCATCTCGGTGATTCTACCGGAATGGTCTGTATAAGGAGGATGATACCATGTGGGTTGAGGAATCGAAAAATGGAAAATTCAAATTCTGTGAGCGTTATGAGGACTATTTGACCGGAAAAACAAAACGTGTATCTGTCACAATGGACAAGAATACCCCTCAGTCCAGAAAAACAGCGCAGAAGACCCTGGAATTAAAAATCCAGCAGGCTATGGGAGCCCGTCCAGATCATCAGTGCACCTTAAAAGAATTGGTTGAGGAATATAGAAAAGATCAGAAAAAGACAGTTAAGCAATCTACCTATTCCCGAAATTATTTTGCCTGCAATGCCATTATGAAAATGCTTGGTGAAAATACAATCGTGGAGCATATGACCGCAAAATATGTTCGGAGCAAGTTTCGTGATTCTGGAAAAGAAAACAGTACTTTAAACGAACACCTTACCCGTTTCCGCGCTCTGATCCGTTGGGGATATAGCAACGATATGCTTAGTGATATTACTTTTCTGGCGAAAATAGAACCATTCAAGGATCTTCCTCACAAGCAGAAAATACAGGATAAGTACCTGGAAGCTGATCAGCTAAAAGCCTTATTGGATGGAATGAATAATCCGCTTTGGCGTCTTTGTACTGAATTTATGGCACTGTCAGGTTTACGAATCGGAGAAGTTATAGCCCTGGAACGTGCAGATGTAGACTTCAAAAATAATGTTATACACATAACCAAGAACTATGATTATATAAACCAAATTGTAACTCCTCCCAAAAGTTTCTGCTCCATCAGAGACGTTTATATGCAGGAAGAGCTGAAAGATGTATGTAAGCAGCTGAATGCACTTATGTTGCGACGTCGATTAATGTACAATGTGGGAAAACCTAATCTTTTTCTCTTTTCCAGAAACGGTACTTACATACATTACTATTCTTACAATAAGTATCTGAAAGAAAATTCTTTCCGGATACTCGGACATGAAATTACGCCTCATGCACTCCGGCATACTCATGCCTCTCTTTTATTCGAACAGGGAATCAACATTGATACCATTTCCAGGCGATTAGGACATGAAAACAGCAAAGTCACAAAAGAAATCTATCTGCATGTTACCAAGAAGCTTACGGAGAAAGATAATGAACAGATTGCAAAAGTATCCATCTTTTAAAAACTGCCCCTTTTTTGCCCCTTTCTGACTGGAATCATACAGAATACGTTTTGAAAAACCGCATAAAATCAATGGTTTGCGCAGATAATTTGGAAATTATTCAAGTCCCATCTTCCGCATTTTTTATTTTATTCAAGAAATGTTAATGGCCTGCAACATGCCTGTTTTGCAGGTCTTTTTTAATTTCATACAAAACGGACATGTTGCCTGCCGTAGACGACATCATAATTTATAAAGCATAACTATTGCACGCCTATGGATGCCCTCGCAGCTGTCGACCGCATTCGTAATCCGGGTTGCCATGCTTACTCACAGGCTTTCGATCATGCAGGCATGGCTTATTCTTGGACACCTTCTGGAACTTTCATAATAAAATACCACCCATAATTTGTTTCCTGTTTTAACCAGGTGCAAATTACGGATGGTATTCTTTTTATCTTAGAAAAATTTTCCTTACTTCGGCAGTTCCGTCACCGTCTCCAGCTTAAAGCCTTCCCACATATCCGCGGAAATATTCCACTCTCTTAAATCCGTAACGATCTTATGATAAAAAGCCTGTCCGCCGCGGACAATGTCATAAGTACGCGCATCCCCTCTTGCTTCCAAGTGACGGCCAAAGCTGCAGTTGGTCACATCCTCAGGACCATAGTCATCCACATCCCCGCCTGGCCAGAAAATATACAGCCGCGGAATGTCATCAATCTGGCGAAGATCAATGCCTGCCAGCCTTAAGAACTTCTTGCCCACAGATTCATGCGCCGTAAACACATGGGAATAGCGCCATACCGTTCTTGTAAAATCAGACACGCGGAACTGTCCAAGCCAGTCCTCGTCCATCATTCCGTCCTGGGTCTCTCTGGATACGATCACCACTATAGGGAATAACCGTTCCGGATCTTTCAGTGCCGTAAGAAGGTTTCCAAACATTTCCTCTCTTATAATGCGGCGTCTGTTGGAGCACTCGGTTCCATTGACAATTCCGATATTGTCAACAATTGTCTTGTAATATCCTGGATAGCTGAAAAATGTAACCCCCGGATCCTGAATGGTATGCTCCCGCTCCGGCTGCGCATATCCGTTGCAAACCTTCAAGATGACTTCTTCCTGCCTGGAAACCTCAAGTCCTGCCTCTGAATACCAGATGCGGCCGCCCACCTCCATATCCATATGCCTTACGTGCATATTCAGACGGCGATTGGCAGGATCATAATTCACAGCTACATGATAGGCCAGAATATCCGCATGATAGGTGCTGGTCTTCTGGGGCATTCCTTTAAACAAAACGCCATATTTGCCCACGATCCAGCTGTAAATGCCGTCTGCTGCCTGCTGGAAAATCTCGGAAGCAGAAGCAGAAGTTCCCTCCTTCAGACGGCTTCCGTCTACCTTTGTGCACATCTGGAATACATTGTGCCGAATCAGCGGCTTCATTTCGTAATGCCAGGACTCTCCAAGGCTTTCCTCACGGCCATCATTGTATACGTCACGTTCCTTAAAAATAGCACTTAAGCGGCTGTCATGAAACTGGCTGTCGTTTAACAGCGCAATAATGGTATTTACATTGATCGGCACCTTGCGGCTGCGGTGAAGCAGCTGATCCACCAGAGTCTGCTTGCTGGTCTTGTAAATACGCTTGGCCAGATTCTCCACCTGCAGATTACAGTCCTCATCCAGAAGCTGTGCCACCTCAGGATAGAGCTGTCCCTCTCCAAGCTTCAAACGAAAATGGCTCTTGATCATATCGCTCCATCTTCCGGATTTGTAAAGGGAATGTCCAAGATCCTCAAACAGGGTTACCATGGATTTATCACAAAGCTCCAACGTCGCCAGAATGCTGTTAAAATACCGGGAAAATCCCTTGTAGTTCTTCCACAGCTCTTCTCCCTTGTACCGCATGTCATGCTCAATCTCATGCCAGCCTTCGAAAAACATGGTCTTGATCTGGATTTCAAAGGTATCATCAATATACATATCCCATGTCTCCGGGGAAATCTCAGATCTTAAATATTCAGGAAGCCTGCACACACCGTTTAGCTTGGTGGGCTTAAACTCCTCCTCACTGCGCTCGGAAGTGGACCATCCGATCACATCAAAGGTATTCTCCACAATATTCTGGCAAATCTCCACATCATCATCAAAGTACAGATTGATCCGGACACCCACCAGATCCTGAAGCTTCTTATTCTCTGCGCCATAATCCTTCAGGGCAAATTTATGAGCCATGGAGGATGCGGTCTTAATCCTGGAAAAAACCCTGTAATATAAGCCGCACTGCTCCAGACGGTCACTGATAATGCGCTTCAGATCCTGTTCCACAATAGCCGGAACCTTCACCTTAGCAGCCAATTCCTCCTTTGTGAAAATTACTCGTTTCTGTTCACTCACTAATTCTACACCACCAATTTATTCTACATTTCTTACGTTCTTTTAAACAATACATGTCAGAAACCATTTTTCTTTTCGTTTCTGTCACTAAACATACACTTCAGTATACCAGAATTTCAACAAATAAAAAAGGGATAATCCGAAATATCATGGAAAAAATTAAGGATAAGATTTTTACAAAAAGCAGTTGCTTTTTCGCCAGCTATGGAATATACTTGTCTGAACATCTGAAAAATCTTTATTCCAATCTGAAAATGAATTCTGTTTTCGTTTTATGTTCCAGACTTTTATGAAAATTGAATAGACTTTATACTTTGGCTGTGATATAGTATATCTAAACAATATTTCGTATCTGAAATGTATTTTTCTAAAAGGAGGTGTATTTCCCATGATCGATCCCGAATTAAAAGATGTTCTTCTTAACATTAACCAGAATGTTATCACCTTGCAGGTAGGAATGAATGAACTGCGTTTTGATGTGAATGAGCTGAAGTCCGACGTAACTATACTGAAGTCCCAAATGGTTGAGCTGCGCTCTGATGTAGCTAAGCTGGAATCCAGAATGGATAGACTGGAATCCAGGATGGATAAACTGGAATCCAAAGTAGATAAGCTGGAATCCAGGATGGATAAACTGGAATCCAAAGTAGATAAGCTGGAATCCAAAGTAGATAAACTGGAATCCAAAGTAGATAAGCTGGAATCCAGGATGGATACCCTTGACGACTCTGTACACAAGATCCACTTAACGCTGGAAAACGAAACCAACCGCAAGATCAGCGTCCTCTTCGATTCCCGCGTTGATGAAATACGTCACCGTCAGGAAAACGCTGAAACACGCGAAAAGGTTGCCAACCTGGAAATGCGGGTTGACAACCTTGAAAAAACTGTAATAGCATCCTGACCAGTTCTGCATACATATCCCTGGCCTTAGAGCCGATTAAAAAAAGGCTCCAGAGCGTGTTTGAAACAGGCTCTGGTATAAGGTCTGTTCAATTTTCATAAAAAGCTTTTTCAGAAACACTTCTTACAGGCTTCATACCCTTGGGCCTCTGCCTGGGAAAGAGGCTCCTGATAGGCCTTATCCGGGTTCATATTACCACAGTCCGGAATGCTGTGGTATTTGCTTCCTGTAGCAGAGATCCATACCATCTCTTCCTGGCTGTTCTGAGCTGAATCAGCTTCTATGGAATCCGTATCATTCGATTCTCCCTGATCATCATACTGTTCCCCGGCAAATCCCTGCGTCTCGCTTTCTCCCGCAGGACTTTTTCCATCCCCGGAAGTATAATCATTACAGGGATCCATATTCCAGGAAAGAGAATTCCCGTCAGAAGAAACTACAATCGTCCCCTGTTCATCTGTACGGTACACCTGGATACCCATGTCGGACAGTTTTTCCATCGTCTCTTCATGAGGGTGTCCGTACATATTTCCTGCGCCGCAGCTGATCACTGCATACTCCGGAACTGTCGCCTGCAAAAAATCCCAGCTGGTGGATGTTGCAGATCCGTGATGTCCCACACTTAACACATCACAGCTAAGGTCAATTCCGGAAGATACCATGTCAGCCTCGCTGTTGTAATCCGCATCCCCGGTAAAAATAAAACTGTTTTCCCCATTTGTCAGCCTGATTGCCACAGAATTGGCATTGCTCTCTTTGCTGATATTTTGCGGAGACAAAATCGTAAATTTCCCGGAACCGAATTCATATTCTGTTCCCACAGCCGGATGCTGTACCGTAAGCCCCTGCGCTGCGACTCCATCCATAAAGGAATCATACAGCGAGGAATCGTGGACATAGTCTGCTCCAATCACATTTGCCACATCAAAGGCATTCAAACATCCAATCAATCCGCTGACGTGGTCCTCATCATAATGGGAAGAAATCAGATAATCAATCTCCGAAATCTGCCGTTCCTGCAAATAGGATACCACAAAGCTGGATGCGCTTCTGGGACCGCCATCATACAGCAAAGTCTGCCCTTCCGATTCCACCAGAACAGACAACCCCTGCCCTACATCCAGAAAATGTACCGTCATGCTGCCATCTGCTGCCCAAACCGCTTTCGTATTTTGCGGAAGCAGAATTCCTGCAAAGAGCATTGCAAACATCAGCAGAAATCTTCCCACACGTTTTCTTAAATTTTTCATTTTTTCCCTTCTTTCGTATATTTTCTGTTTCTATTATAACCGAACTTCGTACCAACAAACAGCCCTGAATTTTCTCAGCTCATCTTTCCCACACATCCGGCATATAATACCCAGAAGAGCATTTTATGAGGTCGTCCATGTATTTCAGAAAAACCTTACATGCACAGCAGGAAAATGTAGATCAGGGAACCTTGCAGATAACCGTGCGCTCTGAAGCCGACAACCGTCCTGTAGAAAATGCACTGGTTCGCATTTCCTACACTGGCGATCCCAATAGTGTGATTGAAGAGGTCCGCACCGATTCTTCCGGCAATACCCCTGTCCTCCAGCTGAAAACGCCGCCTTTGGAATACAGCTTAAATGCTACTGAGGAAGCCCAGCCCTACGCAGAATATTCCATGCAGATTGAAGCTGAGGATTTCCATTCGGAGGAAATTGCAGGCACAGAAGTCCTTCCGGCTATCCTCGCCAAACAGCCTGTACTTTTAAACCCGCGGCAAAGCTCTGTCGCCGACAGCCGTGTCGTCATTCCTCCACACACACTTTTTTACGAGTATCCGCCCAAAATACAGGAATCTGAAATCAAGCCAGTAAATGAAACCGGAGAAATCGTGCTGAGCAAAGTAGTTATCCCTGAATATATTGTTGTTCACGACGGACCCGTAGGCGATAATTCCGCCTCCAACTATTATGTGCGCTACCGGGATTACATCAAAAATGTTGCCAGCAGTGAAATCTACGCCACCTGGCCCGACGATACGATCCGAGCCAATGTTCTGGCAATTATGTCCTTTACCCTAAACCGGGTATACACAGAGTGGTACCGCAACAAGGGAAAAGACTATACCATCACCTCCTCCACTGCTTATGACCACAAATGGATCCGTGGAAGAAATATTTTTAATACCATTGACCGCATAGTAGATGAACTGTTTGAAAACTATCTTTCCAGGCCAAATGTACGTCAGCCCATTCTTACACAATACTGTGACGGAGAACGAGTGCAATGCCGTGACCGGGGATGGATGACCCAGTGGGGAAGTAAGCGCCTTGGAGATCAGGGATATTCCCCTATTGAGATTCTGCGCTATTTTTATGGAAGTGACATGTATATCAATGTTGCGGAGGAGATTTCCGGCATCCCTTCTTCCTGGCCGGGTTACGACTTGGATATAGGTGCATCAGGAAGTAAGGTTGTACAGCTCCAGGAGCAGTTAAATGCCATCAGTCAGGCATACCCCGCACTTCCAAAGGTAAATCCGGATGGCATATATGGCTCTCAGACTCAGGCTTGCGTGCGAAAATTCCAGAACATTTTCGGACTGCCGGAAACCGGAATCGTAGACTATCCCACCTGGTACAAAGTTCAGGAAGTCTACGTAGGTGTCACCCGAATCGCCGAGCTTCAGTAAAAAGCCTTCGCACAACGCAGCACTGCCGCTTACGCCAAGATTTCTCTTTTGCGAAGCGGCAGCCTGTAATACAGTTTTTTATCTTGGCCATCTCTCTTCCCTGGGCAGAAGCGGGGAGTAGTCATTTTGTCCACCTTTTTCCTGATACCAGTATGCCACACTGGAAACATCATCCTGTCTCTCAAACAGGCCGTTATGGCACATACCAATCTGCTGGATGGTCACGCGGATATCTTCCTCAAAATAAACCGGATCCGGAATATGGAAGCGATACATGCCTCGCATAGGAGGACAGTCATCGTTGTAATAGGGGTGGTAAGTCAGTTCATCCTGTTTTGAATAATAAGGATAACCTAAAAATGGTGTAGAATAAGTCTGCTCCACTGTTCTGCCGTCCTCCTGCTTGGCAAAGCTCCAGGAACCACCTACATAATCCTCTGTTCCGGTTCCGCAGATTGTTGGAAATTCCACATCTCCGTCCAGATAAAATTTCACTTCGCCTTCGCCCCACCAATATCTCTCCAAGGTCTGCAGAGCAAGGTAAGTTCCCACATAAATTCCTCTTCCATGGACACCATCCAGAATGGTATAATCTTTCTTTTTTTCAGTTACAGACTCCCGGTTCCATTTTGCATGGAAATACAGAACAGGATCCGGAAGACTGTCGTACAGACAGTAATCAATCTGATAGAAAAATGCCGGGATAGGATTTTTGTGTTCATTTATCAGTTCAATTTTCGCCCTTTTGGTAAATGGCATGGAAAAATAGCTGTTCATTCCTCTTGCAGGGACTACAGCAATGGAGTATGAATTTACAGTGCACTCTTTTCCAAAACCACAACAGAAGAAGTCTCCCAGAGGCACTTCCACAGACGGGTGCTCCTCATCATCCCAGGTCATCCGCAAAACCAGATCACGGAGCACAAAGCAGTCTCCTTCTGAGGTTTTGGCATCTACTGTAATCCAGATATGGTTGATCACTCCGCAGCCCTTAATATCACCAAGAACTGTAGTACTCCCCGGCAGCAGATTCAAAAGGCAGGGACTTCCCTTCCTTCCTGTGCCAAGGTTACTGGCTGCTGTTCCTCCCTTGCCTTTTTCCCCTGTAGGGTTCTCCGCATTAATGGCCCTTGAACGTCCGAATTTGCCATAAGGCAAAATATCATGCATAAAATTCATAATTAACAGCACCTCCTGAATTTTTCTATATTTTGCCACAGGTATTCTGTCAATTCAAGAGATTCCTGTTATTTTTTTCCAAACAAGGTTTCCTTAGTATGGCATCCATCTAGTTCTGAATACTTCAGCCTTCTGCCAGCTCCCGCATCAGCGCAGATACTGTAGTGATTTCCCGAATCCGGCCTGTATTAGAGCCGCAGAAAATCAGACCATTCTCCACATCCCCATTCACAGCCTGAATCAGGGCATTTGTAATACAATAGGGAACCTGCCCGGGATTACACTTTTCCAGGCAGTGATAACATTTTTTCACAGGAATACGGCCGGCTTCCACAGTCTCCACAAAGTGATTTCTCACAGCTCTTCCCGGCATTCCTACAGGACTTTGTACAATCTGGATATCTTCTTCCCTTGCATCAATGTATGCCTGCTTGTACCGCTCATCTGCGTCGCACTCTTCGGTCGCCACAAACCGGCTTGCAATCTGCACACCATCTGCTCCAAGCGACAGCACATGATCAATGTCACTTCGGTCAAAAATCCCACCTGCTACAACCACAGGAATTTCCCTGGAAAACTTTTCCTCATACTCTTTTTTACAGGAAATAATATCTCGGATTTCCTGATCAAAATCCAGATCTGCCCTATGGTCCAGCTGCTCCCTGGAAAAGCCCAGATGTCCCCCAGCCTCCGGTCCTTCAATGACGATCAGATCTGCCGTGCGGTTATAACGGTGTGCCCACATTTTCAGTATCAGCTGTGCTGCACGTTTAGATGAGACAATTGGTGCAATCTTTGTTCTGCAGGTTTCCGGCACCAGTTCCGGCAGGTTTACAGGAAGTCCTGCGCCGCTGATAATAAGATCTGCACCGGCTGCCACAGCCTCATGTATATGTTCTTTGTAATGCTTCAATGCTGCCATAACATTAACACCAATCAGTCCCCGTCCCTTTGCAATCTCACGGGCTTTTAAAATATGCCTGCGGATTGCGCGAAGATTACAGGCTGCCGGATCTTTTTCAAAGCCTTCCTCATCGTATCCAATCTGTGCTGTAGAAATAACCCCTACGCCTCCTTCGGCCGCTACAGCCCCAGCCAGAGAGCTTCTGCTGACTCCGACTCCCATTCCTCCCTGAATAATGGGAAGCTCTGCAATTTTATCTCCGATTCTAAGACATTTCAGACTGCTTTTATACTCTCTATCCACAATAAAACCCTCCATAGTATTTAGTTTGGCATTTAGTTTGATTATAAAACTATTTTATTATAAAGGGTTGTTCATATTCTGTCAAGCTCCCATCAAAAAACAAAAAAACCAGGAGCTGTGCAAACGTAAAGGTTTGCATCAGCTCCTGGTGGTAAATGCATCTTTATTTTCAGAATATTTTCAGAATATCATTGTACATGACCACAACCATCAAAACCATCAGTACCATCAGCCCGGCAAAATGGATGGTGCCTTCCACCTGGCGGTTGACAGGCTTTCTGCGCACTGCCTCAATGATGAGGAATACCAGACGGCCGCCGTCCAGTGCTGGCAGGGGAAGAAGGTTCATAACCCCAAGGTTTGCGGACAGCAGGGCTGCCATGTACAGCATATTCACCCAAATTGCCAGCATTCCCTCACTCTTGCTCTCCTCATAGGTGCTTCCGATGGCATCCACAACGCCAACCGGCCCGCTGAGATCCTTCACCCCAAGACCTCCTGTAAGAAGCTCCTTCAGGCTAAGCAAGGTGGAGCGGATCAGATATTTTACTTCCAGAGCACCGTATTTCAGCACGCCGAAGCCCTCTGCCTTGGTATAGGCAAGGTTGTAGGAAAATTTCAGAACCGCAGTGCGGTACTCTTTAGGCGTTACATCTGCAGTGTATTCCAGGCCGTCTCTTTCATAGGTGATGGTCACAGTCTCGCCGGTAAGAGGATGATCTGCAAGATAATTGGTATAATCCTCTGCATTCTCCAGGCGGGTGCCATTGATGGAAGTAATCACATCCCCAGGCTCCACACCAGTTTCTGACAGACCCATTCCCGGGATCAGGGATTCTACCTCAAGGGAATCCGTATTCTTCCGGTTAAAGCCAAGAAGATACCGAACCTGCACATCCGGCTTGAAAGACAGCTCCACATCTTTCCCATCCCGTTCAACGGTCATGTGGATGGTCTCATCCTCCTGGACGCTGTTCAGGTACATATAAAGATACAGGTCCCTTGCCAGGTCTATGTGATACCCCTGATATTCCTTGATGATATCCCCCTCCTGAAGACCAGCCTCTGCCACTGTAGAACCGCTTTCCACCTGGGTAACCTCAGCTGGATCATATCCCACCAGAGAAACAATGATCACTGTTATCACAAATGCCAGGATAAAGTTGAACACAGGTCCTGCCGCAACTGTGGCGATTCTGCCCCATACAGGCGCTCCGTTAAAGGTTCCCGGCGCTTCGTCCTCCATATCCTCTCCCATCATGGCACAGGAACCGCCGATGGGAAACAGCTTCAGAGAGTACCTGGTTCCGTTCTTCACCGTACTGAGAAGTCTTGGTCCCATTCCAAGAGAAAACTCTGTTACTACGATTTTATTTTTCTTTGCCAGAAGGAAATGTCCCAGCTCATGAAAAAGAATGATCGCACTGAAAATCAAAATTGCCAGAATAATTTTCAATCTACCACCTGCTTTCGATCCATTTATAAGTCTCCGCCTCAACAGCCAGTATCTCGTCCAGGTCAGGATTTGCGATTACCTGATGTCTGTCCATAGACTGTCCGATAATCTCATAAATATCCAGAAAGCCGATCTTTTCCTGCAGAAATTTCTTAACTGCCAGCTCATTTGCCGCATTAAATACAGTCGGCATGCTGCCTCCTGCCCTGGCAGCGTCCATTGCCATAGGAAGTCCCAGGAAGGTTTCCATATCCGGATCCTCGAAGGTGATCTCTTTTAATTTGTGGAAATCAAGACGCTCTCCCTCTAAGTATCTGCGCTCCGGATAGTAAAGGGCATACTGGATGGGAAGACGCATATCCGGAGTTCCAAGCTGGGCCATCACCGCGCCGTCTTTAAACTCCACCATGGAGTGGATAATGCTCTTTGGCTGGACAACTACCTGAATGTGATCCAGGTCTACATCAAACAGCCACTTGGCTTCCATTACCTCAAGGCCTTTGTTCACCAGGGTAGCAGAATCTACGGTGATCTTCTGTCCCATCACCCAGTTGGGGTGCTTCAGGGTATCCGCAAGAGTTACATTCTTTAACTCATCTCTTTTTCTTCCGCGGAAAGGACCGCCGGATGCAGTGATCAGAAGCTTCTCCACCTGCTCTCTTTTTTCCCCGTGAAGGGCCTGGAAAATGGCACTGTGCTCACTGTCCACAGGAAGGATCTGAACGCCGTATTCTTTTGCCATTGGAATGATCAAATGACCAGCTGTTACAAGAGTCTCTTTATTGGCAAGGGCAATGTCCTTGCCTGCCTTAATTCCTTCCATAGTAGGACGGATTCCGATCATTCCCACAACAGCTGTTACCAAAATATCCGTCTCAGGCATACGGGCAAGCTCCAGAAGCCCATCCATTCCGGATACGATCTTCACATCCATATCCTGAAGGCGGACGGCCAGGTCCTTTGCCGCATTTTCATCCCACACTGCGATCAGCTTAGGATGAAACTCCCTTGCCTGCTCTTCCAGCATTTTTACATTTCTTCCGGCGCTGATTCCCAGCACTTCAATATCACCATTGGCTCTTACCACATCCAGTGTCTGGGTACCAATGGACCCTGTAGAGCCTAAAATTGCAATTTTTTTCATGTAAATATCCTCTCAAATTCAATATGAACCACTTCCGGAAAACCTCGCCTCAAGGCATCCATGTTTCCAGGATCAGATTCCCAGCACCAGCTTCGCCAGGAAGTAAATGGCAGGTGCGGTAAAGATCACACTGTCAAAACGGTCCAGAATTCCGCCATGTCCCGGAATCAGTTTGCCATAGTCCTTGATTCCCTGGTTTCTCTTAATTGCAGAAGCTGCAAGGTCTCCTACCATAGAAATCAAAGCGCCCACTGCACAGATCAGGGCATACTCTGCCATAGGGCCGCCTGTAGCAGCTGCGTAGATCACGCCCAGAAGAGCTGCTCCTGCCACGCCGCCGATTCCGCCTTCCACAGATTTCTTCGGGCTTAAAACAGGTGCCATCTTGTGCTTGCCGATCAGCATTCCCACGCAGTATGCACAGGTATCACATCCCCATGAACAAAGGAAGATCAGCCATACCAGGAATTTGCCATCCGGCAGGTTTCTGGTAAGATAAATAAAGGAAAGCATCACTGCCACATATACCACGCCGAAAAATGCAGGCATTACCTGCTCGGCATGAAAACGGGGATAATTAAATACATACACAAACATAAAGATCATGAACGCAATAATAACGCCCATCATTCCATATTTCTCAAAATCTGCTGCCATCAGCACATAATAGATCACAGCACCTAAGTATCCTGCAATTTCCAGTGCGTTAAACTGATCTGTGCGAACCTTCATGGCCTTATACAGCTCCTGCATTCCGATCAGGGAAATGCCAAGCAGTGTGAAGAACAGCACGTAGCCGCCGCTGATAATGGTGAGAAGCGCCACTGCCACCAGCACGATTCCGCTTAACAGTCGTGTCTTAAACATGTTATTCCTCCTTCACTCCGCCGTATCTTCTGTCTCTTTGATTATATTTCTCGATAGCCTGTATTAATTCTGGTTTGTGGAAATCTGGCCATGCCACATCGGTAAAATAAAATTCCGTGTAGGCCAGCTGCCACATCAGGAAATTGGAAAGCCGCTGCTCCCCGCTGGTGCGGATCAGAAGATCCGGGTCCGGCACGCCTGCTGTGTCCAGATAGCTTTCAATCCTGCTCTCTGTCACCTCATCCGGTGAAAGCTTTCCGTCGGCTACATCCTGGGCCATTTTTTTCATGCCTCTTGTGATCTCATCACGGCTTCCGTAATTCATGGCAATCTGGAAATACAGCTCATCGTAATCCTTAGAAAACTCCTCCAGCTTGTGGATGCTCTCCTGGATATCCGGTGCAAAAGCAGAAATATCACCGATGATCTTGATCTTCATCTTATTGTCTCTGGAAATCTTAATACACTTCTTCAGATAGCTGCGGAACAGCTTCATCAGACCGTCTACTTCCTCCCTGGAACGCTTCCAGTTCTCTGTGGAAAAAGCGTAGACCGTCAGGTATTTCACACCCAGATCCTTAATATCATAGCAGACCTGCTCCAGATTGGCGCAGCCTTTTATATGTCCATAGCCGCGGGGCATTCCCTTTGCCTTCGCCCAGCGTCCGTTTCCATCCAGGATGATGGCAATATGATTGGGTACGTTCATAGTTCTCTCCCTGTTCTTTCGTTTTTCTTTATAAGGCAGAAGAGAGCTCTTTTCCAGAGCTCTCTTTACGCTGTTTCCCTGCAAAAGGGGCAGACAGCAGACATATCCTTTTATACAGTCATAATCTCTTTTCCCTTGAGTTCAACTGCTGCATCTACATCCTTGATGTATTTGTCTGTAAGCTTCTGGATCTTGTCTTCCAGTTCTTTGATCTCGTCCTCGGATACATCCTCTTCTTTTTTCAGTTTCTTGTATGCATCGTTGGCATCACGGCGGATGTTGCGGACTGCAACCTTGGCAGCTTCGCCTTTTTTCTTGATATCCTTTACAAGATCTTTACGGCGCTCCTCTGTAAGCTCCGGGAAAATAAGGCGGATCACTTTACCATCGTTGTTCGGGTTCAGTCCCAGGTCAGAGGTAAGGATTGCTTTCTCGATTCCCTTGATCAGGCTGGATTCCCATGGCTGGATCTGGATCATACGTGCTTCCGGAACGGTAATATTGGCTACCTGCTGAAGAGGTGTTGGACTTCCGTAATAGTCTACGGTCAGCTTGTCCAGAATGTGCGGGTTGGCGCGTCCTGCACGGATCGTAGCCAGCTCTGCCTCAAGGCTTGCCAGTGTTTTTTTCATTTTCTCTTCATACTTCTGAATTCTTTCATCCATGTATTTAATCTCCCTCTAAAATATTTTTGTAATCCTAACTTGATATCCACGAATTGCTCCGCTGCAAAGCAGCTCCCGCAATCCTCCGATTATACAGTCACCTTAGTTCCTGTAAATTTGCCGTGAACGGTATTGATAATGCTGTTTTCCTCATCAAGGGCAAATACCAGCATCGGCATCTTCTGCTCCAGGCACATAATAGATGCGGTCAGGTCCATGGCTGCAAGCTTCTTGTCAACAACCTCCTGGATGGAGATCTCGTCATATTTCACTGCATTTGGGTTCACCTTCGGGTCGCTGTCATAGATACCGTCAACAGCCTTGGCAAGAAGGATGGCCTCTGCTTCGATCTCAACTGCACGAAGAACAGTAGCGGTATCTGTGGAGAAATACGGATGTCCGGTACCGCCGGCAAAGAATACCAGCTTGCCCTGTGCAAAGCTCTCCTCCACGCTGTCCTTGGAATACAGCTTGGTAAATGCGCCGCATGCAAATGGAGTGTAGATCTCAGTCTGCATTCCGGTATATCTGCAAAGGTCAGATACATAGATGCAGTTCATAATGGTTGCAAGCATTCCGATCTGGTCTGCCTTGCTGCGGTCGATGGTCTCGCTGGTACGTCCTCTCCAGAAGTTTCCACCGCCGATCACGATTCCAATCTGTACGCCTTCGTCAGAAATTGCCTTGATCTGCTTGGCTACAGCCAGAACTGTTGCCTCGTCAAATCCTGTTTTCTTCGGGCCTGCAAGAGCCTCTCCGCTTAATTTTAATAATACTCTTTTCATTTCCATTCTTTTGTCCTGCCTTATATTTTAATAATGAATTACCAAACACCTGCAACAACTTCGTTGCCGCTTTCATCTACTGTAGTAGAAACTGTGAAAGTATCGTAATAATGATAGCCGGTCTCACCTGTCTCTGGCTCATTCTCATAGTCGCTTCCATTGGCCTCACCGAGAGCTGCAATCAGACTGGAAAGAGGCTGGCCGATATAGGACTTCGCCTGGTCTGCGGTAGGACCGTCATTACTGCCTGGATTATCCGGAACCGGTGTAGCAGTCGGATCAGCTGCCGGATTGTTCGGAGTCGGTGTGGCAGTTGGAGCTGCCGTGCTGTTCGGAACCGGTGTCGCTGTCGGGTCCGGAGTCTCATCGTCCTCCTCATCACTGCTGCTGTCATCCAGTCCCAGGCGCTTCTTCACCTCATTCAGAGTAGAAGTCTCCTTCTTGCTGGATGCAGTGAGATAAGTCGCATACGGGATCGCGTCATCTCCGCTTCCATCCATCTTCAAAGTGATCTGTGTGATGGTCGTAAGAGGAAGCTTGCGGAAATAGCAGTCTGTCAGGCTGTCGTCTGCATACACAATGCGGATATCAAAGCTTGTCACTGTCTTTCCTGAAGCGTCCTTCACGTTCTTATCGTAGTAATAAAGTGCCTTGTCATCGTCTTTCAGGGTAAATAATCCCTTGATCAGCTCATCTCCCCAGTCATCATCGTCATCTGTAGTTGGACGCACATAAATACCTGCAATATCAGAGCCTGTTTCATTAACAATAATCAGCTTGGATGCTGTAGTAGTCTTATCACCGATCACATTCTTAATATCGCTGTCATCTGACTTCTGCATATCAACCAGTGTGCCTTCATCATTGCCTGCTGTATCTGTATTCTCAGCAGGGGTTACAGTTGCCTGTGCTTCCTGCTTGGGTTCTTCGGTTTTCTTCTTACCGCATCCGACTGCTGTTATTGCAGTTATCATAATCGCTGCAAGAATTAAGTAACGTTTTTTCATAATATATTCCTCCCACAAAACGGAACCAGTGCAGCGAAAGTTCAGGATCCGCCATGCCAGTTCTCCACTTTTTGTTCTCCATTATTATTACAGAGTATGGCAGACTTGTCAACCGAAGGCGGAATGATTTCATACAATTTTTAGACTTTTCGATGTTTTCTGTACATTTATAAAAAAGCTTCAAAGCCTTGTATTTCGATATTCATTGGCAGAAATTCCCTCCATTTTCTTGAACACCCTGGAAAAATGAGCCACATCTGTGAAGCCTACCATTTCTGAAATATCAACAATGCGAAGCTGCATTTCCTTCAAAAGCTCTTTGGCATGCTCCACCCGGATCTGATTCAAGATCTCGGAGAAATTCCGGTTCTCATGTTTATTCAGAAGCTTACTCAAATGCCACTGGCTTACATAGTTTTTTTCCGCAACCAGAGCCAGCGTCAGCTTCTCATTGTAATGCTCTTCCATATAAGCAAGGGCATTTTTCACAATAAAGCTTCCTGCGCTGTTCTCTTCCTGACTCTCCTCATGGGAAGCCACGCCCTTTTTCTTCAGGTTCTCTGCCATCACAGCAAGAGCCTCCTCGATTTCCTCCAGCTTGGAAGGCTTAAGCAAAAATCTGCACACTCCAAGGCGGATGGCCTCCTGGCAATAATCAAAATCCCGAAATCCGGTAAGAATGCTGATCTGCATATCCGGAAATTCGGATTTCAAAGCTGCGATCATTTTCAGCCCGTCCAGTCCGGGCATGGAAATATCCGTAAAAATAATATCCGGCCTCTTCTCCCGGATGGTAACAAGTCCTTCTTTTCCACCGTAGGCACAGGCTGTTACGCAGCAGTCATATTTTTCCCAGGGAACCAGTTTGGAAATTCCCTCTACAATAATCGGTTCATCGTCAATGATCACTACATGGTACATTTCTTTTTTCCTCCCCCATTACAGCAGTTTTTGCTGTATTTCTATTATACCCGAAAGCCGGATCCAGGTCAAAATTTCCGGACAGCAAAAAACGGGAAATTGTCTTTTCCAACAATTCCCCAGCCCTTTGCCTTTTTAACCTTTTACAGCTCCAGCTGTCATACCTTTTACAATATATTTCTGCAAGCATACATACACGATCAGAAGCGGAACTACTACCAGTGTTACAACCGCTGCCATCAGACCGTAGTTGGTACCCTCTTTGGAAGAAATTTCAAGAAGAAGTCTTGTGATCGCCCACTCATCCTTGTTTCTCAGGAAGAACTGCTGGGTAAAAAGATCGTTGTAGCTCCAGAGGAAGCTGAAGATTCCAACAGCTGCAAAAGACGGTTTGGTAAGAGGCATAATCACCTTGAAGAAGATCTGGTAGGCATTGCAGCCTTCCATAAACGCCGCTTCCTCAAGATCAATAGGCAGGCTTCGTATGTATCCCGTAAGCACCACGATGGCAAATGCCATATTTCCTGCGATCTGGGGAAGGATTACGGATAACAGCGACATCCAGGTTTTGCCTGAGCCTGCGATTCCCCATCCGAACTCCATGCGGAATACCGGAATGATCGTGGAAAAAACCGGGAACATCATAGCCGCAATTACAATATTGTACAGAAGCTTGCTGCCCTTAAAGCTGTATCTTACCAGAGCGAAAGACGCCATGCCAGCCAGCAGGATCACCACTGCTGCCACACATCCTGAAATAATAATGCTGTTCTTATACGCATTGAGAATGTTCATTTTGGAGAATGCGTCTGTGTAGTTGGCTGTTGTAAACAGCTTTCCCAATGGAAGGGAAAAAGCATCGGACATGATCATTTTCTTGTCCTTAAAGGAGTTTGAAATTACCCAGAAGATCGGATAAATGGTCGTAACCGCCCAGAAGATCAGAACGATATAAATGAGGAATGTATTCACACTCTTAATATGATTTTTTTCATTTTTTGTTCCTCCTTCTGGATCAATAGTCCCGTTCCTTGAAAATTTTGTTGACCACCTTTGAAAGGATCACGCCAAGGATTACAATGAAAAACGCGATTGCAGAGCTGTAATCAATGTCAGGTGCCTGCATGGTCTTATAATACATATAGGTTCCTGTCAGCCAGGTTTTTCCAAGAGGTGCCCCATTTGGGAACATCACCCATGGAAGATCGAATACCTTCAATGCTACTGTCACTGCAAGTACGGCGCAGGTACAGACCACATTGTGAAGCAGCGGCCAGGAAATATATCTTACCTTCTGCCATCTGGTTGCTCCGTCAATGGCTGCGGATTCGTACAGTTCTTCCGGAATGTTGTTCAGTCCGGTTACCAGAATGATGAAGTAGAATCCTACATACTGCCAGACAACCGGAGTCATCATAACCGTCAGCGGATACAGCTCCTTCCAGTTGGTCTTCTCTCCAACCAGCTGACTGAGCATTCCTCCGTCATACTGGAAGATCAGGTTGAACAGAACACCAAGTGCAGTTGCAGAAATGACGATTGGGAAAAAGTATACGATACGGAAAAACTTGGTTCCTCTTTTTACGTTATCTACCAGCATTGCCAGGATAACGGCCAGTCCTACCTCACCGAACAGGGTAACAAAGATCATGATCACGGTATTTTTCAGTGCCACTCTCATGTTTGGATCAGTGAGCAGTTCCGCATAGTTTTTATAAAATGGATTGTTGACCCCTTTGGCTCCTCCGCCCAGATTCCGGATCTTCATAAAGCTGTTTACAATGTTCTGAAGGAACGGATAGTAGAGAAATACTGCCATGAAAAGAAACGCAGGAATCAGAAACACCCATGCAGGTTTTTTATTCTTATATACGTTCACAGTAACACCCCTTTCTTATAAAAGAGCCGGAGAAGCGTCTCCTCCGGCCCATTTGCTGCTTTCATTTTTCAGGGTGCTTATTCTGCATTTTCCTCAATGATATCAAGCATTTCCTGCAGAGCGTCTGTGATCTCAGTCTGTCCTTCTACGATCTGAGGCATGTTGTCGAAGATCGGAGCTCTCTCATCCTGTGTAACAAGATCCTGTACAGCGCCTGTGATGCCAGTGGTGTCCTTCGGCATTGCAAGGGCATCTTTTTCCAGGTTGGTAAGGCTGCTCTCGTCAATCTCTGCACCGTTTTTCAGAGCGGTGGTAGCGGTTCCTTCTTTGATACCGCCCATTTTCCAGGAGCCGTCAAGATAGAATGCAGATTTACCTTCCAGGAAGCTCTGGAATACCTCGTCACCGGTTGCAGTGTTGGTGTTCTCGGATAAGAATCCTTTCTCATAGAGGTCCTTGATATCTGCAAGACCAGCCTGCCAAGCCTCTCCGGCTGCATCGTCAACAGCTTCCGGAACTGTGGTGTGTGTCTTTGCGCTGTCGTGATTGTAAATTGCAAACTCGAACCAGTAGTGCGGCTCTTTTGCAAGGGAAGTAGCGATTGGGGTATAGCCTGCGTTCTTGATCACCTGGCAGGTCTCAAGGAACTGATCCCATGTGGTGTCTGCGGTAGGAATCTCAGCACCGGCAGCTTCCATAACTGCTTTGTTTACGTAAAGGCCTTCCCAGTAGCCATAGAATGGAACTGCGTACTGTACGCCGTCTGCCGGGGATGCCGGAATCATGTCATCTTTCATATTGGAAGCATATTCCGGATACTCAGCGCGGATGTCCTCGATGGAAACAACCTTGCCAGCTTCTACAAACGGATTGCCGGATATGTTCAGCTGCACATGGAAATCCTCCCATGCAGTTTTCACAGGCTCAAAACAGTAGTTAACATTCACCCGGCTCACCAAAATTCCCCATGCGGTAAAGCTGCGGTCCATCATGTTGCGGACAATGTAAAAGCCGTTGTCTGTTTTCAGAAATCCCACAGCCGTATCCAGGCTTTTGGCCAGCTCTAATACCTGATCCCGGTCCTGGCTGAAAAAGTGCTGGATCATGCCATAACTTCCCCCGGTACCAAAGTTATAGCTTGTATAATGTTTATTCAGCGGATCTTCTTTTAGCATCAATACGGTAAAAATATTATTTTTCTTGTGTGAGTACTGCGCATTCAGATAATTCTGTACTCCATTGGAAAAAATACGCTCTCCGCTGGAGCCTTGCCTTCTATATTGCCTGTACTGTTCAAACAGGGTACCGTCATAGGTAGCCTGGCGGGAGTCTGCGATGGCCCCGTTCAGGCGCTCTGCGCAGGTCCGGGTATTCAGCCCGGCCTGTGCAGCAAGACGTTCCATCTGGTTCTCCCGCTGAGTGATCAGCATGTAGGACCCGACCAGTCCAATGATCACCAGGAACGGAAGTACCCAGCACAGCAGCATAATTTTTGCAAATTTCCATTTCAGAGAGCGTATTTTTTTATCTTTATTCATTATTTTAATTCCAGAAACTCCTCAAAGATGTCCACCAGTTCCATGGCAGCCAGCTTACTTTCCATCTCACAGAATATGCGCAGTAAAGGTTCTGTTCCGGAAAAACGTGCTATGATCCATCCTCCATTCTGGAAATATACCTTGCAGCCATCCAGATAGGATACCTTGCTGATGGCATAAGGCAGCTTCGGCAAAAGTTTGTCGATCATCAGAGTCTTGTGGATCTGTTCCTTTCGAAGCGGGGTAAAGCGGTAATCCCGCTCCACCATATGGATTTCCCCATATTCCTGCTCAATTTCCTTTGCAATCTCAGAAAGCTTTTTGCCTGTGACCGCGATCATCTCCACCAGCAGGGAAGCTGCATAGATGCCGTCCTTGCCGTTAATATGTCCTCTCACAGTAAGACCGCCAGAGGATTCTCCTCCGATCACAGCGTCTGTCTCCTGCATTTTTGCGGAAATGTACTTAAAGCCTACAGGAACTTCGCAGCATTCCTGTCCAAAGCTTTCGGCCACACGGTCAAGCATATGGGTAGTTGCCACATTACGGACCACCGGACCTGACCATCCCTTATATTTTACCAGATAATAGTACAAAAGTACAAGGATATCGTTGGGGTGAAGGAATCTTCCTGTGTCATCAATGACGCCGATCCGGTCTGCATCTCCGTCTGTGGCAATTCCGATATCGCAGTAGCGGTCCAGCACATAATTCTGCAGCGGACGAAGGGTGGTGGCATTGGGTGCCGGAAGCTTTCCGCCAAACAGGGTGTCATGGCGTTCGTGGATGGTCTCCACCTCGCATCTTGCAATGGACAGAATCGTCTTCAAAGAAGTCTGACTGACGCCGTAAAGGGGATCTAATGCCACCCGAAGGCCTCTGTCCCGGATGGCCTGCATATTGATCCTGGAAATAATGCTGTCAATGTACTCGTTCAGGGGATTAAATTCCACAACCAACCCGGCATTTTTCGCTTCCTCGTAATCCATGCGGGGAACTGCTTTGCCAGCCTCTATGTCTGCTTCCACGTTCCGGATGTAGTTTTCGATTTCCTGGGTCTGCTCCTGATCTGCGTCCCTGCCCCCTCTTGTGAACACCTTGATTCCATTGTAAATAGCAGGGTTGTGGCTTGCAGTCACCATCATTCCGTAAGGCAGGTCATGTGCCATCACGTAGTACATGATCAGCGGCGTTGGTGAGGATTTGTTTACAAACCAGCTGCGGATGCCGTTTGCCGCCAGCGTCTCGCAGGCCCACTTAACCGATTCCTTGGAAAGGAAGCGGCGGTCATAGCCAATGCAAAGTCCCTGGTCTGCCACTCCCTCATCCTGCATTTTCCTGGAAAGCGCTTCTGCCAGGATCTGGATATTCGCTCTCGTAAACTCATCTCCGATAACGGCTCGCCAGCCGCCTGTACCGAACTTTATCATTTTGCTTCCTCCTTCTCATCTTGGGTGCTTCCCATTACGATCCGCACCTTGTGTGTGCTTCCGGCTTCCTGTACCGGTATTTTTTCCGTCAGGGCTCCATCCAGGAAAATCTGGCACACGCCCTTGGATACATGCTCCGGATTTTCTACCGTAATGTCATACTGTGCACCCCGCCACTGTCTGGTCAGGGTAAAGCCATCCCAGCCCTTTGGAATGCAGGGATCGATTTCAAGAGCATCCATGCCGGGGCGGATTCCAAGCATGTAATGCGTTGCGGAATAGTAAGCCCAGCCGCCGGTTCCAGTCATAAAGGGATGTCTGGCCCTTCCAAAAGCGGTGTGATCTTTTCCCACAACAAACTGGCAGTAGGAATAAGGCTCCGCCTCACGGATCTCGATCTTATCATTCTGATAGTACGGACAAAGAGCGTGGTAAAATTCCATGGCACTCTCTCCGCCGCCTAAGTTCAGACAGTCGTTCCAGTCTGCACGAAGGCCTTTGCAGATGCCGTCCTCTCCCACCTGCCTGCAGGAGAAATCCAGGATTCGTTTCATATGTTCATAAACGCTTCCTTCACCGCCGTCTGCATAGGTATAGATCTCATCCAGGAAAGAAAACTCTCCCGTTTCTTTTATGTATTCATTGATGGAAGCCACCAGCCACAGGGCATCGTCCGAGCAGGTGTCCTCAATTCCGTGAATCATATCGTCAAGCTTAGGAGTTGGCACAACGGTAGGTGATTTAAAAGGCTTTTTGCCTTTTTCTTCCGGGTCGAACCACTCCGGCTGGAACAGATGAAGTCCGTAGCCTTCCTTTACCAGGCCGCGAAGAAGCTCCACAATTCTCTGGCGGCATTTCTCCGGGTTGGAATGAGGAACGGTCATGGAATCCTGTGAGGTGTCACGATAGCCAAGTCCGGTACGTCCGCCTACCTCAATAAAGGATGCAAATCTGGAGAACATAATATTGACCTCTGCCTGGTACAGGGTCCAGGTGTTGATCAGGGTGTTCATACCCTCATCCGGGGTATGGATCTGCAGGCGGTTGATCTTCTTGTCCCAGTATACCTTCAGCTGCTCATAGACATGGTCTGCCGCCGGACCGTTTGCATATTTGGCACGGATTTTCTTTCCATTTTCCCTGGTACCCTCTCCCAGAAGGAAAATCACACGCACTTCTTCTCCTGGCTTCAGAACCAGCTGTTTGTGCAGAGCGCCGCAATGGTTGTTTCCAAGCTCGCTGCTGCCGCTTAAATGGCCGTTCTCAACTCCAATGGGATTGTCCTCCGTGCGGTAACTGCCAATAAATTTATCTCTCAGACAGTCGTAGCTGTCCGGTGTAAAATCCGCTGTGAAAAACTGATATCCGAACTCCTCGTAGAACAGGTCGCACTCAATGATTCCGTCCTCATAAGAAGAACCGGACGCATACATACTCATCTGGAAATTCTGGTTATCCATGGCAATCTGATGGAAGGAAAATTCCAGATAGGAAAAAACGCTGAGCTTACGGGTGCGGTCGCTGTTGTTTTTGATCCGCACATCCCAGATTTCCACCGGGTCGTCCATGGCTACAGACATTTTCTGGGAGGCAAAGATGTCGCTATAATCGCATTCATAGACGGAATAGGACATGCCGTGGCGGCAGGTATACTTCGCCTGATCAAGGGGCTTGCCAACCGGCTGCCAGGAGACGCTCCAGTAATCCCCGCTCTCGTCATCTCTCAAATATACATAGTGTCCAGGCCGGTCCATGGGAACTCCGTTTGGACGGAACCTGGTGATCCTGTGGTACTCCGGTGATTTGTAGAAAATATACCCTCCTGCTGTGTGGTTCAATACTGCACACATATCCTTCACGCCAATGTAGTTGGTCCATGAGGTGGGAAGGTCTACACGGTCAATCACATATTCCCTGTTTTCATTATCAAAATGTCCATACTGCATAAGAAATCCTCCTGTTATCCCCAATCTTTATTCTCATTATAGGATTTTTTGCCGGACTTCGGAATGTTTGCTTGTGGGAAAAATTGTCTATACTTGTGCAAGAAAAAACAGCTCTTTGAAAACCAGGAAAATAAAAAGGAACCAGAAGCAGAATTTCTTCTGCCATGGTTCCTTTCCGGAATTTGATCATCAGAATCCGGCGTCTCTTCTTTCTTTGCGCATTTCCCTGCGAAGAAGTGCTGCCTCGTGGCGGCCTTTCTCGGCCTCTGTGCGGATGAGAAGTCCCGGGATGGGCGTGGGCCGTTCCTTCTCGTTTACTGCCACCATCACGGAAAATGCACGGTTCACCATGTAGCGCATTCCATCTGAACGCTCCACGTAAGAATCGATTTCCACCTCCATGGAAGTGTTGCCCACATAAGTCACATAGCCGATCATCACAAGGATCTCGCCCTCATAGACAGGCTCCTTGAACTGCAGATTATCCACAGCTGCAGTGGTCACACGGTAAGTGCCGCAGTGGCGCATGGCAACCACGCCGGATACCTCATCCACCCACTGCATCAGCATTCCGCCGAACAGCCTTCCTCCTGCATTCAGATGCTGGTGCATGATCAGATGCACCTGCTCCGTACGGGAATCATCCACCGTTTTCATCACACGTTTTTTCTCTTCCATACCTGACCTCTTCTAATAAAGATTTTTCACTTTAAAATCACGCTCAGCTTCTCTTCTCTGATCCTTCTTGGCGATGTCCTGGCGTTTGTCATAAAGCTTCTTACCTCTTGCCATACCGATTTCAACCTTTACTAGGCTGTCCTTGAAATAGACCTTGATCGGCACAAGGGTCAGTCCTTTTTCCTTCAGCTTTGCTTCCATTTTGTTAATTTCGCTGCGATGAAGCAGAAGCTTGCGAATGCGCAGGGGATCCTTGTTGAAAATATTTCCTTTTTCATATGGACTGATATTCATTCCGTAAATATAAACCTCTCCATTCTGGATTCGCACAAAGGATTCCTTTACGCTGCATTTTCCCATGCGAAGGGATTTTACTTCCGTTCCTGCAAGGGCGATTCCAGCCTCATAAGTATCCTCGATAAAATAATCGTGAAAGGCCTTTTTATTATTTGCAATCAGTTTGATTCCTGGTTTCTTTGCCATAAGTTCCTCCCTGTATGGATTGTCACCTGTAGGTGACACTAATCATAATACTATTTACCAGTCATGCTGCTCTGCCAGAACAAAATCTACTGTCTTAAGCATTGTATCTGCCTCTGCCACACGCACGCGCACCTTCTGTCCCAGGGCAAAAACCTTTCCGGTCACATCTCCCCGCAGCTCATAGGCGTCCTGATCAAAGGTATAGTAATCATCTCTCAGCGTATTTACGTGTACCAGTCCCTCTACGGTATTGGGAAGCTCCACATAAAAGCCCCATCCGGTAACGCCGGAAATGATTCCCTCAAATTCTTCTCCAATATGATAGGACATATACTCTGCCTTTTTCAGTTTATCGGATTCTCTTTCTGCCTCATCTGCACGGCGCTCGCATACACTTGACTGTCTTGCCACATCCTCAAGGATTTCCTTATAGTGTTCTGTCTTTCCTTCCCTTTCCAGACGTCCCCGCAGCTTATCCTTAATGATTCTGTGGATCTGAAGATCCGGATAGCGACGAATGGGGGAGGTAAAATGGCAGTAATATTTGGCTGCCAGCCCAAAATGGCCACTGCACTCAGTGGTATACTTGGCCTGCTTCATGGTACGAAGGGTCAGGCGGCTGATCTGTGGTTCATTTGGAAGTCCCTCAATGCCCTCAAGAATCGTCTGAATCTCCTTTGGAGTAATCTCCTGTCCCATTTTCTGCACCGTAACACCCTGATTGTGAAGCAGAGTGAGAAGGCTTTCCACCTTCTCCGGATCCGGATTCTCGTGGGTACGGTATACAAACGGCATATCGTCTCTGCAGCACTCTTCTGCCACTGTCTCGTTTGCCATGAGCATGAAATCCTCAATGATCCGGGTTGCCACATTTGCCTCGTAAGGCTTGATGTCAATGGCACGGCCTGCTGCATTGAGAATGATCTTGCTTTCCGGGAAATCAAAATCAATGGAACCTCTGTGGTGACGGTTTCCCCTCAGGATCTGGGAAAGCTCCTTCATCAGGAAAAACATGGGAACCAGATCTGCATACCGTTTCTTTGCTTCTTCGTCTGTATCTTCCAGAATATTTTTCACATCTGTATAATTCATTCGTTCATCCACACAGATCACCGTCTCTGCGATCTTGTGGGAAACCATATTGCCTTTTTCATCAATGTCCATCAGGCAGCTTAAGGTCAGCCTGTCCTGTCCCTGGTTCAAAGAACAGATGCCGTTGGAAAGCCGCTCCGGAAGCATGGGAATGACGCGGTCAGCCAGGTAAACGCTGGTTCCGCGCTTCAGTGCCTCACGGTCAAGGGCACTTCCTCCCTGGACATAGTTGCTGACATCTGCAATGTGAACACCCAGGTGATAGATGCCGTTCTTTTTGGTCAGGGTAACTGCATCGTCCAGATCCTTGGCATCCTCCCCGTCAATGGTGACGGTCTGAAGATGGCGAAGGTCCAGTCTTCCATCCCGGTCTGCATCCAGCACACGATCCGGCACGCGGTTCGCCTGTCGGATTACCTTCTCTGGGAATTCACTTGGAATACCGAAGCTTTTTACAATGGCAAGGATGTCGGTTCCCGGTGCACGGCAGCTGCCAAGATTTTCCTTGATCCTGCCTTCCGGGTTGCGGTTCTTGCTTCCGTAGCTGGTGATCTCCACAACTACCTTATCTCCGTCCTTGATCCCATTTGAATCCTTGCGTGGAATGAATACATCCTTGGAAAACTTGGGATTGTCGCTGATCACAAAGCCAAAATCCCGGCTGTTCTCGTAGGTTCCCACGATTTCCGGCATGCCGCGTTCCAGGATCTTCACTACGATTCCTTCCCTGCGCCTGCCTTCCTGCGGCTCTTTTGTGATTATAACACGAACCTTGTCCTGATGCATAGCCGTTCCGGTGCAATCCTCGGGAATAAATACGTCATTTTCTTCGCCCTCTACTTCCACGAAGCCAAAGCCCTTGGGATGGCCGATGAAAGTTCCCTCTACAGACGGGCAGTCTGCGTATTCCGTTTCCAGGCGGGCAAGACGAATTTCCGGATCTTCCTCCTCATAACGTCTGCCAGAGCGCCTGTCCTCGTATCTGCCCCGGCCGTCACGTCCGTGGTCATTGCGGGAGCCATATTTCTCTTTGCGGTCCCCGGAATTTTTCTTTGATTTTCTTCCGGATGCTTCCTCCTTGTATTTGTCCAGGCGCTTCTCGGATTTCTCTTCTTTTCTTCTATGAAGCTTTTCTTTTCCGCGCTTTCTTCCGGTTACCTTAGAATAGCGGCCTTTGGAATCCAGGTCTGCCCTGCCCTCTGCTACCAGGTCATCCAGCACACGGTACAGATCCTTTTTCTCATCCTTGGAAAGGCGGAGCAGGCCTGCGATCTCCCGAAAGCGCATAGGCTGGTACACCGGGTCACCCAGAAGCTCCATCATAAATTTTTTTCGTTTGTCAAAATCTCTGTCTTTACTCATTTATCTCCTTTTCTATGTCAAACACACGTGCAATGAGGATATGTCGCCTGTCGGCGACATATCCATGAAAGTCAGTTACTCCGCACCTACGGTGCTCCCGTAACTGCCGACCGTATTCGTAATCCGGGCTATCGCCCTACTTACTCATACGGTCTAGCCCGTCCAATATCTGCGAATTCGTCCATGCAAGCATGGCTCATTCGCAGCTGCTGGACAGGACTTTCATAGTAAAAAACACTCTTGTGATCAGATCAACAAGAGTGTTTCCCAGTTCATTCTTAGAAATTCAGATTTAATACAACTGCCAGTACAAAGAACAAAACTCCCATAATAGTAGTTGCCTTCACAAGTCCGCCCTCCATGGAACGTCCCTTGTTCTTACCCCAGTATGTGTCTGCTGCTCCGGCGATAGCGCCAAGTCCCTGGGACTTGCCTTCCTGCATCAGAACTACTACGGTAAGGGCAATACAATCTATAACAAAAAGAATTGTCAATATCGTTCTCAAAATCTGCACGTGGTTACACCTCCTAATCAACTAGAGGATATTGTACCATAGCCCACTTTAGATTTCAACTCTTTTTTCCCGTATTCTGGCAAATTATTGTGCACCCAAACAGCATTTGCTGCCAGAATCATGCAAACGGATTCTCATACACCGATAACCCGCCAAGCTGTTCATGGATCCGAAGCAGCTGGTTGTACTTAGCATTTCGGTCGGACCGGCAGGGAGCTCCTGTTTTGATCTGTCCGGCACCTGTGGCCACTGCCAGATCTGCAATAAAGGAATCCTCTGTCTCCCCGGATCTGTGGGAGATCACGCTTCTGTAACCTGCCCGGGCAGCCAGCTCCACTGCTTCTAAGGATTCTGTCAGGGTTCCGATCTGGTTCACCTTGATCAGAATGGCATTGGCAGTTCCAAGCCTGATTCCACAGGACAGCCTTTTGATATTGGTGACAAAAAGATCATCCCCAACCAGCTGCACCCGGTTTCCAATCCGGCTGGTCATATCCTTCCAGCCTTCCCAGTCATCCTCCTGCAGCCCGTCTTCAATAGAAACAATGGGAAATTCATCCAGAAGCTTCTCGTAATAATCGATCATCTCCGATGCATCCCGAAGAACCTCTTTTCCCGTCATCTTGCTTTCTCCCGGAAAATAATAGGCATCCTTATTTTCATCATAAAGCTCACTGGCCGCTGCGTCAATGGCAATGCCAATATCCTCCCCTGGTTCGTATCCGGCTTTGGTGACCGCTTCCAGGATCTGCTCCAGCACCTCCCTGGAATCCTTCAGGTCCGGGGCAAAGCCGCCCTCATCTCCCACTGCTGTAGACAGGTTTTTCTTCTTCAGAATGGTTTTCAGCGCCTGGTAGATTTCCACGCACATGCGGATTCCCTCTGAAAAACAGGAAGCTCCCACAGGCATGATCATAAACTCCTGAAGGTCCACCGTATTGTCCGCATGCCTGCCCCCGTTTAAAATATTCATCATGGGAACCGGCATTCTGCAGGCGTGACAGCCGCCGATATACTGGTAAAGGGGAATGCGAAGGGCCATGGCCGCCGCCCGCGCCACTGCCATGGACACCCCGAGGGTAGCATTAGCTCCCAGATTGCTTTTGTTGTCCGTGCCGTCTGTCTGAACCAGCAAAGAATCAATATACGTCTGGTTCAGGGCATTTTCTCCCAGGATTGCCTCTGCAATCTTGGTGTTTACGTTGTCCACTGCTTTTTGGACGCTTAATCCTGTGTAGTTTCCCCGGTCGCCGTCCCGCAGCTCCAAAGCTTCGAATTTTCCTGTGGATGCGCCGGATGGAACGATAGCGCGTCCTGTATATCCATTGATTCCGATGACTCCTTCGCCTACTGTTACTTCTACTTCCACAGTAGGATTGCCTCTGGAGTCCAGAACTTGTCTTGCGTGAATCTTCCGAATAGGCAAATACCGTAACATTTCCTTACCTCCTAAAGATTTATGGAGGTAGTTTTTCCCGTTCTTTCCGGTTCTATGCGTAAACGAAACCATATCTGAAAAAAGGCTTCCTGCCAAATGTACCTCACACTTTACAGAAAGCCTTACGCAAACAAATTTTAGTGTACCTCAGAAATAGAGTTAAATCCCTTATTTGTCAGGCAAGCCTCTACCTCGCAGATATCCGGCACATGGAGCACCATAATCGGAAGTCCGGTTGCACGGTTAAAGGACAGGTACAGATAGTCGATGTTGATGTTGCTCTCCTGAAGGCTGAGAAGAAGGTTGTTCAGGTTACCAACCTCATCCTTTACTTCGATTCCAAGTACATCGCTAAGCTTGCAGATAAAACCAGCCTTGGTAAGCGCCTCCAGTGCTTTCTCCGGTTTGGACACTACCATGCGGACAATTCCGTATTCTGCACTGTCATTGGTAACGGATCCTAAAATATTGATGTCTTCCCGGAGAAGGATTCCGGTTACCTCCTGCATTCTTCCTTTTGTATTTTCCGCGAAAATTGATAATTGTTTCAGCATTTTCTTATTCCTTTCTGCATTTCAATAACAATATTAACTTTTTAATATTTATTCTTCTATCGGAACCTCAATCAGCTCCTTCGGGGAGTGTGCCAGGTTGCGGCAGCCATCCTCTGTTACCACTACCATATCCTCAATACGCACGCCGCCAAAGCCAGGTACATAAATTCCAGGCTCAACAGTCTCGATCATGCCAGCCTGAAGAATAGTATCATCAGCCGGGGAAAGACGGGGGCTCTCATGGATGAACAGACCAACGCTGTGTCCAAGTCCATGTCCGAAATATTCGCCGTATCCGGCCTCTGCGATAATATCTCTGGAAACTTTATCCACGCTTGAGCCGCTGACTCCAGCCTTCACGGCTGCAAGACCTGCAAGCTGTGCCTTTAATACCACATTGTAGATTTCTTTCTGCTTCTCGCTTGCTTTTCCAAGGACAAAAGTACGTGTCATATCGGAGCAGTATCCCTTGTATTTGCATCCGAAATCACAGGTAACGAAATCCCCCACTTCCAGTTTCTTGTATCCTGGAATGGCATGAGGCATGGAAGAATTCAAGCCGGAAGCGATGATGGTATTGAAGCTTAAATCCTCAGCACCCTCTTTTTTCATCAGGTATTCCAGCTCTGCAGCAACTTCAAGCTCTGTCATGCCTGGCTTTACTAACTTCAGAAGCTTTTCAAATGCTTTGTCGCCGATTTCCTCTGCTCTTGCAAGATAAGTCAGCTCCTCCTCGGTCTTGATCTGGCGCAGATCATCAATCTTGGTTCCAAGCGGAGTCCAAACCTGAACCGGAAGGGCAGCCTTCATACGGTCAAACTCGCAGCAGAGCATGGACTGGTCTTCATATCCCATGTGGAAATCACCGCTCACAGTTTCTTTCTCCATGCACTCCTTCAAAATGGTCTGACGGTTGTGGGCACGGTTCTCCTCGATGACTGTGAAATCACTTTCTTTTCCAGCCTGCTCCGTATAACGGGAATCTGTGATCAGCACCTTCTGGGTGGCAGAAATATATAAAGCGCCCTCTCCTCCCCGAAATCCGCTAACATGACGCATGTTATAAGGATCTGTGATTACAAGAGCATTCAGTTTTAATTCGTCAAGAATATTGTTCAACATCTTTTTTTCCTCCTCATCTTTTGTTCCTCATACACTTTAGCGCGTTGAAAAACTATATTTCCTATCAGTCACATCATACCACATTCTTCGCTATAATATTGTCTGAATTTTGTATTCTTTTTATGCATATAAACTTTTTATTTTAAATAAAATAATATTTTTTCAAATTATTTGTTGACAAATAAGAAGTAATCTGTTATAGTAAGCTCATAAAACAAAAGGGAGAACAAAATAAAACAAAAAGGAGTGAGACCACCGAAAACATAATTTACCACTTATAATCTAAGAAAGAGAGGTACGGACCACCAGAAACCTAAACGCTTTATCTTAATTCTTTTATAATTTAAGCAAAGGAAGGTACAGTCCACCAAGAACTTAAGCCTTTAATTCCAATTGTTTTAGACGCATAATCTATTTTAAGAAAGTGAGGTACATTCCATTGGATATGGATCAGATTTAAGCCACCAGTAAACGTCGATGCTGGTGGCTTAATTGATGCCCTTTTTTCCCCGGTTCCTTACAGGCCTTTCCTTTTTGGCATACCCGCTCTTCTTCTCTCATATATCTTTAGAAAACCCATCCCGAGGTTTCCATGAAATTCTCCAGACCTTCTTTTTTTAAACGCCCTTTTAGGCTTCCCTCCCAGATTTCTAATTTTTCCTCTGAAAAAATCCCGGTAATCAAAGATTTCCTCCACTATGCTGGCGTCCCCCTGCTTTTTGCCCTGTCTTTTCTTGCAGGTGAGGCGGCCCGGGTCACAGTTCAGCACTTTCGGACACCGGAGGCCGTAACCACTGCGTCTGGCAGCAACAGCTGGGGACTGAGCTTCCAGGAGGAAGGAAAACGCCCTGTGGGAAACGCTTCCATGGAGGAGCTTGCCCCCTATGATGCCTATTTTGCCAAAGATACTCAGGAGAAAAAAATCTACCTTACCTTTGACTGCGGATATGAAAACGGGAATACCCCTCTGATTCTTGACGCGCTGCAGAAACACAATGCAAAAGCCACCTTTTTCGTAGTTGGAAATTTTATCAAAGACAATCCGAATCTGGTAAAAGAAATGATCGCAGAAGGACACACGGTAGGAAATCACACCCTCACCCACCCGGATATGTCCGGGATCTCCTCTATGGAGGCTTTTAAGAAGCAGCTGGAGGGCGTGGAAAATCTGTATAAAGAAGCGACCGGAGAATCCATGACGAAATTCTACCGGCCGCCTCAGGGAATTTACAGCACCACCAATCTGTCTATGGCAAAGGAGCTTGGGTATAAAACCTTCTTCTGGAGCCTTGCCTATGTAGACTGGTACCAGGACAAACAGCCGACCAAAGAGGAAGCCTTTGATAAGCTTCTGAAACGGATCCACCCGGGTGCCATTGTCCTGCTTCACAATACTTCTTCCACAAACGGGCAGATTCTGGATGAACTGCTGGGCAAATGGGAAGAAATGGGATATACATTTGGAACTTTAAGTGAGTTCTAGAGCGTGTTTGAAAAATCATTCCCGCAATCTGCACGTCACAATTTGCAGAAAGCCTTTTTCAAACACGCTCTAGCGGTTATTGCCGAAATAAATCACAGCCTGCACACCAGGACCAGTATGGATTCCGATGATCGGGCTCATTGGCATAATGGTAACCTGCGCGCCCGGCACAGCTTCCAAAATGGCTGCTTTGGCTTTCTCTGCCTGCTCAAGAGCATCTCCATGGCAAAGGAATACATAAGGATGCACCTCATTTAATCCGGAGCTTACATACTTGGAAACGATGGTATTCATGGCAGCCTTGGAACCGCGCACCTTCTCCGGGATTGCCAGGGTACCATCTTCTGCAATGCGAAGCACCGGCTTGATCTTCAGCTTGCCGCCGATCCAGGCGATGGTCGGGGAAATGCGTCCGCCCCTCTTAAGGAAATCAAGGTCATCCACGGTGAACCAGTGGCAGATGTGCAGACGGTTCTCTTCCAGCCATGCGGTATTCTCCTCAAGGGACATTCCCTTCTCCTGATTCTGTGCTGCCAGGATCACCAGAATACCCTGTCCGCCTGTGGCTGCAAGGGAATCCACACAGGAAATCTTACGTTCTGGATACTCTTCCATCAGGTCTGTGGCTGCCAGATGGGAACTCTGCCAGGTGGAAGTAAGACCGCCGGAAAGGGAAATATAGAGGATATCCTTGCCCTCTTTCAAAAAGGGCTCAAAATAATCGGTGTATACAGCCGGGGAGATCTGGGAGGTGCTTCCGGTACCTCCATTACGAAGCTGGTCATAGAAGGCTTTGCTGTCCCAGCTTCCCGGGTCCTTATGGGGATGCTCCTCTCCATTTAACTGATATACCATAGGGATCAGATGGATCTGACCCTTATCCAGAACAGACGCAGGAATATCTGCGGAAGTATCTGTTATAATTACATATTCACTCATAATCGGTTCTCCTTGTTTGGTTAAGTGAGCCAATTATAACATACTTTTCCCCTGGAATGTGTATTTTTTTACATTTTCATTGATTTTGTAACAGTTTTTGCAGCGTGTTCTTCACTGAGGTGTACTTTTTCTCCGGAATGGGAAGCTCATTGTTCATTCCCGGCTTCTCCTATCTGTGCTGATAATAAAATACGGCTACCTGGGTTCTGTCCCGCAGCTGCAGCTTTTCCAAAATGGAGCTGAGGTAATTGCGCACCGTTCCCTCACTGAGGAAAAGCTCCGCCGCAATCTCCTTATTGCTGCACCCGTTGGCGATCAGCCGGATGATCTCAAGCTCCCGTTCATTGATGTCATAGCTTCCATAATCAAAGCCCTGTTTTCCCATGAGAAGCTCCGGAAGCCTGGAAGTGATCTGGGTTCCGAATACTGTCTGCCCGGAATCAACAGCCCGGATGGCAGGAAGAATGCTTCCGTAATCCTGCTTCAAAAGATAGCCTTTTGCCCCAAGCCGCAGGGCTTTTACAATATATTCGTCATCTGCGAAGGTAGTCAGAAGCAAAATGTTGGCCTTTGGAAATTTCTCCAGGATCTTCTGGGAAGCTTCCAATCCGTCCATCTCTTTCATGCGGATGTCCATGAGAAGCACATCCGGCTGATATTCCTCATAAAGCTGGCAGGCTTCCTTTCCATTTACGCCTGTTGCCGCTACCTGCACGTCCTCGTTTACTTCCAGAATGGTTTTTAATGCTGCTGCCACCAGGCAGTCATCGTCTACGATTATGATTTTCATTCAACTATCCTTCCATGCTGCATTTTTGCAAACCACTCACTTGGGAATGGTGATAAAAATCCGAAAGCCCTTTCTGGTGGAAATCTGCAAAGTTCCGCCAAGGGCCTTCACCCGGTCCTTCATATTCAGGATGCCGATTCCCGCATTTCCCGGATCATACACGACACCGGTCCCGTTATCCTCCACGCACATCTGGTAGAGGGCAGGATGCTCCCGCAGGATCAGCTGCACCCTTGTGGCGTTGCTGTGCTTCATAATATTGGCAAAAGCTTCCTTGGTAATGCTGATAAAGCAGTATTTCACTTCCCGTGGGATTTCCTGCGTCATGTCGTAAGTCAGCTCTGCCTGGCAAAAAGTAAAGTCCCGCACAAGCCCTTCCTCTGCTTCTCTTAAATTCACAGCTTCATCATGAAGGTCATGGACGCTGCTTCTGATGCTGTTCATGGCAAAATTCAGGGAGTCCTCCAGATTTTCAAGAAGAGCTGCAAGCCCGGCTTCCTTGTTCATGGTCCTGGCTGCCCCAAGCATGAGAATGGACCGGGAAAGCACATGGCCTACATTGTCGTGGATTTCTCTTGCGATACGGTTTCGCTCTTTTAAGGTGGCGTTATAGATCTCATAGTCCTGTTTTTCCAGGAGAGCCTTGTTTTTCTGGGAAAGAAGAAGGTCACGCTCCCTGGAATCGTCCCTGGTTCTTTTTAGCTCTTCTTCCAGGGAACTGCACTTTCTTGTGTTTCTTTCCATAAAAAAGGCAAACAAAAGGCCAAGACTTCCTGCTGCCGCAAAAAACAGGCCGTTTTCCCAGCTTCCCATAGTCCGGCACACCAAAAGCGCCCAGGCTCCCAGGGCCAGAAGGGGCATTTTTTCACAGAAAAAAAGATAAAAAAGGCAGGGATAAAAGAAAAACATTTCCGGGATCACAAGAGCCAGAAGTCCCATTCCTGCGCCAAGAACTATACGGATACATTTTTTCCCCAGGGCATAAGTGCTGCACACCAGAATCACCGTGCACAAAAATGCGATCAGAAATCCTGCATCCGGCAGACGGTAAAACAGCCGCAAAAAGCTCAGAAGCACAAGCAGTCCGCAATCTGTGAAGTATCCCATTTTACCACCTTCTTTTTTCTTATTTTGCGTCAGGCTTTTGTTCATTATAGTATACAGATGCCTGCTCGTAAAGAAACTTCTGGCATTTTATGACATTTGTCATGTGAAGGCTGTGACATCCGGCACTTGGATCCTTCGGCTTTTTCTTTTATACTGATGGTATCGTAAGAACGAGGAGGAAAATGATGTCAGAGAATATTGTTCAGATTGAAAATCTGGTAAAAAGATATGGAAACTTAGTAGCCCTTGACCACCTGAATTTAAAAATTGCAGAGGGCGAGATTTTCGGACTGCTTGGACCAAACGGCTCCGGCAAGACCACAGCCATCAACTGCATGCTTTCCCTTTTGAAATATGATAAGGGAACCATCCGGATTTTTGGCGAAGATATGCGGCCGGATAATTATAAAGTAAAACAGCAGATTGGAATCGTTCTGCAGAATGTGGCTGTTTTTGATGAACTGACTGTCTATGAGAATATTGACTATTTCTGCGGGCTTTATATCCCGGACAAGAAAAAAAGGAAGGCCCTTGTGGAGGAAGCCATCACCTTTGCAGGCCTTGACGATTACCGCAAAATGCACCCAAAAAAGCTTTCCGGCGGACTGCTCCGCCGTCTCAACATTGCCTGCGGAATTGCCCACAAGCCCCGTCTGATCATTATGGATGAGCCAACGGTAGCCGTTGACCCACAAAGCCGCAATAAGATCCTGGAAGGGATCAAAAAGCTGAATGAACAGGGCTCCACCATTATTTACACTTCCCATTATATGGAAGAGGTGGAGCAGATCTGCACCAGGATCGCCATTATGGATCACGGCCATGTAATCGCCTCCGGCACCAGGGAAGAGCTGAAAAAAATGATCAAAACCGGGGAAACCATTACCATAGAGGCCATTCCTCTCACGGAAAAAAATCTGGAAGAAATCCAGACTCTTCCCCATGTTTTTGACCTGCACTATGAGGACCAGGTTCTCACCGTCCGCTGCACAGGAGCCAGGCACAACCTGATCCAGCTTTTGAATTACCTGCAAAGCCAGAATATCACATTCGGCCAGGTTTCCTCTGAGCTTCCCACCTTAAATGACGTCTTTCTGGAAATCACCGGAAAACAGCTCAGAGACTAGGGAGGATTTGTTATGCTGCACTTAATCAAATATAATCTTCTTGTAAAGCTGAAAAATTTCGGCACCACCTTCTGGCCCCTTGTGTTTCCCATTCTTCTGGGAACCATGTTTTACTTCGCCTTCGGAAACATTAACGATGCAGATTTCGCGACGGTATCCGTAGCCGTTGTCCGCCAGGAAAAGGCAGATACATTGTTTCTGATGTTTCTGGACCAGGTGGAAAACAATGCAGACCAGCTGATCTCCACAAAGGAGCTGACCTACGATGAGGCATGCAGCCAGCTGGAAAATGAGCAGATTTCCGGTATTTATGTGGTTGGAGAAACACCTTCCCTTACCGTTTCTGCAAGCGGCATTCCCCAAAGTATCCTGCAGTCCGTTCTTTCCAGCTACGAAACCGGCAAAACCACTATCCGCACCATTGTGCGCACCCATCCTTCCGGCCTATGGGCAGGGATCCGGCAGATGCTGAACCGTCAGGAGCTTCTTACTGAGGTTTCCCTTGGCGGACGGACCATCAACGGAAACGCCCAGTTTTTCTATGCGCTGATCGCAATGGCCTGCCTGTACGGATGCTTTATCGGGTTTGGTTCTGCGGTAAGCCTGCAGGCCAATATCACAGCCCTGGCTGCAAGGCGCTGCGTCACGCCCACACACAAGCTGAAGCTGATCCTTTCCGAGCAGATTTCTGCCTTTTTGCTGGGATACTTTGATGTGATCGTGCTGCTTCTCTATCTTCGCTATATTCTGAATCTGGATTTTGAGGGACAGATAGGGCGGATGCTTCTCATTTCCTTCCTTGGCTCCCTGATCGGCGTTTCCATGGGTATTTTCGTGGGAAGCCTTGGAAAAATGAAGGAAGGCATCAAAATCGGAATTATCCTTGGCATTTCCATGGTCTGCAGTTTCCTTTCCGGACTGATGAACAACACCATGAAGGATCTGGTGGAAAAAAATGCGCCGTTTCTCAACCGGATTAATCCGGCAGCGCTGATTTCCGATGCTTTTTACTGCATCAATGTGTATGACGATATGGGTCGCTATTACCGGAATCTGATCACCCTTGCCCTGATGAGCGTGCTTCTGGTAACTGCTTCCTTTTTACTGATTCGGAGGGAAAGCTATGACAGTATTTAAGTGTTACATGAAAATTTTGAGACAAAATATCGGACTTGTGATCATGTATCTTGCTATTTTTTTTAGTGTAGCCATAGTCATGCAGTTTGCTGCAGGAAAAAGCGAGGACAGTCTTTTTGAGACTGCAAGCATTGATCTTGGATTGGTAAATGAGGATGGGGGAACCTTAGCCCAGGGGCTTGTGGATTATCTGTCCGGCATCCATCACGTTGTGCTTATGGACAATGATCCGGAACAGCTTCAGGAGAATCTTTTTTACCGCAATGTGGAATATATCCTTCAGATTCCAGCTGATTTCTATGAGACCTGCATGGTAAACGGGGAAAGCCTGAAGGTAACAAAGGTTCCCGGATCCTACAGTTCCTTTTATGTGGATCAGCAGATCAGCAGCTATCTGAACACCATTCAGACCTATCTGGCTGCCGGCTTTTCCCAGGAGAAAGCCATCCAGGCAGTCAAAAAAGAGACTCATGAGCCGGTTACCAAGCTTACCTTTGATTCCGGAACCAGCGATACTTCCCCTTATACTTATTACTTCCGCTATATTCCTTATCTGTTTCTGGGGGCTTTGTGCTACACCATGGGATATATTCTGATGGCATTCAAGAAGGGGGATATTCAGAAAAGAATGGAGGCTTCTGCCATTTCTGTGAGACGCCAGTCTGTGGAAGGGCTGCTGGCTACGGGAATGATCGGCGTAATACTGTGGCTGATCGGATTCCTGGGCGTGACCTTCATGTATGGAAGCCGCTTCTGGCAGTCGGGACTTTGTGTTTATTATATTTTGAATACCTTTACCATGCTGATAGTGGCTCTGTCCCTTTCCTATCTGATCGGTATGTTTATCACAAACAGCAACCTTCTAAGCGGTGTGGCCAACCTGGTCTCCCTTGCCATGTGCTTCCTTTGCGGCGTGTTTGTTCCTATGGATGTGATGGACAAATCCGTGCTGAAATTCGCACAGTTTCTGCCTGTTTACTGGTATGAACAGGTGAATGAGATCCTGAGCAGGCACCACACCTTAAGTCCAGAGCTTCTTGGACAGGTTCTGATTGGAATTGGCATTCAGCTTTTGTTTGCCGCAGCTTTTATCAGTCTGATCCTGGGGGTTTCCAGATATAGAAAAGAAGGGTGAGATACCCTTCTTTTCTTATCTACTTAATGGATCTGGCAGACGCGGCACACTTCTTTGGTCCAGCGGTCTGCATCCAGAAGCAGTTCCTCGTGCTGCAGGTCGTATTCGCAGATATCCGGATCCGCAAAATATTTGTGATAACGCTCCAGATATTTTTCCCCCATTTTTTTCGCGTAAAAGACATGGATCGTAGTTCCCGGTGCCTGGATCTTTTCCCCTACTTTTGTGTACAGGTCTGTGCAAAACTGGTTTCGCCTGGATTCTTTGGAGAGGAAGGAAAATCTGCGAAGGTTCCTATGCGCTCTGCCATACTGGGTGTCTTTGCACTGTTTCTGCAGGCACTTGGGTATTTTGCAATTTCGGCTTACGTGTATGAGCATTCTGCAGTGTATGGTTCTGTTTTATTTTTTGCCATCCTGCTGTTTATTGTGATCGGGGCTGGGCACCACGTGAAATGCGGGTTTGCAGAATATGTATTTCTCCGTCTTGGAAGAGACAAAAAAGCTCACACCATGATGCTGGACCTGTTTAACAGCGCTCCCATCACCAAAATCTGCTACCTTGGTTACATTGTGTTTATCATCACTTTAATCATCGCCATTCTTACCGGAACCGCAGCCCTGCCCCTCTGGGCAGCAATCTTTACCATACTACCCATATTTATTATCCTGTTTCCATTTAAAATCATCGGCACCCTGCACATCTCTGCTATGATTTCTATGCTGGCATGGATGATTCTGATCTGAAATTTATTTGCATAAAAAAACGGAGCATGCCCGCTAGAGCGTGTTTGAAAAAGGCTTTCTGCAAGATGTGCGTCACAATTTGTGGGAGATTTTGTCCGGATGAGGGCGCCGTAGCGGGCTACGGCAACTGAATTCGGGCAAAATATACCGCAAAGTGGGGCGTGCAGATTGCAGGAATGATTTTTCAAACAGGCTCTAGTACTACTTTCCGGTAAAATTCCCGCAGTTCATTGACTCCTGGCCCATACTCATCCATCTGCTTTAATGCCTGCTTATAGATACTTCTTGCATTCTGATATACTTTTTGGGGATTTTCAGCTGTTAATAAGGGAATGTTTTTGATTATTTCATTTTTATATACGATCCAGTTCAGCTTAATAATGAATCCTTCTTTCATAGTTCACTCCTCTTTAGCTAACACGAATCTATTAATGTATAATCATTATAATATAGACTATTCAAAGTTACAATGCGGATTAAATAAGATAGTTTTTTCAATAACAATATGGTAAAATGAAAAAAACATCAAAATTTACTGAAAAAGTATATGAATCATGTACCTGAAAAGGAGGGAGAACAATGTTTACGATATTTCATTCAGAAAGCATTTGGACTGGAACGGATATGAAAAAATTTAATGAAATCCGGGATGTTCTGGACAGAGAGGGGATTCCGTACAAGTATAAGGTAAAAGACCGATTAGGAGACTGGAACGGAAGCGGAACCTTCCGCGGATCTGTGGGAAGTGCGGGTATTCCGGCAGATCAATCCAAGCAGTATGAAATTCTCGTGGAGAAAAAAGATATGGCGCAGGCACAAAACGTGATTAAAATTAAGCTTAGTTAAATGTCACAGAATTCCCCTGCGGCATAATATCGAAAAAGGGATATGAGACAGCACTCAGCTATTTCATATCCCTTTTGCAGCAGGGGATGAGAGAATCGAACTCCCACCAAAGGTTTTGGAGACCCCTATCATA
>OGYQ01000369.1_pt1 | contig 52469 bp, 46 predicted proteins | sample 1576641 | NCBI WGS metagenome assembly OGYQ01 (sample SAMEA3541476, study PRJEB24748) | human gut metagenome | biome: human gut; feature: human-associated habitat; material: faeces | place: China | collected 2012 | reverse complement strand
GCTTCATATCCCTGCGGATCGTGTCTTTGGCTGCTTTGAGCAGATCGGTGAGTATACATATCTCGTAGTCGTCGCAATCCTCCAAAAGCATTTGAACCTCATAGGAGAAAACTTCCTTTGAGTGGATCACGCTGTCGCACAGAAATTCGTCCACCCAAACAGATAGGACATTCGCCAGCGCAACCGACATCGGAAACTGTAATAAATATCAGTGTGCTTAGAAAAAAATTTTATACACGCTCTTGGACTAATATGAATTCATACTTCTTGCGATAAGATATACAATATCTTATTACAAGAAATTTCACATCGTTTCATAAGAACTCTGACCTCTGTACAATAGAAAAGTAACATTATATTGCTACAAGGTGGTGAGCTTATGGACGAAAGAAACAACGATTTTGACTTTGATTTTATGCCCATTGGACAGGCAATCAAAAAAGCCCGTGAAGCCAGAGGAATGACCAGGGAGCAGCTTGCCGGGATCATTGGATATGCTCCACGACACATTCAGTCCATTGAGAACGAGGGACAACATCCAAGTATTGAGCTGTTTATTCAGCTGATTACCATGTTCGATGTGTCTGTTGATGAATACATATTTCCTGAAAAAGAAGTTAAGAAAAGTTCTGTCCGCAGACGCTTAGACGCACAGCTCGACAAACTCAATGATAGAGAACTGTCCGTTATAGAAGCAACTGTGAACGGGTTATGTATGGCAAAAGAGCCAGAGGAATAAAATCCTCTGGTTTTCTTTTGCTGATTTTTAGTAGGCTGGAACACCATATCCATAAATGGAGCTGCTTCCAATCGTATATTGTCTCTGTTTTACCGCATCTCCAGAGTTTCCTTCTACGGTGTAGACAACTCCGTTTTCGCATTTCTCTACAATACCTACATGGTCGGTTGAACCATCGCCTTCCCAATCGAAGAAAATAATATCTCCCGCCGTAGGCTCATAGTTTCTGTCCTGCCATTGGTTCCGTTCTTTAAACCAGTTTGCACCGCTGACGCATCCTGCAAACTTCGGGATAAAGCCACCTTCGGTATAACCGCACTGCTCCGCACACCATGAAACAAAGCAGGCGCACCATTCCACCCGGCTGTTGAACCCATACCAAGACCAGTAGGGCTGACCACCTTCATTGCCAAGCTGCGTCAGGGCAACTTCTACAATCGCCTGATTTCCACCGCCGGTAAATGCCCGTCCGAAGGGATAATAGCGCAGCACATGGGAAACATACTGGGTATCGCCATAGCTGTCCCATCCCAGTCGTTCTGCCTGTATCGTGGAAAATTCAACCGCATTGGCATAAGTGTAACCACCATAATTGTTCTGTGCCCATGTGATATAGCCATTTCCGAAGTTATATCCCTGCAGGGCCAGTTTGATCCGATCCATGTCCACGGGATTTTCCACCTGTGCGGCATTCAGACAGGCAGCTAAATTCTGGATACCGACATTGATAGAATATTCCGGGTCTGTAATGCCATTTGGTGTATTTGGGTACTGTGTGTTATACCCACATTCCGATGCCTGCATGGGGTCGTTTCCCCGTCCTCCAGACTCCTGCATCATGACCGCCTTGATAAGCTCTACATACTCAGGAATCCCATGCTGCTTTGCATATTTCTGGATCAGCGGTTCATAAGCTTCTACCTCGGCACTGACCGGAGTATAAGAAGTGCTTTCACTGCCGCCGCCAAACAGGGAGATCGCACAACCAAGCAATACCACGATCAGAATAATCACTACTGCGATCCAGCCGCCTGCAACAATCGCTGCTATCAATGCTTTTGTTCCTGCAATGATCGCTTTGACAGCTGCTATGGTAGCTTTGACGGTTGTTTTAGCCGCCGCTACAGATGCCTTTGCGGATGCTCTTGCCGCCTGCGCTGCTTTCTGTGCGGTTTTCGCTGAAGCCTTTGCCGCTGCCTGTGCGGTTTTGGTAGCCTGCTGTGTGGTCTTAATGGCCGCTTTGGAAGTCACCTGTGCTGTTTTTACGCTTCTTTCGGTTGTTTTTACAGAGCCTTTTGCCGCTGTCTTAACAGTTTTTCCTGCGCTTCTGGCGGACTGCTTAATCGTTTTTTGGGTATCTGTTGATGTTTTTATGGTCTGGACAGAAGCATCTGAAATAACAGAAGAACGGCCTGCAGTTCCACGATGGATCTCCCAGCCGTTCTGTCCAGACACATTCCTTACTGACCTCTGTTCAGCAGCTTTGGCAGCCCGCTTCTGCTTAAAATCAGCCATTTTGTCCTTTGCCTTAACGACAGTTTCTTTGGTAGTCTTAACGCCTTTTTGCCCTTGCTTATTAAACTGGTGGATACCCTCATCTTTTACCCGGTCAGAAGCATAGGAGATCTTATCCGCAGCATATTCCGTAGCGGAGCCTTCGTTGGCGTAATATCCTTCTTCCGCTTTCTCCTTTGTCTTTGCATAGGCAGCTTTCATACGCTCCGAAGCAACGGCGGCTTTATCTATGGTCTTAATCGTGCCTTTGACTGCATCTCTGCTTTTAATATCTGCCATAGAAGCCCTCCTTTCCTAGAAGCTGTACCTTACTCATGCAGTCCTTTTTGCTACCACGACAAGCCTTCCATTTGTGGCCGAATACTCACAGGTCGAAAGGGTAATCAGCCTGTCACCATAGTCTGCGGTAACACCCGTATCGTATAGGGCAAGCTCTTTACACGTTTCGATATAGGCATCAAATTCTTCCTCATTCTCCGCATTCACAAAATCATAATAGCGGTAACCGCTGGAGCTGTAAGCGACCGTCTTAAATACAGCAACGATCTCATACTCTGCTTGCTCTGTCAGGGTATCAAACTGAATGGTTTTGTGTTCCTCATAAAAGCTTTTGGATTTATAATCCTCCAAAGCTCCAAACATGCGGTTGCCGCTGATGTGGTGTCCGTAAATGATGAGATTGTCACTGGTAAGCAGATCACAGTTTTCCTGAATATATGGAGTACCTAAATCACTGTACTGCTTTTCAAAGTTGTGTTTGAGATAGTAATTCGGTTCATCCTTCGTCTGCATAACAGGGTAGTTAATAGACGTGCCGGAAATGGAAATCCAGCCCACCATATCTTCATTCTGCAAATACAGCTCCTTGTACTTGGACAGGACATCTTGGCCTTCGCTTGCGGGAACATCATCAGGAACCGGTTCTTCATCGGGAGCCTGTTCCACCACTTCTGCAATCTCGTCAAATACTTCCATCTGTTCGTCCAGCTGTTCATAGTGATCATAGATGTGATAAATAGAAAAAGCCGCCATACCTAAAAGGCACACGGCGGCAACCAGGCAGATTATAGATTGATACTTTTTCATAGGCTTCTCCTTTCTTAACGTGACCGTTCATTTTGTTTTTGGGGTGCAGGGAGATCCCTGCAATATTCGGGATATCTGACCTTGATGCCCTCCATGAAGTAGGGGGCAAATTCACAGCAGAACAGATCTTCCGGTGTAAAAGACTGAGGGCTGTCCATATCGGTGTAACCGTTCCATAGGTTAAAGGCAAGGCGGCAGACCCTAACAGTTCCGCTGGTCTGCCATCCGCCGTGCATCCCATCCGGGTTAATACAGTCATTTTTAAAGTCAAACATCTGGTTGATATTTGCCCTGGTTTCTGAAGCAATCCCCATGACATAGAAAAAAGCCCGGTGATAGCAGTCGTTGACTCTGCACTTGTTCATGTTTTCAAGAAAAAAATCTCTATGGGCTGTTCCGTTAAAGCGTATCTCTGACATAACTTCTCCTTTCTTAAACCTCTCCAAACTTGGTCGTCATCAGTTTATACAGTTCCGTATTATGCGGAAATTTGTTGACAAACGGCACAAGGGAACTGCCTACCTTTAAAAGTCCCTGGCCTGCGCCTACATTGGTGATATAGCCCATCTGAAGGTCAGAGATGTTCAAAAGCTTGGCAAGCTCGATTCTGTCCGTAGACGCCTGATTGAGCATGATGATAAATTCAGAGTTGGCAAGCATTGTCCTTGCGGTATGGCTCTGCAAAAGGTCATCCACATTCTGTGTGATACCGGTACAGTACGCACCATATTTACGCACACGCTTCCAAAGGGTAAAGAGGAAGTTTGCCGAGTATTCATGCTGGAACAGCAGATAGATTTCATCAATGAAAATGAACGTGTTCCTGCCCTTGGCTCTGTTCTGCGTAATGCGGTTTAAGATACTGTCAAGGACAACCAGCATACCAATCGGCTGTAACTGTTTGCCCAGATCCAGAATGTCATAGCAGATCAGACGGCTGTGGGTATCCACATTGGTGTTCTTGGCAAAGGTGTTCAGGCTGCCATCGGTAAACAGCTCAATGGCAAGGGCGATTTCCTGCGCCTCCGGCTCATTCTGTTTGAGCAGTTCTTCACGGAAGTCCTGCAAAGTGGGCGGGACACCCTGATAATTGCCCTGCTGATAGTGGCGGTAAACACTGGCCGTACAGCGGTCAATAATGGATTTCTGTTTTGCGCCCAGACTTGTACCGCCAATGAGCTGTTCACAGAGAGACAAAATAAACTCCGATTTCAGAATGACCGGGTTTGCGCCGTCACCATAATCGGAGTTCATATCCATTGCATTGATGTGGTTTTCACTGGTCGCAGAAATGTGGATGACTTCGCCCTGCATGGCTTTAACCAGTGGAGAATATTCCCGTTCAGGATCGATAATAATGACATCCGCATTGGGGTCTGTGAGGATGATATTGGTCATTTCTTCTTTTGCCGTAAAGGATTTACCGGCACCAGACACACCGAGAATAAACGAGTTGCCGTTGAGCAGATGACGGCGGTTGGCAATAATCATGTTCTTGCTGATCACATTCTGCCCGTAATATATACCGTCCTTGTGGTAAATCTCCTGTACCCGGAACGGAATAAATACGGCAAGGCTCTCCGTGGTCAGTGTGCGCAGGGCATCGATCTTACGCACACCAAACGGCAGCGCCGTGTTCAGTCCGTCCATCTGCTGGTATTTCAACACCGCAAACTGACACAAATGCTTTCTGGCAGTGGTCAGCAGGGCTTCCGTATCGCTGTCCAGCTGTTCTTTGGTTTCTGCGGTATGCACCAGTGTCAGCACCGCAAACATCATCCTCTGGTCACGGGTTGTCAGGTCGTCCAGAAATTCCTTGCTTTCCTTGCGCTGCTGCTCAAGGTCATAAGGGACAACTGCCGAGAAATTATTATTCTGATTCTGTTTTCTCTGCCAGTTCGTGATATTGGTTTCGACACCGAGCAGTCGGTTTTCCACTTCCCGTACCGCTTCATCCGTGGGAACCGGGACAACATCAATGGACAGCATCATGTTGCGGTTCAGCTCACAAAGCTCCGCTACCATGCTGTCTTTGATATAAGCAGCGTATTCTCTAAGGAAGATCACACGCCCGTATCGGTCGCCCATACGGAAACAGTCCTTTTCAAACTCAAAGGTGTCCGGGCAGATGAAGTCCTTAAAATCGTGGCCTTTGCGCATACTCTGTACCATATCGAAGGTAAAAGCGGTTTCTTCACCGGTGCGGTAGAAGTCGTGGAAGATACGGAGTTTTTCTTCCGCTTCCAGTTCCACGCATCGTGCGCCCAGGCGGGAAAAATGAGTGACCAGGTCGGCACCCACACGGGCAAAATAGTTCCGTGCTTCTTCGATATTCTTTTTGCATACAGAAATGGTCACATATTTGTCCTGTACGATAGAGTTTGCTCCTGTTGCCTTATCCAGCAGCATCTTGTTGTATTCCTTACGGTACTTATCCAGACCGTCCTCCGCCATGGGGATCAGAATGGTCTGCTCAAAATCCACCCGGTTCAGACGGCGGTTGTTGATGGTGAGCTTTGTGGTAGCGCCGCTGTCAAAAGCATTGAGCAGTTCGGAGTATTCCAGAAACATGGCTTCCTTGTCCTCACGGCTGGCCACGGCATAATTGATGTCCTCAAATTTAAAGGTCTTTGCGTATTTATTCTTGCCCACAAGGAAAATGCCATCTTCCCAGATGGTGTAAATGGGGATAACATTCTGTACCGACTTTGGCACGACGAATTTTTCCTTATCCTGCTTGAACAGGGTTCTCAGTGTTTTGATCATGCTGCGCCTCCTTTATTCTTTTTCGCTTTCTTCTTATTCTGTTTTTGCTCCTTTCGCTCTTTTCGTCTCTGTTTCCTGGGAACGACAGGAAGTCCTTTTTCTCTGGCTTCGATACTGGACTTCATGGCTTCGTAATAAAGATTGTCTGGCCGGAACATCAGTTTCTTTGGCATCAGAAATTCGGATTTAAACCATGCCCAGACAAACTGTTCTGCGGTCATGCCGTTATATTTGATAAAGCCCATGGCCGCAAAGGGGAAGGCCCCTAAAATACATACCCAGCTAAGGGTTTCCATGCCAAAGTACGGACGGAGAAGGAAATACAAGCCTACCGCAACACCGCAGGCAAGGACAGAAAAAATGAACTGCCTTAATGACAGTCCGAAAAACATGCTTTCCGTATAGTTACGGATTTCTTTATTGATCTTTACTTCCAAATGGATACCTCCTTTATAAGCCCATCATTTCCCGTACAACACGGTCAGCCATTTTGATCGCACCGACTAAGACGAGCATATTGAATACCAGTTCCCCGATGTAGCTCCATACCATAGATACTGCTGCCGCATCCGGGTTGACTGCCGGTGGAGCCGCTGCAAACAGGGAAAAGATGATGCAGGCAAGCACAATGATCGCACCTTCCAGGCAGACAGCGGCATAGCTTTTGATAAAGCTCTTGCCAACACTCTGACTCGGTTCCCCTGCAAAAGTGGAAAGAGGGATGGGAGCAATCGCCGTATAGAGATACAGTTTAAAAAATCTGCCATAGACAGACATAATCATAATGAACGACAGTATTGTAATAAACAGACCGCCGATCAATGTGACTGCCCAGAGGGGAATGCTCTCAAAAAAGCCACAGTCCTCAACGGCTGTGACGATTTCCTGCGGCAGTACCGTTTGTGTGGCAGAGCCAAATCCAGCGGCATTCATGATCGTGGAAACCACACCCTGAACGATATTAAAGAGAGCCATCATCAGCTCTAAGCCATAGGTGACGACTCCTTTTGCAAGGGCAAAACGAATAAACAGCTTCAAAGCATGTTCCGGCTTTTTGACTTCGGCAAAATTGCCGCAGGTGCGCATGACACCAACGACAAAGAACAGCACCAGCAGGGCAAGTCCGATTGCCTGCAGTGCACCGTGAATATCCAGGATAACAGACCATATCGTACCGCCTTTGAACTGCTCCGGTGACTGGGTAATGAGCTGCCATATCTCCGCCAACTTTTCATTCCATGTGTTCAGGGCATTTTCAAGATTCTGTACGACCCAGTTATCAGACATTTGACCACCTCCTTATAAAATGGACAATGGGAGCATTTCTGCCGCAGCAGATCTGCTCCCACTGCCTTGTTTCGCCCGTTATCTTAGCCTGTAATCAGGGTAAGGAACTCCTTTGCAAAGGGAATGACTACGCCGCCCGCAAGCGTCAGAAATCCATTCGCTCTCTGGGACGGATCATGTGATTTCAGGGAAAGACCGATCTGCACGATACCAAAGCCGAGCATGATCATACCCACAGCCCTGACCAGTCCGAAAATGAAATCGGAGAGGTTATTGACTACGGTAATGGGATCGTTGGCGGCAAATGCCGTCGTGGTAAAACAGGTCATACAAAGCACAGCGCCTGCATACGCCATCAAGGCTCTTTTGGTCTTTCTGCTCATCGGCAGCTTCACGGTTTCTTTCTTCTGGGTATCCTTCTTGCTAAAAAATTTCATAGATAAATCCTCCTTTAGATGTTAAACATTTCTTCCAAATCCTCGTCGGACAGAAGTTCATAAGTTGTGTTGACAGATGCAATGCTTACGGCATTCTCTGGAATTTCACTGTCAAACACGAGCGTAGCGACAGCCTGTGTCGGCTCTCCGTGGATATACGGCGGCTGGCCGCCATCCACCGTCAGCTTCACATTCGGGTGCTTCAGGATGTCGTACTTCAGATCCATAACCGGACGCTCCCCACGGATAAACAGCAGTGCATAGCGGTTGTCCAGCATACGCACCTCATCCGGGGTCATCAGTTCACGTCCTGAAATCTGATAGTTGGTCGAATAGTTTCCGCTGCGCCCGGAGCTTTTTCCATAGGTGTTCGTATCAATGGTTTCCTTCCCTAAAAGCTCGGACACATATTTGTGGGTGCTCTGTTCGTTGCCGCCCAGATACAGAAATTCATCGCAGTTGCCCACAATGCTTTCCCACTGCTTTTCAAAGAGCGCCTTGAGCTGTGCCAGATTCTGAAGAATGATGCTGACGGATACGCCACGGGAGCGCATCACAGAAAGAATCTTGTCAAAATCATCCGGCAGGCTCACGTTGGCAAACTCGTCCATGATGAAATGGCAGTGGACAGGCAGGCTGCCTCCGTACTTGTGGTCGGCAAGATAAAAGAGCTGCTGGAAAAGCTGCGTATAAAGGATACTGACAAGAAAGTTAAAACTCGTATCGTTGTCTGGTATCAGAGCGAACAAAGCAACTTTCTTTTCGCCTAAAGAGGGCAGATCAAGCTCATCCGTAGCTGTCAAACCGGCAAGGCTCTCCAGATTGAATTTTTCAAGCCTTGCGGCAAGGGTGATCTGGATGCTCTTTAAGGTCTTAGCCGAACCGGAGTGATAATCCCTGTAATACTTCAGGGCGATATGCTCCGGGTTATCCAATTCCAACCGGTCAAACAGTTCATCCAGAGGACTGACATAGCTATCATCATCCTCCCGAACTTCACCAGCCCGTAAAAGCTCCATGACCATTGGGAAGTTCTGTTCATCAGGCGGCGCTTGGTATTTCAGATAAAACACCAGTGCCAGAAGCAGCATACTGGCCGCTGTATCCCAGAAGGGATCTTGCGACTGTGCGCCTTTGGGCGTGGTTGCCTTAAAAAGATTGGTCACCAGCCTTTGCACATCGTTGTCATTCCTAAGATAAACAAAGGGATTGTAACAATGGCTTCGGTGCATATTGATCAGATCAAGGACTCGCACTTCATAGCCTTTCTTTTCAAGCAGACCGCCAATGTCACGGACAATTTCTCCTTTCGGATCGAGGATCACGAAAGAGGTATTGCACTGCATGGCATTGGGCTTACAGAAAAACCTTGTTTTTCCTGCGCCGGAACCGCCGCATACTAAAATGTTCAGATTTCTGCGGTGTTTTCTGCCATCCAGACCAATACGGACATTCTGCGTCAGCAGCTTATTTGCGGACGGATCTTTATCCCGGTACTTTTTATTCAAAGTCCCGGTGTTGCCCCATTTTGCCGAGCCATGCTCCTCCCGCCTGCGGTAGTTCCTGCGGGTAGAGAAATAAATGCCGATCCCCATTGCATAAGCGAGCAAAAAAAGAAGGACAGTTTTTAAGCTGTCCTCACACATCCTGATTGCAAAAGGGTGGCGCATCGCCACGGGTAATCCGTTGACGATCTCTACCATGCCTCCACTGACATAGGGCGCTGTCAGCAGGGCAAACCATACGACAGGAACAATCCCGCAGACAGAAAGGATAATGCTCGTTTTCTGGTCGTTATCGTTCCTCATGACACTTACAGGGAAGCACCCTGACTTTCTTTGTCGGGGCATTGGCTACCTTGTCGATCAGCTCATCCACAGGCTCGGTGGGGCGTTCCTCCTGTATCTGCCGTGTCCGCAAGGTATTTAAGGCATTGATCACGATATTTCTGTCGTACTTATCCAGTGCGATATGGTATCGTTCTTCTTTCATAGGCTCTACCTCCGATTAGCGTTCCTGCTCTTTGTTCTTAGGCGGTCTGTTCTTTTCCAGACTCTTAAACATGTCGCTCTGGATTTCTCCCAGAACATCGCGCATGGAGTTAAGCTCGCCTTTGAACACCTGCGTATCCATTTCCGAAAATTCACCTGGAAGCCGGTCGAAACTGAATCCTCTGGTATCTACGCCATAACGTTCACTGACCATATAGGCGACACAGAAAGATTTGAAATCGGAAGCATCACGGCTTTCATTGTGTTTGAAGTCAAAGACCGCCGCAGAAACTTCCTTTGCCATGCTCACAAAAAGCTGTTCTTCGGAAAGGCCGGTCTTAATAAAAATCGTCTGCTGCTTACTGTCGTAGTAGGCAGGCATTTCCAGATCGTCAACCGGGACAAAGGGAACCGGGCTTGCATCGATCAGGGCAGAAACAAGCTCCCGCATGGTTTTCATCTCCGGTGCCTGCACTTTTCCTGCCGCAGAGGTTTCAGAAATGTCATAGACAATCTTCGCATTATAGCCGACTGCCTTTGAGCCGTCCTCACGGATATATTCCTTACCCGGTTCAAGAATGACGATCTTGTGTGCATCCTTGTTGACATAGATCCGATTCTGCTTCCATGCGCTGTAATCTTTCAGCTGCACTGCATCGGGTTTCTGGGCAGATACCAAAATGGCATTGGCAACTGAATAACGGTCAAAACGGCTCTGCACATCCAGATACTGCTGGAAACAATTTCCGCTGGTCATCATTTTGGTACAGGTACTGTCGATCAGCTCATAGGCTTCCTTTCGCTGTTCCTGCTTCTGGGCAGCCCACTCCGCTTTATCAAACGGTTTACTGCCGCCGCTAAATACATCATAAATACTCATTATCGTTTACCTCGTTTCTTTGGATTTGGGTTTCTTTTTCCGCCTTGGCGGCTGTTTATGCTCTGTTTTTCCTGCTGGCGGTTTCTTGGCTCTGTCAGAAGCAGAGCTTCTGTCCAGGGAAGGGGAAGCCTCCGCTTCCTGCTCTTTACGGCTCTCTTTGATTTTCCGCAGTTCCTCTCTGACAGAAGGTTTTTCCTTAGTCATAGTAGCCCCCTCTGCGGACTTCTTTGGCTGCTCTAAGATAGGCTCGGACTGAGGGGATTTTTCGGTCTTTGCCACTGAGGGGTTTTCCGGGGCATGTTCCTCCTTCTGAACCGGCGCACCCATCAGAGCGTCAAGAAGTTTATCTTTCTCTGCCTTTTCCTGTACTCCGATGTCTGGCTCCGGCTGGCCGTCCTTCGTATCTTTGGACTTTTCTGTTTCCGTCACAATAGACGCCGTGCTTTCGGATGCCAGTTTGAAGCGCTCCGCAATACGGCTGATCTTAGACGCATCCTCCGCACGGGCGATCACATCCACCTCGGCATTGGGATCTTTGTTTTTTCGGTCAGCAAGCACACAGTAGAGGACACCGTATTTCTTGGCTTCCTGTGTGAACTTCTTTAAATCACCATTCTTGACGGTAAAGACTTTCAGTTCCTTTCCAGAGCGCAGCATGTTGGTGAGTCTTGCCTTGCCTTTGGTTTTCTTTTCTTCTTTTAGAATGGAATACAAGAGAATGGCAATGTTTTTCGCACCAGCACCGGTAATCCTGGCGGCGACTTCAAATCCCTCCAAGCTCATTCGGACGATCTGTTCTGCCGCTTCGCCGCTTGTGTTCATTCGTCATCAGCTCCTTTCTTTGCTGTTCTTCATCCGCCCGTATGGTTTTCAGATTTTCCTTGAGGGTATCGTTACGGGCCTCGATCCCCTCGCACAGTTTCACCTCCTTTCGGATCACTCGCAATCGTTTGGAAAGATCGGAAAGCTGTGACCGTATCGCTTCCTTTTCTTCACCGCCCATTTTGCGGGATTGGGAATAAAGTCCCTTGCGCTTTTGAAGCAGGTCAGCCATTTCCGTTTCCAAAGATTCCTTATAAGAACAAAGCTGCTCTACCGTATCAATGCGATTCCGGCAAAGCAGCCTTGTTTCCTGTGATATAGCTTCCATCTTCATCAGGTCATCCTTTAAAAGATAATGAAGCCTTGCATAATTCTGTTTTCTGTTTTTCGGAAGAATACCGAGCTTGTAGCAATAATGCAGATACAGCCCCCGCAGCCCGCCGATTTTCTTTGCTCCATTCAGAGTTCCTTTCAGTCGGTACACCGGGATTGGCTTTTGCGGCCCGGCAAACCGGGAAAACTTAACCGCATAGGAATTCTCCCGGATGCGCTCCATGATCCTCTCGTTGGTATAATCTTCTCCCAGCTTGTAAAGCCGCTTGGGGCGCTTCCAGCCTTTCCCCATGATCGTCCAGTATTTTCGGTTCGGGTCAAACCGGACATGGTATCCCATTTCCGCCATCTGACGGTCAAAGTCTTTCAGGGTAAAGGATTTGCTGATCGCTTCATCCACTGCCTGCCTTGCCACGTTGTCCCGTGTGGGCATCCCATTCTTTTCCGCCTGATAAAGCGCATAGGGTTTCTTTCTACCGCTTGGATGTTCTATGACCGAAAGGGCATATTCCCGGCACAGCTCATCGGAGCGCTGACGAAGCAATCGAAGATTGGCTTTGTTGTCGTGGTAATGTTTCCCGTCCATAAAAGAAACCGAGTTCACAACAAAGTGATTGTGCAGGCAATCCGTATTCAGATGAGTAGCAACGATTACCTGAAACCTGTCGCCCCACATCCGCTGTGCAAGTCTGACACCGATTTCGTGTGCCTGTTTGGGCGTGACCTCTCCAGATTTAAAACTCTGGAACCCGTGATAGCAGATGATCTCACTTTCATCATTCCACTGTGCTTTAGCGATCATCATTTCCTCTCTGGCAGAGGCAGGGTCACAGTTGACACCCGTGACAAAAAACCGCTGCTCCGTCTTATCCTGATTGGTCGCATATTCCATCACATCCACCAAAGCCTGAAGGTCTGTTTCCGAATAATTGGGATTGGCAGTCTTTTCCGGGTTTTCGGCATAGTCAATCGGGTGGTCAAGCCTGCCCCGTACATCCCAGATCTCACAAACTGCCATTATCCCGATGGCCTTTGGGGAAGCAGATATTTTTTTCGGACATCCACTTGAAACTCATGCCACTTCTTTGCTTCCTGTGAAAGCATAGGGGCATCCACAAATCCCAGAGCATTGGCTTTCGCAGCAAGCTGGTTGATACGGTTACCGATGGCAGACAGTTCCCGCATGATCTTATAAAATTCAGGATCGGGCTTTTCACAAAGGCGGTAGCCCTTGACCATTTCCCGCAGGAACGCTTCTTTGGAGCGGCCGGATTTTTTTACAAGCTCATAGAGATGCTGTGCTTCTTCCTCATTCAGACGAAACAGGATCTGTACGCTTCGGTTTCTCATTTCCCACATCCTTTCTGGCGGAGAGCCGGTTGATCTGCAGGCAGCACATCAGTACAACGCCGAAAATTCCGCCCAGGGTAAACGCAATAAATTCACTCATTCTTTAACTCCTTTCTTCTGCCGGGGTGGATAGGGGCTGCCCCCTAACAAGCGAATTTGGCATCCAGAAGAGTTCTGGATAACCAAATTCAGTGCTTGGTAAGACATCACTCCTCGCACTCGTCCTCGTACACACATTCTCCGCAAACGGAACAGAAGTACGGGCAGCCCGAACAGCAGTCGTCCTCATCCGTTTCTTCCTCGACGGATTCTTCAAGACCGTCCTCCCGATCTACGGTGACGACAGCTTCACCGCCAATGAAATCCTCATCAGAAAAGTCGATCAGGTCAGTGTCAAACAGGATGGTTTCTGTCTTTTCTTTTACCTGTTCCGGGGTTTCCGCATATACGGAAATGGTCTTTTGATAGTGTCCAGTCAGAGTAACCTTAAATTTTTTCAATGAATTTTCCTCACTTTCTTTGTTCAATTTAATTTCAATGCCGTGGTGTTTCCTGCTAAAAATCAATGGGCAATCAACGGGCATCCCTCCTTTCATGGTTCCGATTCGGCCTTGCAATTCCTAAATAGGACAATAAAAAATCGTTGAAATCCTTACCGACAGGCGGTGGATCATCAACGATTTGATAGTCTTTCTGCAACAATTCTTTTAAGGCGGCAGTACAGAGTCTGCCTGTTTTGTCATTGTCCAGATGCAGAAAAATGGTCTTTACTTGTGGATTTCCCTTCAAAAATGTGGAAAGGGCAATGGGGATTTTGCTGTCCTTTATCTCTTTCTTTGGCTGATACACGCCCGAAAGAGAAAGCAGATTTTCTTTTTTGTAGTCCTTACCTTCACATTTAAGCAGGGTAGCATAGGAGAGTAAATCAATGGCGGCTTCAAACAGATGCACCGACTGGCAAGGCTCTCTTGCCAGAAGGCGAAAGGAATACCGCTTGTCACTTCCCGATGCATCGCCCTTAAAAGAGCTAGCCATCGTTCCACGATAGGCCGCATACTTAGGAGTTCCGCTTTCATCCTTGCCGATAAAAACAACATTGTGATACCTGGCACTTTCATAAATCGTACCGTCTGCAATGCACTCCTGAATGATCTGAAAATCAATGCCACGTCCGAAAAGATACTGGGTCACTCGGTCACAGTCTTTATTCCTGGGTGGCAGAAGAAGAACTTTCGGTTCCTCTTTGGGTGCGGATACAGTCGGCGGACTCCAACTTGCGGTAATACCTGCCAGAGCTTCCACAGCTTCTACAAAGCTGTATTCCTTGACTTTGATCAGATAGTCCAGGGCAGAAACACCGCCAAAACCTCTTGACCACCAGTACCATTTGCCATTGGAAATCTTCAGACTGTCGTGTTCTCTGGTGCAGTAAACATTCCTCGCCACATGCTTCAGATTGTCTGGTTCATACCTCTGCAAGTAGGAAAGCAAGTCCATCTGCCGTGCCTGCTCAATCACGGCAGGGTCAAGCTGCACATAAGGTCTGTTACTTCTCATTCAATAAAATCACCTCCTGAAATAGAAAAAGCCGAGGGATTTTCGTAATGAAAACCTCTCGGCTATGTAAATTATTAATCAATTCAATACTTAGGAACATGAAAATATTCCAATGTATTTTCCTCTTTGTCCAAATCTTTTCTTTTGCAAACTGTTACATTTTTAAATAAAATCTTTCTGTCATCAACAGGAAATATATCGTAATATGTTCTTGGATCATCTTCTTTGACTTTAGATGCGTCAAAAAGCTGTACTAAGATATTATGTGCATTATTATAAAATAAATTGTATGCACATTTCGGAGTAATTGGAAATACTTTGCAAAAACAAATTTGCGTCACCAAAAAATTGAGTTCCTTGCCTGCATTTTTTCTTTTATCAAAAAGTCTTTCATGTAACTCGCAATTCTTTTTGATGAACCGTCTTTCCAAAGTAGGATATATATGAACCGAATAATGGCGCTTATCCTCCTGCACTAAGGACATTTGGATATTTCCCTCATTGACATTGTTATTGTCGTTCCAAGCTAATAGTGTATTAAAAAAATCAATTCCAACCTTTTTATCGGAAAATCCAAATCCAAGTATTAAATTTTTCTCATCAGTAGCACCAATCATGCATATCCACTTGCTGGAATCCCAGTTTTGCGGCATTGGCTGAACAAGCATAATATTGTGAGTGAATATAATTTGTTCAAATACCTGCTCAATAATAAACAATATAAGTGAAAAAGCCAATGAATAGTACCACTCTGAAAAGGTGAAAATCGAGGATATAATGCCAACTAATGTGAGTATTCGAAGTATAAATTTTACTTTTTTTTGATGCTTTTCATTTATTTTTATGTGAGGAATTTTATTCAAGATTACAATGTCGAACTTGGAACGAAAATAATGAATCTTAATTTGGATTCGTCGAATTGCTCTGCGAACTCTATTGATCATTATATTATAACACTTCTTTCATTTTTGCTTTTTGATTTATAGTAACATATACTGTAGATTATTTCTATCATATTGTCTATGTAAAAGACGGCATTAGCTTTATACCAATGCCGCCTTTCTTTGATTATTCAGTTATAAAATTCCTGCTTTTTTCAGATACCCAACGCCATCATAACATCCACGGAAGTAAACCGTCTGCATTTCAATATCTGTAAGATTGTTTCTAAGCTCCATGACTTTGATCAGAGCTGCACATTCCTGCTGGGATAATTCCGCTGCAGTTTCGGTATCAACAGCCTCCAGCACTTTAGGATATTGTTGAAATATCGCTTCCATCTGTTCCTGAATGGCACGGTAGTCCTCATTGCTTTCCGGCAGTTTCGCAATCACGGAGCTTAGATATTCACGAAAGATATTGCTGTGGGCATCTACAAAGGTTTCAAATCTGAACTCGTCAGACACCTCTCTCACCTCCGATAGTTTCAATTCTACACTTATTATACTGCCCACATTTCTGCAATACAAATGTGCAAAACGAGAATTTATCTCTCCCGGCTGGCACATTTTCTTTCGGGCGGTTCCTCACTTTGCTCCGGCTCTGCGTCAAGCACAGCGGGGTCTTTCTGGTCTAAATTCAGCTCGATGTTGAGGGCATTGAGCCGTTCTGATTTCTCTTTCAGCTCATCTTCAAAGGCAAATGGCTTTTCTACCTCGATCTTAGCGGTTTCAAGCTGCTCCATGGTTTCTGCCTTTTTGATTTTTGCGGCTTCCAGTTTTACAGGGATTTTCGCAAGCTCATTTTCAACTCGTGTCAGGTTACCCAGTGGATCAGTACCTAAATCTACCTTGTGCTTTGCCTTTCCGCAAAGATATAAACAGTAATGGGCATTGAAAGTATCATAGAAAACTTCCAGTTTGAACCCACGATAGCTTCCGATTTCCGCAGGCTCGGCCATCGGATATTCTTTGCAGACCGCAAGAAGCATTTCACCTGCGGCGGCTTTTTCCGTATAAGTGATTCCTTTTAAGGTCATCGGACAGAACTTTTCTTCACCCTGCGGCTGATGCTGCCGGGCAAGGGAAGCATCGGCTTCATAGCAGACAATCCGCTGTTCACACTCCTTAATGGTCTGCGGGAAATATTTCAGTATCCTGTCCTCAAGGTCATAATGTTCCGAAAGATAGCTCTGCTTCAGGACTTTGAGCTTGGAAACCTGAATGTCTAAGTCCATTTTTTCCTTGAAACGCTCGTCCCCTGTGGCAAGCATTTTGACTTCCGCAAAGGAAAGGGCCACCTCATCCACATCTTCCGCAGAGCGGACAGGACTTTTGCTGGTCATGATCTGGGAGATAAATTTCTGCTTCGATTCCACCAGCTGATAGAGATAGGCATCAAAGGTCTGCTCCGTCACATAACGGTAAACCTGAACTTCCGGGAACCTGTTTCCCTGACGCTCAATACGTCCCTGGCGCTGTTCCAGATCGGATGGACGCCACGGGCAATCCAGATTATGAATGGCAATGAGTCTGTCCTGTACGTTGGTACCTGCGCCCATCTTAGGGGTTGAACCCAGCAGCACACGGACTTCGCCGCTTCGCACCTTTGCGAACAGTTCCTTTTTCTGTGCATCACTGGTGGCTTCATGGATAAACCGTATCTGTTCGGCAGGGATGCCACGGGCGATCAGCTTTTCCCGGATGTCATCGTAGACATTAAAAGTCCCGTCATTTTTCGGGGTAGACAGGTCACAGAACACCAGCTGGGTTGCTTTCGTGTCTGTATATTCTTCCCAGATACGGTACACGTTGTCCACACAGGCATTCACCTTGCTGTTGGGATCATCCGGCAGCATGGGGTCGATCATCCTCTGGTCAAGGGCAAGTTTTCGACCATCGTTGGTAATCTTGAGCATGTTGTCCACATTCGGCTCCACAAGCCTTGCACGGACTTTTTCTGCTCGTTTGGCAAGAGAAGCGACCAGTTCCGTCTGGATTTCACTTGGCTTGGTCTTGATGTTGTGGTACTTGACCGCCGGAACAGGGAGCTTCAGCATATCGGCGGTCTGAATATCCGCCACCTCCCGAAACATCAGCATCAGCTCCGGCAGGTTGAAAAACTTGGCAAAACGGGTTTTTGCCCGGTAATTGGTTCCCTCCGGAGCCAGCTCCAGAGCGGTGACTGTCTCACCAAAGGTGGACGCCCAGCTGTCAAAATGCTGCAATCCATTCCGTAAAAGTGCATCATATTGCAGGTAGCGCTGTACCGAATACAGCTCGACCATAGAGTTGCTGATGGGGGTTCCCGTGGCAAAGATCGTTCCCCGGTTGCCTGTGATTTCATCCAGATAGCGGCACTTCATAAAAAGGTCGCTGGATTTCTGGGCCTCTGTCTGGGCGATTCCGCCCACGTTGCGCATCTTGGTATAGAGATACAGATTCTTGTAAAAATGGCTCTCATCAATAAAGAGCCTGTCAATGCCGAGCTGTTCAAAATCAATGACGGTATCCTTTCGCTTGGTGTCATTGAGCTTATCCAGTTTTGTCTGGATGGCCTTTCTGGTTTTCATCAGCTGCTTGACCGTGAACTGTTCGCCTTTGCTTGCCTTCACATCATCAATCCCACGCTCAATATCATCGATCTGGCGCTGAAGCTGTTCTCTCTGCCGCTCAATACTCATTGGGATTTTCTCAAACTGACTATGCCCGATAATGACCGCATCGTAATCGCCGGTGGCAATGCGGGAACAGAACTTTTTCCGGTTGCCCGTCTCAAAATCCTGCCTCCGGGTTACAAGGATATTGGCACTTGGGTACAGCCTAAGATACTCGGAAGCCCATTGCCCCACAAGATGATTTGGAACAACGAACATCGACTTATTGCATAATCCAAGCCGCTTGCTTTCCTGTGCCGCAGCAACCATTTCAAAGGTCTTTCCTGCGCCCACCTTATGGGCAAGGAGTGTATTGCCGCCATACAGGATATGGGCAATAGCATTGACCTGGTGAGGTCGGAGCGTAATCTCTGGACTGATACCGCCAAATACAATATGGCTTCCGTCATACTCACGGGGACGGACGGAATTGAACGTGTCGTTGTAATACCGCACCAGTCGGTTCCTGCGTGCCGGGTCTTTCCAGATCCAATCCTGAAATGCCTGTTTGATAGCTTCCTGCTTTGCCTGCGCTGCCGTGGTTTCTTTGGCATTGAATACGGCTCTTTTATTGCCGTTTTCATCATACACATAATCAAAAATACGGGTATCGCGCAGGTTTAAGGTGTCCTCAATAATACGATAGGCGGAAGCCCTTTTTGTACCATAGGTGCTGTCCGCCTTGACATTTCCGAAATCGGAACTCTTATTTTCAATAAACCAGTCGCCATTCATTGGAGTGTAGCGCACTCGGATTCTTCCTGCCGCATAGCTGGAAGGGGTCAGAAGCTCCATGACAAACCGCTGAATATCCTCCTGCGGTATCCAGGTGGTACCCAGACGTACGGAGATTTCTGCCGCTGACAGGTCTTTGGGGATCACCTGCTTTAAGGCTTCTACATTGATTTCATACGCCGGATCTTCCTTTGCCGCAACCTGTGCGCTTAGAAGTTTTGTCCGCACATTGCCGGACAGATATTCGTCAGCAGTCACATATTTTGCCGGTTCCGAAGCAGGGATACGGAAGATCACGCCCTGCAATTCCTGTACCAGTTCCGCCTGTGGTTTGCCTGTAAGCTGCTCCATATAAGGCAGGTCAACAAGCACTTTTTCCCCAATCGAAAGGGCAAGGGCTTCGCTGGCTGTTTCTACAGAAGTAACTTCCCGATGGGGCTTGATCGTCCGCTTTGTGAACATATCTGCTTTTCGTTTGAAATTGCCCTCATCATCCAGCACTTCCAAAGAACATAACAGGAAGTAGCTCTCATCCGATGCAAAGGCCAGATAGTTGCCACGGCTGTTGATCAGCCCGTATTTTTTGGAAAACGCATCGTACAGCCGGTTCAGGTTTTCCTGTTCGGTGCGTATCATTTCTTCTGGATAATCCTCCGTCTGATACTCGATGAGCTTTCTGACACAGTCACGGATCTGGATCAATCCCTTGATGCGGCTCTCTGCGGTCATAGATACTGTGGCCGGAGTCATGCGGTCATTTTCCCGGAAGTAGACTTTGCCATCCACCATGGTAAAGGAAAAATTGCGCACATTTGGATCAGCAGGAACAAAAGCGTCCGGCTCATCCGAGATTTCATCGATCCCTATTTCATACTCCGGGACTTCTCCCTGAATGTTCTGGACAGCTTTGCTTAACAGGTCTGCAAGTGGAATGTCTTTGTATGCCTTGCAGGCAGAGTCAAAACCAAAGCGGGTACTTTCCATTTTCATTTCGCCTAGGATCATTTCCGGGTGCTGTACAAAATAGCTGTTCATGGTGATCCCGTTCTCATCGGTATCCAGGTGTACCCAATCCGGTTCCACATCTGCAATGCGGTCACGCTTCTGCAAAAAGAGGATGTCACTGGTGACTTCTGTCCCTGCATTGGCACGGAACGTATTGTCCGGCAGGCGGATGGCTCCTAAAAGTTCCGCCCTCTGTGCGATATATTTCCGCACCTCCGGGCTTGTTTTATCCATCGTTCCCTTGGAAGTGATAAAGGCCACTACGCCGCCGCTACGCACTTTATCCAATGCTTTCGCAAAGAAATAATCGTGGATCAGGAATTTCTGGGCGTTGTAACGGCTGTCATTGACCTTAAAATCACCAAACGGTACATTGCCGACAACGACATCAAAGTGGTCATCGGGAAGCCTCGTCTGCTCAAATCCCTCAATGGCAATGCTGGCTTTCTGGTAAAGCTGCTTTGCAATTCTTCCCGTAAGAGAGTCGATTTCTACACCATGGAGCGTTGAGCCTGCCATACGATCCGGGATCAGGCCAAAGAAATTGCCGGTTCCGCAGGACGGTTCCAGAATCGTACCACCGGAAAATCCCATATGGTCAAGGGCTTCGTACATGGCTTTGATGACAACCGGCGGGGTATAGAACGCTGTCAGAGTAGACTCCATGGCTGCCCGGTATTCTTCCGGGGAGAGGCTGGCGTTCAGCTCCTTAAATTCTTCTGCCCAGGCAGCATTGTTCTCGTCAAAGGCCATGGATAGACCGCCCCAGCCAACATAACAGGCAAGAACTTCCTGTTCTTCGGGTGTAGCAAGACGATGTTCCAGTTCCAGCTCATGGAGCAGATGGATGGCTGCCATGTTGTTTCTGAATTTTTCTTTTGCACCACCGACACCTAAAGTATCTTCTGTAATCCGATAATTGTGCCGGTCAGAAGAAGGAACAACTGCTTTTTCTGTCTTTTCTTCGGGCTGTGATTCAAGCGGTTTCAATCGTTCAACCTGATCTTCTGCCTTTGCTACTAAGTCTCCAAATTCCAGATCAGAAAGACAGCGTTCAATCATATCCGAAAGCCCGTTGAATCTTTCTCGATGAGCCAGGCTGCTGTCGATATAAATATCCAGTGTACAATCCACCAGATCCGCATTGATCTGAAGATCATGCTCCTCATTCTCGGAAGTAGTATAGGCAAGCCCTACGCTGTGCAAATCCTCATAATCTGCCCCTGATTCGCTGTCGTATTCTTCATGGATAAATTCATCGATCAGGGCTTTCGCCTGTTTCAGTAGTTCCTCCTGTGGCTGTTGCTGTTCCAAAAGCCTGCGGATATAACTGATTTTTTCCACACGATTGATCGGGAAACCAACATGGTTCTGGAATGTGATGTCACGCATAGACACATCACCGCTGATTTCTCCTACGCTTTCAATCCGGTATCTGCGGTTGTCGATCACGATTTCCTTACCGATCAGGTCGGAAGAATCCTGTGAAACTCCATCTTGTTCTTTTTCTTCCTGTCCGGCAGTGGGCTGCAATTCAGCAATAAGCTGTCTGCAGATCTCTTTTTGTTCTTCATCCTCCAATTCTTCCTGCCACTGCGTCAGCTGTTCCACATAGCTTTGCACATGCGCCGGATCAGCTAAATCCGCCTCGATTTTCTGAATGGCATCCTCTTTGGTTTCTCCAACTTCCAAGGTATCCTGATACTCATATGGATCAACTTCCTCAATGAAGTCCACCAAACGCCCGGCAAGGCTTGTGTTCTTGTCCTCCGGGACACGGAACCAGTCATTTTCGGTTGCCATGATTTCCGCAAAGAGCTTCTCGTCCTCTGGCGTCAGCGTCTTATGCTGTTCCAGATAGGGAAGGAATACATCTCGTCCCCATTGCAGGCTCTCTAGTTTCTCACGATAGAAATCCTCGCCCTGTTTCTTCCATTCGGGAATAAATGGACAATTGGGGGAAAGGGAGTATTCATAGAAGTTTTTGATATGGGCAATCAGATCGCCCTCGCCATCTCCAATGTCAAAGCGTCCCTCATAGTGAAAATCCTCGCCGCCGATAGTAGCCGTAATCTCAAAATCGGTCTTGTGATACCAGCCGACATGATTTTCTTCCGCCTGTCTTTCCCGGTGCTGCTTCTCGTCTAAAACACCCAGAAGATAATTGCCAAGGGCAAAGCTCAGGTCGGTGTATCGATCCTTCAGTTCCCGGTCATAAAAGGCGGGGTGTTCCGAAAAGCCGATAGAAAATACCAGACGGTCAGGCTTTGTTTCGGCAGGTGTTTCCTTGTCCTGCATTTCTGTAATGATGACCTTCAGGTGGTCATTGGCAGGATTTTCACGGAGCTTTTCTTCAAAATCTGTTCGGCTCATTTCTTTCCCAAACAGGGGAAATTCAGGATTTTGAAGGGATACAGCCGTTTCATCAAAAGCAGATACTTCATATTGATCTGCTCCCAGATACACCGTATCTCCCTCGTGATAGAGGTAGCGGACAGGGTGAAGTTCCAGAAGTTCCTGGGAAAAGCGCCATGCATTGCTCCGGCTGTAAACGCTGACGGTCTGCCTCTGCACTTTCGTCAGAAAATCAAGCAGCTGCTGGACAGTGGCAGGTTCTGAAAGGAGCTGCTCCATCTGTTCGGCAGAAACATCGGCAAGATCGGCACGATCCACTTCTTTGAGCAGATCCTTTTCGTAATGATCCAGATCACGGATAAAATCAGACAGCCGCAAAGAAAGGGTATCTCTCTTATCCGAAGGCGGAAGGTCACGGTTGGCATCAATAAAACGCTGCCTTGCCATTTTCCGCTGTGCATCAATTTCATACTGGGGAGCTTCCACACTTTCCAGAAATTCAGGATAGTGGTCTTTTTCCTTGGCATTAAAATAGCGGTCATTTTGAATCAGTTCCCTGATCCGTTTTTCTACCTTAGACCACGACAGTACAAGGTCGGGGTTGGTATAGGAACCATGCTTTTCAATTCCGATCCCTTTACTGTCATGCCATGTCCCGCCCTGTGTCCCATCGGGATAACTGTGCGTACCGCCGCCGGTGCCGTACTCATTTTTAAGAAAGGCAATATTGGCTTTCTTATCCTCATGCTTCTGAAATTGACGGTAGATACGGTACTTGCCATTTTCAAAGCCGCTTCCTCTTACCAGGACAGAGTCAATATCTTCCTGTGAAACAGAAAAAGCAGAGGATTTTTCGTCCTCTGCTTCTGCAATCTGTTCGATTTGTTCCTCTACGGTAGGAAGATTGGCTGTGACTTCTTCTTCATTGGCTGTGCTTAGCGGTAGATCAGCTCGTTCAGGATCAGCTCCTCCGCCTGACTGCGAATGTTGTTCATCATTCCCACCCACTGCATCGGTGCTTTCTCTTTCAGTTCCTCCGTCACGCCCTGCTCGGCTGACAGCTGCTTCGTCAGAAGCTCCAGCCTCTGGAGCGCTGTCTGTTCCGTCTGGTACAGATGCTCGTTCAGCCTGCCCTGTGTCAGAAGGTTGAGATAGGTCACTCTCTTGTGCTGCTCCAGATAATCCCGGTGCATCAATGCGTATCTGCCAAGCGGAAGTTCTGGCTCTGTCGGTAATGTCAGGTCGGGAATAAGATAATCCCCCTGACGGGTATATGTGATGTTCTCCATGATTATCGCTCCTTTCGGGTTGTTTTCTGCTTCTATCATACGAAGATTGTGTTTCCTGCGCAAAGGTGCGGGATTGTGTTTTTTCTGCCACCTGCACATCCCGGATCGTTTGTGAGATTTCCCGGAGTGCCATTTCCGCAATGTCACTTGTTGCAATGCCAAGGGCGTTAATAGTGGCAGGGGTATTAAAGTTCACAATGTCCTGAAAATCCTCACGTTCAAAGTATTCGCCCGTATCCAGACCACAGCGGCTGACCAGCATAAATGCCACACTGTTTACGGCCAGCCGCTGGTACATGACCTCAATATTCAAATCGTCCAGTTCTTCTAAGAAACTGTCCGCTGTCACATCTTTGAGCTGTGAAAGATAGTCCTGCAGATGATCTTCCACGGCATTTTTCGCTGTTTCCATCAGGGCAGAGGCAAGATCGGTACTTTCCAGTTCTCCAAACCTGTCAGAAAGCCGTTCCATCACAGGCTGCTCGTATCGGGTTTCCATCTGCCATATCGGAACAGGACGGCTGCCGTAATAACCTTCGTGTGTGTCTGACACATCAAAGTAATATTTCAGGGTATTCCTGCGGCCTTTGGGGTCAAATACCGCAATCCCTTTGCTGTCTTTATTTACCCAGCGCCGGAACTGTTTGTTCCAGGTTTCAATCTGTGCCACGGCAACCGCATCCGGGCGCTGGGCAAAGATTAAGAGCTGTTCGTCAAAGCGGCATTTGTAATTCCGGCAGGCAGCGGCAAGAAAGTTCTGCCATGTCTGCGGGTTCTTGGCTACCGCAATTTCTGTGCGCCGATACAGCTCGGTAATCAGCTGATACTTTGCAGCCATTTCATTTCCACCTCCTTATTGATTTTCAGGATTATTCCTTGTCCTCTCCGTCAAAAAGGAAATCACCCTGTTTGCTTTTATGCTTTTCTGCAATTCATTGATGAGCGCAATGTCCGCCACGGTAATGCCCTGGATGGAAAGAATATCGTCCATTGTCATGGCGGAGATTGCTTTTTCATCGGTAAAACCAGCGTCCAGAATCTTATTGATGACTTTGACCGCTTTCTGGTTGATCGCCATTATCTATCCTCCTTATCGTTCATATTCTTTATGCCTGACGGTTTTATGTGGTGGTTCCTGGGGTTTGGGTTCATAAGTGTGGCCGTTTCTTTCCATACGCTCGGCAAATTCACAAATGTGATAGATATTTCCGCCGATCTCTGTATGGTATTCGTCAATAAAGCGGCAGGAACGTTCAGCAGTTTCGCCCCATGATAAATGAAGGATAATTTTCCCGCCGTCAGGAATACGGAACAATTCTTTATAATGCGGATCAATAAACCGAATCCCTTGTGCTGCTTTCTCCATATGCCTGTCCAGCCATTCTTTCACATAACAGTAACAATAGAAGTTATAGTCACCCTTTGTCGGATTACACCGGAATAAAAAGGCATGTTTCTCCGTGTCCGTCCGAAACCCATATTCTGTGCAGTAATTTCCCTGCAAAGCACTGGAAGGATAGCTCTTTGCGAAAGCCTTCATATCATATCGGTTATGCAATAATCCGTGATTTTCCCGCAGGGTATTCACCACTTCATCAAGCTCATTCTTAAATTCTTCTGATTTCCATTGCGGTCTGGTATCAAACCATGTGGTATAGAACCCATATCCAGAGTCAGCAAAATCTCCCCGCAAATGACCAATATTCCCGGTCTGCCCGCTGATTTGAGAACTCTGTGAGTACACATAGTTTTGTTCAGCCGCAGTTAATGGTCTGATTTCCATATCAACGTTCCTCCCGGCTGTGTTTCGCTTTTTGCTCTTTCTGGATGGTTTTCAAGGCATCCTTGGCCCATTGGGGCATACGCTCCGGCTTGATCTCACCCAGGACATCATACCGTTCCCATCGGCTATGCTCGCCGGTGGCAAGGCAGGTGCCAAAGACTGCCTGACCTCTGCCGCCGGTGGCACCGTTTCCGCCTTCCGCAAGTACAAGCTGGTAAGCAGCGTGCTGATATTCATATCGCTTCGGTTCTGCATTGATTACAACCACCTTGCCCACAATGCTTTTATTTCTCATATCTGGAATACAGTCCGTGACCGTAAAAGGAGTAGGATCAAATTTGAATTTTTCCTGTTCGGCCCGTGTCTGCTCGATCTGTGCCTGCACACGGTCACAAAATAGCTGCATGGCTTCCAGATAATCCTCTGTGCCTACGGCTTCGGTTGGCCAGGGTGCGGAAAACGGATTATTGTAATCGCAGTAGCAGACTACATAGGGATGTTCCGCCCGCTTATCGACACAGAAAACAACTTCTTTCTCTCCGATGTGGATACTCTGTTCCACCGCATAGTTGCCGATCATCCTTTTCTCGTCATTCATCAGCATCATCCTTTCTTTGTTTTTTTTCTGTTCTGCTCGTCTAAAATCTTTCGGATACAGACATCGCAGAAAATCATTGACCTGTCCTTATATCGGGGATAGGGGCAGGTCGTACAGTCATATTTCTTCTTTTTACCGTTCACGGTCATCACCGCTTTTCTGCTTTGGGGAAGAAGGGTTATTGTAAGGCAGACGGCATTCTGTCTGGTATCGCTCAATAAGTTTCTCCCTCGCCGCAGAAAGTTCATTGACATAGCAGCCCCAGAAATAATCCGTTCCGTTTTTGCAATACCAGCAGACATACGGATTCGGGGCTTTCGGGTTATGGCCGATCACCAATTCCGTACTCCCGATAGTACAGCTTTCCATGATCTCATAACCGGCATTGATGCGCTTTTCTTCATTCATAGGCAGACCTCACGATTCTTTCGCATAGCTGCGATAATCTTTTTCTCCTTTGGCACGGACACGGCGCACATGGCTGCTCCCAGCAAGCTCCGGGTGCTTTGCCTGAAGTTTTCTCCGTATCCTGCATACGCTCTCAAAACTCGGCAAGCCAAGATATTTGTACTGGGTCATGACCTCAGCCAAAGGCATCGCCCCGGCATCTTTCAGATAGGCATTGCACACCTTCAGGTAGAGCAGCATATCATCATCCCTGGTTTCCTCGTCTTTTTTCAGAATGGCTTTGATCTTGCCCTCGATGGTTTTCAGATTTTCCATTGAATACCTCCATAAAGGAAAGGGGCGGCATATTTTGCCGCCCCTCCACGATCACTTCTTATTTCTGTGGCGGATGTTCAGCCAGATGGCTCCGCCTGCAACGAACACAACAAGTGCGATTGCAAGGATTGTTTTTACCTCCATGCTTTAATCCTCCTTTTTCTTTTTATTCTTAAAGCCAACAAAACCTAAGACACCGGCACCAAGCACGGAAACCGCCGCCAGCCCGATCCAAAGAGCAGGATTGAAGTCATCGCCTGTTTTCGGTGTTTCTCTCAGTTCGTTGTGCATTTCTACGGTAGCTGTTTCATCCACCTTGATGGTTACCTGCTTGTCGGCAGGCAGGATATATCCAGAAGAAACACTGTCGCTGACCTCAGATACCGTGTATTCGCCAATTCGCAGACCTTCAATGAAGATCTCACCGTTTTTATCGGTCTTAAAGGTCTGGTCATATCCGTTTGTTCCTGTCACACGGAAGGAGAAGCCCTCTACCTTTTTGTCAGAAGAAGTTTTTACGATCTTCAAAGAGCCTTTCTGCGCTGCATTGATAAATCCAACACCCGCTTCATTTTCAACCGTATAGACCTTTCCATCTTCCTCGATGGACACCGGATAAACATTCTCATCCAGCAGGAATCCTTCAGGCGCTGTCTTTTCACGGACAAGATATTTTCCATAGCGAAGGTCGCTCATCTGGTAAACACCATCGCCCAGTTGGCCCATTTCTCCCAGCAGTTCATCGCCGTCATCCAGTTTTCCGTCACCGTTTTTATCTGCATAGACTTCAAAAACAGCACCGGTCAGCTTATTGTCAGGATAATCTTCATCCACCTTTGTCAGCTCGATGCTGCCGGTAATAAACTCATTGACCAGTTCAATTTCCACAACCTCGTCTACCTTGCTGATGGTTACAGGAATTTCTTCATCGGAGAGTACATAACCCGTCGGGCTTTCAATCTCACGGATGATCCAGTTTCCATATGGCACTTTGGCAAAAGAAAAACTACCGTCATCTTCCGATGTGGTAGTTGCAATCGCTGTTTCGGTTGTAAATTCCTCTGTACCGGTCTTAAAGATACCGATAAGCGCACCGCCTAAAGCATTTCCATCCTCATCGGATTTCTTTCCACTGACAGCTCCATAGATCAGATCATTTTCAATGGCTTCACCCTCATTGGCAGTAATGGAAACGACAGCGGTTTCCTGACCGGCATACTCAAAGACAACCGGGTATTTGGTTTCATTTTTCAGATAGGCTGCATTGGTATTGATTTCCTGTACATAATAGCTGCCCATCGGCAGGTCGCTGACTGCCTTACCGTGTCCATTCTCATCAAGGGTAATCACCTCAATCAGACCGTCTGCCGGAATGGTCGTTCCATCAGCGGCTGTCAGTTCCTCGGCTGCATAAAGCCCAAAGGAAACATCAAAGATCTCGCCGTTGTTTCCAACGCCATAATCCTCATCGACTTCAAGGCTCTTGGTCAGGTCAATTTCAACTTTCTGCCTTTCGTTGTAGAAGCTGGTGGAAGTTTCTGTCACCGCTACTTCCTGACCGGCATAGATAAGCTCAACCGAGTGAATTTCGTCATTGAGAACCATACCATACGGAGCCGTGATTTCCTTTACTTCATAGCTGCCCAGATACAGTTCCTTGCTGGTTGCCGTCCCGTCTGCACCTGTGGTAATGGTATCCACAACCTCGCCCTTAGAAGCTCGAAGGGTACCATCCAGTGTATAGATGTCCTCGGCTGCGGTGATCTCATATACCGCACCTTCCAGGCTGCCGACTGCAAAAACAGGCTGATACATTCCTCCGGCTTCCGTAACAGAGCTGAACACTTCGCCGGACTTGGAAACGGTAATGGTTCCTTTCTGGGCTACGTTTTCCCTTACCACCTCAATGACGGTAATGCCGCTTTCCTCAGAAGAATCCTCCTGTACCACATCGAAATAAACAGGTTCAGAATTCAGAACATAGCCGTATGGAGCCTGTACTTCAACCAGGGAATATCCGGTTCCATACTCCAGTGTCTGCGGAGTGATCAGTTCGCCGTCTGCCGTAGTATAGAACGTGTCAATGGTTGTGACTTCCGGGTAAGTGAAAGTCATCGTTACCAGCTCGCCGTTCGGGTCATAGATCTGGAAACCGGCACCGGCATACGGGATGGTGTTGCCTGTTTCAGCGTCTTTCTTCACGATCTTGATATAACTTTCAAAGTTGGCATTGTTGATGAGATAGCGGTAAGTCTGTCCATCCGAATTGATAAACACATCAAACGGTTTCATCAGCTCACGACCTTCCCAGCCGGATGTCTGTTTGACCGTATAGATCCCGTAAGGCAAGTCTTTTGTCTGAGCAAAACCATTCTCGTCACAAGTCAGAAGATCACGCTCACTGTCTTTGGCGTCGGCATAACTGTTTGCCGATTTCAAATAGACTTCAAATACTGCGCCTTCTTCGGGTGTTTCAATCTGGGTTTCTCCGTCATCGGTGTGTTTGATGAGCGCAATCTTTCCCTTGATTACCTGTTCATTCACATCGTTGGCGGTGCTGTTCAGCTCTACGGTATAAAGCTCCGGCTCTGCCCCTACATGATGGATGGTTTCATCGAGCAGATAGCCTTCCGATGGACTGATCTCACGGATACTCCAGTCGTTGCCGCACACATAGTAGTCTGTGGTAAACTGTCCGTTTCCGTCTGTGGTGTAAGTGTCAATCAGCTCCTCGCCCTTATAGATGCCATAAACTGCACCGGCAAGGGAAGCATCCCCCTGGGGTGTCCCGGTTTCAGCGTCTGTCTTTGTGACAGTTACATTGAATTTTTTGAGGATGTTGGTAAAGCTGCGCTCTGTGACCTTATTCCATTCCACCGGAGCGGTCTGGCTTGCCGGAACCACATAGCGGATGGCGGTATCTACTTCCTCAAGGACATACGGGGTATTGCCGCTGATCAGGATATTTTCAAACTTTGCCACACCCTCGGCATCGGTCACAGCATACTCATCTACCGGTAAACCGCTTAATGATGTTCCGTAAAGGTGGAACGTCACGCCCTCAACCAGACTGTCCTCTGAAGTTTTTACAACCTCAAGGCTGCCTCTTTTCAGCGTATTATTGAAGTTTACCGTGGTGGTCTTGCCGCCGATCAGCGTGATGGTCTGGGTTTCCTGCGGCTCATACTTATCAATGGACTGTTCCGTAATGGTGTAAGTGCCGGGGAACAATCCCTCCACAGTCAGATTGCCGTTTTCGTCTGTGGTAACGGTTTTGTTGAAGTTCTCGCCCTTGATCGTAAAGGAAATACCTGCAACGACGCCGTCCTCAGAGGTCTTTTTCAGTGCGATTGTACCGGTAGGTGTCTCCACATTCAGATATGCTTTTACTGCATCTGCATTTTCCACACCGGTCACAACATCCTGCAGGCTGGGATCACCATAGGCGATCAGTTTTGCGCTGCTGCTGACCGTTGGCACATTGCTTCTTGTGGCGGTGATCCTTACAGAACCGTCAAAGGCTGTTGCGGATGTGATCGTCAGCTTGTTGCCGGATTTGGACACACTCACTTTACTGTCGGATGTGGCAAAGGAATAGTCAGCAAGGACACCATTGTTATCCGTCAGTGTTATGGTGTATTTCCCGTCCTGATAGGAAAGTTCCTTTGTGATGTCATCCGCACCACCCGACATAAAACTCGGAATGGTATTGTGTTTGGACAGCAGAGAAACGATCTGGTTATACACCTCGGCAGCACCGCTGTTTGGATAATTGGAACCAAAGTGCAGGCTGTACGCTTTCTGGCTTGTCTGCTGGTAAGCCCCTGTGGACTCACGGCATCCCGTCACAAATTCCCAGACAAGGGTCTGTGTGGCAAGCCATTTCTCATCATCACTTCCCGAAAGATGACTGCGGTTTCCCTGATAGCCATAGAGCAGGGCAAGCCCTACTGCTTTTTTCTGGCTGGAAGAAAGGGCATTCCATGTCTGGGAAGAATTTTTCTTCAGGGTATTGCCTGTTTTCAGCGGTACACCCGGCTGAATGCAGAACGCATTATCGCCGTCTACATACATACGGTACTTGTAACTGCCTGTTCCGCCTGCGGTATAACCGTCAAACACTGCACTGGAGTTATAGCGCATGGCATTTCCGTTCCTGTCATAAGTGAAGTCAAAGGAAATCGTGCCAATATCTCCCGCAGCAAATGCTGTTGTCGCTGGCAGCACAGAGAAGGTTGTGACCGCAGCCATGACAAGGGCCGCAGCCTTTTTGAATAATTTGGGAAATTTCATACATTACCTCCTACTTTTTGTTTGTGAGTTTCTTTACTAACCGAAAAAAACAGTCTATAACGACTGCCAATTTTTTTCTTTCGGATAGTTTTGGTAGTAATTAGGGGGTGAGGTGTGGAGAGGGGGAAAGCGAAAATATGGCTATCCACACCAACGGACAGACCTCGCCCTCGATGTGTGGCTATCGTTCCCGGTCTTTGTTTCGCTGCAGGTAGCGGTTGTAAAATTCCAGCGCCTTGACAACAAAATCCGCTTCCCTGCCTCTGGGAACGCTCTTGGGAATGAGCTTGGTGATCCGTTCATCACGGAAAACAGGTTTTTCCCTCTGGTTTGGCTTTTCTTCCTGCATGATCGACTGGATAACCTCATCTGTGAGTTTTCCGTCCTGCATGAACTTTTTCATTTTGATAGCCTGTGCAAGTGACGGGGTCGCATCGTTATACTGCATGGCTTCCAGAAGGGAATACTGCTGTTCATCGGACAGATAAGAGATTTCTACCGCCGGGCGAAAAGCAATCTGCCGTTCATCTACCATCTGCAAAATTTCAGGAACAAGCTCAGTCAGGCGGATATAACGGAAGATTTGCCTTTCACTATCGCCTACTTCTTTAGAAACCGCAGAAGCACTTGTCAACTTATTGCCCACTGGGCAGGAAGTTAAATCTGTGCGCTGTCCTTGTCGATTCATCGCTTCCAACCGCATTTTATAAGCAAATGCTTTCTCACTTGGTAAGATGGTTGATCTTTGCAGATTGTAGGCTAAGACTACAGCGCCTTTTCATGTCTCCATGATAGGTTTCCATAGCCTCGCCCCGAAACCGTACGTACACCTCTCGATGTATACGGCTTCCCATTTATCATAGTCTTTCAGTTATTTCGTAATCTTGGCGTAACAGTTCGGACAAACTGCAAGTGTCTTGCGACGCTTAGCCAACATAATAGTGTTCCAATCATTGTCTGCTTTGATTGATTTCAAAGACTTAACATGATGCATACATATATCATCTGTGTTTTCTCCACAAAGTTCACATACACCTAGCTTAATCCTTGTCCTCAGATAATTTGGATTATCGTATTTGACGTATTGTGGCAATAAGTCGGGCTCGAAACTGCATGCATAACGTTTCTTTTTAAATCCGTCATGATAAAACTCGCAGTATTTCAATCCTTTCTTTGTATTGTATGGAACCATGAATATCCCGTTCTCACGGTACTTTTTCTGTATCTTATAAACACTCTTTCGATATTTCAGACCGAAGGTTTTGTACATGCTATATTCCAAGATAAATGCAAAGTTTTTGATGACTGTTGCATTCTCAGCGATGGAATAATAATTGTACATTCCTCTGATTTCTGCGTTTACTTGTGACACTATTTCCACGTCTGTCATATGAACCATATTTCCTCTGTGGTGCGAGTCCCATATTTCCCTGCCATTTTCATCGTACCTAATCCTTAGAGCACCATACTCCATCAGCTTAGCTTGCCATTTATCCCTTGGGGCGTACAATTTAATTCTGCCCGTATGGGTTTTTCTTAGTTGATGCTTTGAGTCATACATAAGCGCTGAGTTCTTTGCGGTGGTGATATCATATCCAAGAAATCTTGCTTTATCTTGACTATGTGTTATCTTGGTCTTTTCTTCGGACATCTCAAGATGCAGAGTATCCTCGAGAAATACTCTGAATTTCTCCTTGATTTCAGATGCATCCTCAAATGAACCTATGACTCCAATTAGAAAATCATCCGCATATCTACAGTAGACCAGACTTTTGTATTCCTCATTGTTTGCTCTCTTGCTTGGTAAACTATGCATGTAGTTAATGGCGTCCTTTTGCAGACGCAGAGCTTCCTTCCTTTGTTGTTCATTCCAATTTTCCCAATTTGCTCGGTTTCTTCTTCTGATGTAGAATAATTTGCTTGCCGCCCTTTGGTACTCCGGGTTATCTTTTGACTTACCTTTGTCGAAGCTTTTCTTTAAATTTTCTGCAAAATCATCCAATTTCGACAAATATATATTGGCCAATATTGGACTTACCCCCGAACCCTGAGGAGTTCCCGAGAATGTGCAGTTATAGACCCATTGTTCCATGTATCCTGCCTTCAACATTTTCCAAATGAGAGCCAAGAAATTTTCATCCTCGATTCTTTCCCTCAGAATATCCACTAGCACGTGATGATCAAAGCTGTCGAAACAGGCATGAATATCACCTTCTACAAACCATGTAATTCCGGTGAATTGATTCTGTATTTGCTGTAAAGCTGAGTGACAACTTCTTTTAGGTCTGAATCCGTGAGAGCATTCTGAAAAGTTTGGCTCATATATACTCTCAAGAATCATTTTGGCAACCTCTTGTACTAATTTGTCTTCTGTTGATGGGATTCCCAACGGGCGTTTCTTTGTACTGTTTTTCTTTTCAATATACACTCGCCTTGCGGGATTTGGCTGATAGCTGAAGTCTTTTAGACTTTCGATAAGAGCATTGATTCGCTTCTCACTCATACCATCTAAGCTTTTTCCATCTACACCTGGTGTCATACTCCCTTGTGATTGGCTTATATTCTTATACGCTAGAAAGTAAAACTCTGGGTTGTATAAATTCCGATATAACCTTTTGAATTTATACTGTTTGTTTATTGCTTGTTCTGAAAGACTTTTCAATACCTTTACTGGTTCTCTCAATGTCTCACACATCCTTCCTCGTTTTAGTATTGAACGATAAACTACCGTCCTTCGCCATGTGGGCGTCATTATTCGCTTCCGTTTTTACGGCTATCCTTGTCAATTCAAGGTCCTCGGACTACTACGACGGCTCCGTTACCATGCTGAATATTCAGAGTCATCTCTCTTGCTTTTTACACTTGAGATTTATCACCTTTTGGCATTACTCATAGCCACTTGGGCATTTCAGTTTAGGTAATCCCCGTTTAGGTCATAAAGATAAGATTCATTCTATTCTCGGATGGGACTTTTGCTCTTTTCCATTACTTATGGATGGTCTGTTTCGAATATCTCACAAATCGCAGACACACTAAATACGATTTGCCGAAACACCAACGTATCATCTTCCTTTTCGTTGTTGAGATGGTTAGCTCAGACCTCGGGCTATCCTTAAGGCAGTATAGCTTTCATCCTTATATAGAATCTTTCGTCTCGACACTCAGTCGCAGCTTGGAAGATTTACTGACTTGTGCCTTTAATGACGTGCTGTTGTTCCCTTTGTGTTTCCACTCCAGGTTAGTCATTGACGATAGGCTGTGTTTTACCACGTGATATTTTTACCTATTGCTTTCTCAGGGCAAAATCTTATATGACCCGCGGTGTTTGGGTGTCCACCCCAAACGCCTTACGGGCGCACGGACTCCACCATCACAATAATGGCTTCGTCACGGGACAGTTCCTTTACCTCGCATTTCAGAGTTTCAAGCCCGGCAATCTCACATGCCTTTTTGCGCCGGTGACCGCTGATAAGCTCATACCGCCCATCCTCTTTTAGCCGCACCGTTGCCGGAGTCATCACTCCATTTCGCTTAATGCTCTCTACAAGCTGTTCCATGTCCTCGTCCAATAAAACTTTGAACGGATGATCTGGAAACTCGTCAATCTCCGCAATCGGAATATCCCGTATCTTGCTCAGCTTTGCTTCCGCACGGCTTTCATCCGTCTGGAAAAGGTCATCGTATGCGGTCAGCTCGATTTTGTGTCCGTTGCTTCTCGCCAATTTCTGCCACCTCCTTTCCTAATTGTTCATAGGCAGCGGCTACCTTTCCGCTTTTGTCATAAGCAAAAATACTCTTTCCCTCTGCGGTAGCTTCTACTGCACGGATAGAATGGGGGATTTCGGTATCAAAAACCTTGATCCTTTGCCCGTATGCACTTTTTACCGAAGCGGTAATTTCTTTTGAAATGTTGGTGCGGGGCATTACCATTGTCATCAGGATACCGTCTATCCGCAGTTTAGGATTGATCTGCCGCTTTACCATAGAAACCGAGCGAAGCAACAGCTCCAGACCTTTCGCAGAAAGATAGTGGGGCTGTGTTGGGATAACCACACTGTCAGCCGCCGCCAAGGCATTGATGGTGATCATGCCAAGAGAGGGCATACAGTCAATCAGTACATAGTCGTAATTCTTTTTGACCTCATTCACATAGGTTTTCAAGACACGCTCACGGCTCATGGCATTGATCAGTCTGACTTCAAAGCCAGACAACTCAATATTGGATGGAAGCAGATCCACACCCTCATTGTGATGCAGGATGCCTTGTGAAACAGCAAAGGCTTTATCGTCGATAATGTTTTGCATCACCGTGGAGAGGGTTATGGGAATGTCATCTGGTCTTCTGTACCCCAGAGCCATGGTTAAGTTGGCCTGTGCATCCGCATCAATCAGCAGGACTTTCTTTCCTTGCTTTGCCAGACTGACACCCAGGTTGACTGCTGTGGTTGTTTTGCCCACACCACCTTTTTGATTGGTCAGAGCAATCACTTTGCAATTTGACATAGGTGCGTCCTCCTTTCTTTTAGATTTAGCCGCTTTGTCAGGGCGGCTATGTAAAGTTCCCCAGAACGCAAAAAAGCCGACTGGTTTTTATACCAATCGGCTATGTAATAGTTCTCCATATTCAGTTCTTAACCTTTGCAGCAAACAGCTCCCGTATGTTATCTGTATCCCACTTATCTGGAAACAGCACCGCCATAATCCGAAAAGCATCGTAGAGTCCTGCTATATAAGAGTGCGTAGCATATTCACAATCCTCTTTGTCCCGGCACTCCAATAGACGATTGCAAACTTCCTGTTGTTCTGCTGTTAAATCCAGCTGAAGATAATCTCTTTCCGCAATGCCCTCGTTTTCCGAGTCTTTCTGATAAGTCATATCTGCTTCCAATAGTGAATAGATTGTTTGCTCCCGTAGTGTTTCAACAGCTACTTTGAGTAATTCTTTTAGGTCTATTTCATTCATCCTTTCCTCCCACAATTGTTTTTATTTTCTTTAGAGGAGCATTGATTACCTTAAAGATCAGTTCATCGACACAATCCGTATATCGGCCTTGCTGGAACAGCAGATTTTTCAACTCTACAAGGCTTTGAAGCAAAAGGCTTCTATCGTGGCTATCCACATAAACATGAAATGTTTTTTCTCTCATACGATGCACCTCCTTACAGCATCATTATACGAGAAGCGGAGTACCCCCTCAAATATGCCAGCAAAAGGACGAAATAAACTTCAAAAAAATGCCTTTTACTCGGTAACATTCGCCCATTCGATTAGCAAGGTTTTTTGCATGATTTTTCGGCAAATTAGCAGGAGAGGCAGTTTGATTAGCAAAAATGCTTCCTGCTAATCGCTGTTTGTTATGTGTTCGATTTTTCTTGGGAAAAAGAAAACGCCGAAAACCTTGAAAAATCAACGTTTTCGGCGGAATTTTTGCCGTCTCCGGGAGGATTTGAACCTCTGACCCCTCGCTTAGGAGAGCTCTGTGGTTCTGTCAATCCCTGTCAAGAACTGATATGTTTAGCCCTTTATTATCAAGGACTTTTTTTATTTTCGAATCAAATTCTGGTAATCTGAATACCCTTTCTGTCAAGACCAGATAAGACCTGAAAATTAGCAGATTCTTTGCAGCTGCTAACATCCGGGGAAAGCTCTGTTGTTACTGACAGATATCATCTTCCGGCTACCATCCCCTTACAAGCGGGAATGATAAACAATATTCAATTGACCAGATTTCTATTATTACTATACAACGTTGTTGTTGATTTGTCTATGGTGTTTCGACCACGACAGCCGATTTAAATACGAACATATCCAGTTGCCGGCCCGGCACCTACTTTTGCGATATATCCACTTTTAACCAGTTCCGTCAGGGTCCTTTCTACAGTTACCTTGCTTATATCCGGACATAACTCCATGATTTCTTTTTTGGTAATTTTTCCTACCTTATTATCAATCACTGCCTTTATACGATCCGGCTTTGAAAGGCTTCTGTTTTTCAGGTGCTCTACACGCCCCTCAAACTCACTGTATGCTTTCAGTATAATTCCCAGATAATATTTTACAAATGGCTCATAACTGTTTTCATTTTCGTGCCATCCATTGGAACTTTCCTGTAATGCCTCATAATAAGTTTCTTTTGTCTTTTCAATCAGCATTTCAACACTGACATACTTTCCGACAATATAGCCGGCTTTATAAAACAAAAGAAGTGTTAACAGGCGGCTCATTCGCCCATTTCCATCATTAAATGGATGGATACACAGAAAGTCAAGAATAAACATAGGGATAAGAATCAACTTATCTATTCGATCTGCTTCCCATGCTTCCAGAAAATTTATACAAAGTTCATTCATAGCTTCTGGAGTCTGAAATGCCGGCACCGGGATAAAACGCGCTTTCTGATGACCTTCTGCATCTGTTTCTGCAATTACATTATCCGAATTTTTATAATTTCCACCAGCATTTCCTCCGGAATATGAGTATAAATCCCGATGCAATTGTAAAATAATATTGGGTCTCGGATTAATATACTCATAACTTTCATGGATAGTGGCAAGAACTTCCCGGTATCCGGATATTTCCTGTTCAGACCGGTTACGTGGTTCGGCTTTCTGTCTTACTAATTCTTCCAAACGTTTGTCGGTAGTATAAATACCTTCAATCCTGTTAGAAGCCCCTGTACTTTGAATCAAAGCAACTTCCAGCAGAGTTTTCAATTCGTCTATATTGGCTTCAAGGAACAATTCCTGCTTACCTTTATGCTCATGAATGCTTCCGACCATCTGAACAATTTCAGGTTTTAGCAATTGCTCCGGAGTTTTTATATAATCAAAACTTCTCATCGAAATCTCCTTCATTTTAATATTATCTCCATCATTTTACCATCAAATGACGGTGATATCAATTAGCATGATGGAGATATATTTTTAACATTCCTTTTAACGAAACCCATTTTTTCACTAAAATTACACTATTTTTCACTATTTTTCACATCTTTCGGCAAGAAAAAACAGAACGATCCCAAGCGATTCATAAAAACCGACCATGCCACAAAAGATGGTGAAGTAGCAGAGATAACTTCCAGTTATATCGATCAATCCATTATCGAGAACGAAGAAAAATACGATGGCTTCTATGCTGTATGTACGAACCTTGATAAAAGCATCTCAAGCATTGTGAAAGCAAACAAGCGGCGCTGGGAAATAGAGGAATGCTTCAGGATAATGAAAACCGATTTCGAAGCACGCCCAGTATATCTGAATCGCAAGGAGCGCATTCTCGCCCACTTTATAACCTGTTTTATTTCACTTATTGTCTACCGCTATCTTGAGAAGAAGCTTGCTGATAGATACACCATAGATCAAATACTGCCAACCTTGCAGGAGATGGATTTTATGAAATACGAAGGAAAGGGATACCAACCGGTCTATACAAGGACAGAACTGACAGATGCTCTACATGATGCATTTGGCTTTTGCACATCCAAGCAGATCGTACCTATAGCAAAAATGAGAAACATCTGCTCTCAGACAAAAAAATAGATAGTGTAACGTGCATTCGTAAAACCAACAAAAGTCTCGCAGCCAGCTGTTTAAGCGGCTTACGAGACTTTTTTCTTCAAAAAGGTGTCAAAGACCGGAAGAAAGTCCGATATTAAATCTTGATACAAGAAGCCTAAAATGGATTTAGGATAGAAATCTTGACAGGTGCAATAAATGCTGCCATTTGAACCTCCCGGAGTTTATATTATTTCCTTTTTGAGTTCTTCATATGCAATACGTTCTCTGGTAAATCCCTGACCATTCACCTCGTTAATCTGATTAATGGTAAGGAACGCAAACGGATCTGTTTCACAGACCATCTCTTTCAAAGCAAATAGTTTGTGTCTTGGAATTACACACATAACTCCTTTCTGTTCTTCACCGCTATATCCCGTCTGTATGTGAAAAAGCGTCACTCCGGCTTCTATGTCCTGCAATATTTTTTCCTGAATCTTTTTATACTCTCTTGAAATAATCATCACCTGCATAGAGACCTTTCCATCGGGAACAACTTTATCAATCACAACCGTTGCCAGAAGAGTCAGTATAATCCCATAAAGTATTTGCTCCATATCAGAGAAAGACGCCTGTATGCCTAAAACTACAAAATCTACCATATACACCATGACGCCGACTGAAAGGGAAGTTTTTTTGTTTGCTATCATGGCAATAATATCCGTTCCTCCCGTCGATCCTCCGACCCTTACCACAATCCCCATGCTGACGCCTACAAGAAGTCCTCCAAAAATGGCAGACAACAGTATATTGTCTGTCATAGTTGTGATTCCTGGAATTTTCTGTAACAATTCAAGAAATAAGGGATAGATAAATGTACTCAATAAAGTTTTTTTTACGAATCCTTTTCCCAGAATAAACCATGCTATGATAAGCAATGTACTGTTCAAGCTAAAGACGATAATTGAAGTCCGAATTCCCCAAAAATGATTTCCTGCAATTCCCAGGCCGGTGGCTCCTCCCATCGGAATTCCTGCCGGAGCAATAAAAGCAACCACGGCAAGCGCCAATATTGCATTCCCGGCTACAACGCTCAATAAATTTATTAATTTTTTGCTGGTGTTCTTTTTCATTTTATCATCATCTCTATAATCTTCTTATTCGTTTCTTTCATTCCTTCCTTGCCGAGTATTCCTATATTTTCAATCGTCCGATCGATTCCTTCCGCCACAATTCCTTCCCCCGCGCAGAATTCCTGTTCATTCAGATACATATAATAACCGACAATTCCTGCTTCTACAGATGATGCGATTTTCGCTGCGCAAGACGCTTTAGCGCCGTCACAGACAATGCCGGATACAATTGCAAGCGCATTCACGATCGTATGCTTGATCTCCTCATATCCTCCTCCATGCAGATAAGCGATTCCCGCTCCTGCGGCGGCACCTGCGCTGACCGCCCCGCAATATGCAGATAATGTCCCGATTCCTGCTTTTATATAAATAGCCGTAAGATTAGACAACAATAATGCCCGATAAATCTTCTTGATATCACAGTTCAGACTTTCTCCATAAACCAATACCGGAACAGAACAGGTAATGCCTTGATTGCCGCTTCCTGAATTGATCACAACCGGCAGTCCGCAGCCGTTCATTCTTGCATCAGAACCGGCTGCTGCCATCGCTTTTGCGCGTACCTGAACAGAATCACCTTCCATTTTAAGCAGTATACTTCCGATATTTGCCCCATAATTTCCGCGTATACCTTCCCTGGCAATCTTCATATTGCATTCTATCTGTTTATCCAGGGTTTCTTTCACATCTTCAATATCTGCACATCGGACAAATTCCCATATATTCTCCATGGAAAGAACGTCCCTGTTCGCTTTTTCTATTTTCTCGTCTTTCAAATCGTCACGGATGAATTCCCAGTTCTTTTCTATCTGAACAATATTGGTATGATAATCCGTAATCCTGACGCATGCCTGGGAATGTTCCTTATAAACACATACGGACAAATCAAATGTACGCCCTGTCTCCTGATATTCAACTTTGATATCTGCCTGTCCCAAATAACCTTTAATACGCTCTATGTCCTCTGACTCTATCTCCGAAAGGACTTCCAGTTTTCTGTTCTCATTTCCACAGACAACGCCGGCCGCGGCTGCGGCCTCTATTCCTCTTAAACCGCCGGTATTCGGAACAACAACGCTTTTTACATTTTTAATAATGCTTCCGCTTGCCTTTACAATAATCTTTTCCGGCAATTCCCCTAATACCGCCCTTGCTCTTGCAGCCGCATGAGAAATCGCGATCGGTTCCGTACATCCCATGGCTGTAACCAGTTCTTCTTTCAGAATCTGCACATATATCTGATAAATATTATCCTCTCTTTTCATCCTCACATCTCCACTTCAAAAATGCTTTATAACCTTTCACCGCCTGATAAATATCTGATTTGCTGCTCACTTCATACGGCGCGTGCATGTTCAGCACCGCCACGCCTGAATCAACGACGTCCATGCCGTAATTAGCCATAATATATGCGATCGTACCGCCGCCCCCGATATCTACTTTGCCCAATTCCGCAAATTGGTACGCCGCCCCGGCTTCTTCCATGATTCGGCGTATTTCTCCCAGATATTCGGCGTTCGCGTCATTGGACCCACTTTTACCATGGCTTCCTGTAAATTTATTAAATGCAAGCCCCTTCGCAAGATAGGCCGCGCTGCGCTTTTCAAATACTTCTTCAAATTGCGGATCATACGCCGCGCTCACATCGGAAGAAAGCATTTTAGAATTTGCGAGCGCTCTTCTTACCTTAATGTCCGACTCTCCTTCTGTCAAAGCGATCAACTCAGCTACCACATTTTCAAAAAAGCGGGAATGCATTCCTGTCGCGCCGACGCTTCCGATTTCCTCTTTGTCCACTAACAGACAGCACGCCGTACGACTGCTGTCTTCTACACTCAACATAGCCATGATAGAAGTAAATGCACAGATACGGTCGTCCTGCCCGTATGCCAGTATCATACTGCGGTCAAATCCTATATCTCTTGCCTTTCCCGACGGTACAATTTCCAGTTCTGCAGAAGCAAAATCTTCTTCGCTAATCCCATAAGCTTCCTCCAGGATTTTCAGGACATTAGCTTTCACCGTTTCTTTTTCTTCTTTCAAGTTTTCATCCCGTTCAATCGGACAATTTCCAACCAGGATATCCAGTTTTTCTCCTTCGATGACTTCTCCCGCTTTCTTTTCCAGTTGCTTTGAAGCCAGATGGACCAGCAGATCCGTAATGACAAATACTGGCTCATCTTCTCTTTCGCCGATACTGATATTCACACAGCTTCCGTCTTTCTTGACAACCACTCCATGAAGCGCTAACGGCTGCGTCACCCACTGGTATTTTTTTATGCCTCCGTAATAGTGTGTGTCCAGATATGTAAAATCATCTTTTTCATAAAGCGGATTCTGTTTTATATCAATTCTCGGAGAGTCGATGTGAGCGCCAAGAATATTCATGCCTGCCGAGATCGGATCCGCCCCCATTCTAAAGAGCACAATACATTTTTTCATGCAGACAGCATAAATTTTTTCCCCTTTCTGGATTTGTCTCTCTTCTGACAGATATTCCTCAAGATTATGATATCCCGCCTTTTCTGCCAGTTCTACCGCTAGTTCCACACATTCTCTTTCCGTTTTCCCTTTATCCAGCCAGGACTTATATAATTCACAAATTTTATGAAGTTCTTCTTTCTCCTCTGCACTGTACGTCAGCCAGATATTCTTATTCTCCATCTTTATCGTTTCTCCTTAATATTTACTCCATCAGTACCGTTACATTGTCGAATTGGTCGGCCGCTTCTTCGATCCTCGCTCTGTTTCCAAGAACGCAGACGGTTCCCTCTCCTGCAAAGCGCTCCATTGCCTGACGCCTGTTTTTCAAGTCTTCTTCCGACGCCTTTAACAACCCTTCTCTGACCTTTGCCCTGACCTGCGGTTCTTCCTGCCTCAGATACCAGGAATCCATTCGTTTTGCCTGTACATACGTTTTGGGAGTCCGGTCATATCCGGCAACTGCGCCAATCTTATAATTCAGAAGCTCCTGCTCTCCTAATTCAAGCTCTTCCAGCCACCTTGAAGTGTTGCGAAAGGCTTCTATCGTCCTTTTTACGTTCGGATCTCGATAGGAACTCATGATCCAGCTTTGATTGGGGAATACAGACATCTGGCAGCCGTAAGCCCCTCCTTCAGCGCGAATCTTTGCCCACAGATAATCGAAGCTCACCATTCTGCCAAGAAGATAATCCTCACCGGTATATTCCCCGATTCCTCCAAGCGCAACATAGGATACCTCTGACGGAATGACAAATGCCTCTGATTTCCCGGGAAGCAATTTATCCTGATACCATCCGGGTTCTCTTTCCCTTACACTGCCGCAGAACCCGGAAGCTGCGATCAACTGGCGGAAATCGCCGTAAGCTTTCTCTGTTCCTGTAAAACTCATCACCAGATTAGACTTACGACAAAGCTTCTCCTGAATTTCCTTAAGTTCCCGGATCATCTGCCCATGGTCTGCGTCAAAGTTCTTCAGAAGCTTTCCTAAGAACTGATAATAGTAAATTCCGTTATAGCGTTCCCTTGCCGCTCCTTCCGGCATATAGTGTGCGGCCGCACGTCCGGACGCATAGCTGTTCCCACTGGTAACAAATCCCCTTTCCAGTTCCATCCGGCTCTGCCTGATCCTTTTCAGAATAATCTCCGGATGCTCCAGAATGGTATCATACAGCAGCTCTTCCCCCAGTTTTACCGCTCTCATAAGATTCTGTTCCAGACAGCTGATATCCATCGCAAATTTAAGCCTGACATGCCGGATATCATCTGCATTGGTGTACGCTTCCAGATAAGCCCTTATATTTCCAAGCCACATATTCTTCTCAATCACTAATTCTTCCAGGCTGTGCGTTCTCGTAGGAAGACTGCCCAGAAGTTCGGAAAACAGCTTCGCATAAGGAACTTTCTCCGGCTCCAGATCACTGATATCAAAATAGCAGCTTTGATATACCACTCCTTTTGAAGGGATCTCTTGTTTCAAATATGTAATACCGGATTCTTCCTCTGCCCTTGTGAGCGGCTCCTCCTTTTTATGAAGCAGATCATCCGCAGACAGACCCGGCAGGTCTTCTGTCTCTTCTTCCTGCCCTTTCTCTTCGGCCCTTTCAAGAGGTTCCAGGGAAACCTCTGCCTCATAATCATTTTCCAGGAGGATTTCCCTCAGAAGTGATTCAAAATATCCTTCCTTTACAAGGGTTCTCATCTTCCTATATGTTTCTTCAAATTCTATCATCTCGCAAGGTCTGGTTCCCTGCGCCCATCCGCCGGCAATATCCAGTACATATTCAATTCCCTCCGGCTGGCTCCCGCCTTTTTCCCTCATCCAAAATTCCAGACGGTTGATCGCCGAAACCAATACCTCTTCTCCGATTCCTTCTCTGCAAAGTCTGTCCGCCTGTTCTGTGATAACCGTTTTCAACCGGCCGGCAGTTTCTTTGTCTGTATTCTTTATTTTAACGGCAAGATAGGGCTGTCTGATACCATCCATGATAAAATACTGAATCTCCGGGATTCCCAGGCTCTGAATAAGCCCTTTCTTCATCGGTGCCTCGTCTTCCCCCATAATCGCCTGCATAAGGATATAGACTGCATTCATACGTTCCCGGTTGTCAAAATCACCCAGACTATAGGTGCATGACGCAAACACACCCTGATTGCCGAACTTCTCCTTATCATACAGCTTATTTCGGATTCCCTTTACGGGTTTCTGCAGCATAACCGGCTTCGCAGGTTCTAAGCGTTTCATTTTTCCCAGATAAACTTTGTCAATATACTCCAATATTTGTTCCGTATTCATTCTCCCATATAGAACAATACAGCAGTTGGAAGCATTATAAAACGTCCTGTAATATTCCAGAAATTCCTCATAAGATAGCGCGGGAATCGTATCCGGAAATCCTCCGGATACAAAACGATAGGCCGTTTCCGGAAACATTGCCTTAGACATTTCATCCTCTAATATGCTGTCCAGGGATGAGAAAACACCCTTCATCTCATTATAAACAACGCCGTTAATCTCCGGAGCTTTTCCGTCTTCACACTGAAAATGCCAGCCCTCCTGTTCAAAGATCTCTTTATCCGTAAGAACATTCGGACAAAATACCGCGTTTAGATAAACGTCCATCAGATTCATAAAATCCTTTTCATTCTCTGTACAAAAGGGATATACTGTATGATCCGGATACGTAATTGCATTTACGAATTCTGCCATGGAATGTTTCATCAGATTGACGAACGTATCTTTATCCGGATATTTGCGGGAACCGTTCAGCACAGAATGCTCCAGAATATGAAAAACTCCCGTGCTGTCCTTTGGTATGGTCCGAAATCCAATCAAAAAGCTCTTTTTAACGTCCTGATTGTCTATGACGATAACCTGCGCCCCGGTTGACAGGTGCTCCATCTGAATAATATCTCCCTCAACCTCCCGCACATACTTCTTTTCTTTAACTTCAAATCCATAGATTTTTTCCCCGATTTCCATATCCATTCCCTCTTAATACATGAATTCTGTGATCTTCTTTTTTATCTCTTCCACTTCCATCACACCTACGTTTTCATACTTCTTTTCACCGTCTTTGTAGAATTGAACAGTTGGAACAGCAAAAATACGATTCTCTTTGGCAAGCTTCGGATAATCTGTAGTATTCACTTTGACGATATGGATAAACGGAAGTTCCGCGTCTAACTCTTCTAAAATACGTGAAAAGGCTTTACAGGGTACGCACGTTGTGGAAAAGAAATCCACGATCACAAATCCTTCCTTAATCTGTTCCTTAAAACTCTCATCATCCGCATATTGAATTGCCATCTACTTTTCCTCCTTAAAAAAATTCTCTGTCACATATTCTTTTACCTTATTGTAATAATAATTTACATAAAATAAAATTTCCGAATATTCATAAGTATTGATTTTTTCTGCATTTTCTTTCGTTTCATGCCAGAATTTCACGTACTCATCTATATCGTCCCGGTATTGCTCCATCGTATATCCAACGCCGCTTTTTTCTGCGTATTCCCGCCCCAGAAGGTAGCCGCAGAGTCTGTCCCATGAATCGTTCTGCACGCTTGCGAATAATTCATAATAGCTTGAGAACGGCATCTTTCCTTCAAATTCCTCTGGCGTCATGGTTTCCAGATTCAACCCCTGTTCTTTGGAAATTGTCTTCAATCTCTTAATTTCATGATCTGTCATTTCTTTCCAGTCCGCCTTCTTAAGATCAAACGTACTGGCCTCAAAAACTTTGTCTATCACATATTGGACTGCTTCGTATCCCTCGTTTTTTGCAATCTTCTTTTTCTGTTCCCGGATAAGACAATCCTTATATTGTTCTACATTGCTCACTCCTTCAATTCCAAGAGTTTCTATCATCCCGTCCGTGATCACAGGAATCTTTTTTTGCTGAATGGAACGAACCGTTACAGTCACTTTCTCTCCGTCGACGTCCAGCTCACCGGCCGTCCCTTTTTTCAGCCCGATGCACATCGTTTCCAGCTTCTTGTGAAAGAACCCCTGTCCTACCATAATTTTCACGTTCTCTCTGTTAAAAAACGGATTTGCCGATTCCATATCGCATACAATAAGTGCTCCGTCCGTAACTTCCCCCGCTTCTTCCCATGTGCTGTTCTTGTTTTTTATAAAATCTATTTCTTTCTTGTACGCCTTCTCATCAAGCTTGAATACTTTCTTGTACATACTGATATCCACCTGATCATATTCGACAAACGATAAAACTTTTGACTTCATCTTTCTCCTCCTAAAGCGTAAGCTTCGCATATTTACTTTTCAGAAGCTGCAGTACTTCCGTATATTTATCCCGGCTCACCATAACTTCCCCCGCATATCCGTCGAAAATCAGCGCAAAATTTTTCGATTCATTATCCGCCCGAACATAAGATACTTTGGAAAGATTCACGATAAATGACTGATAGCACCGGTAAAAATTATAACCTTCCAGAATCTGTTCCAATTCATTCATGGAATATCCGGCAAGGACCATCTCTTTTCCGTCCACCATCACCATCTTGTTCTTTCGGTCCGTCCGTTCGATAAAAAGAACCTTATCAATATTCACGAGCTGATATCCGTTTCTCGTCTTGATCATCATAGAACGGTTCACGGATAACCGTTTGTATTGGAGCAGCTCAAACAAATACTGCAGCCGCTTAACCACACGCTGAAGCACACGGTTATCGAACGGAAGCCGAAAATATTCATCGCAGCAGCAGTCAAATACCTGCCCTGCCTCTAACTTTTCTTCTGAATACAACACCACCAAGACATCCGGCTTTATCTGGGACAGATTGTATGCCAGAAAGGAGCCGTCCCCGCTATATCTTGGATTTCCTGTTTTTATGTTGATAAACACCGCGTCCACATCGTTCAGACAGATATATTTATTGGCTTCATTGATTCCGTCAAAGGTATGCACAATGTCAAATACATTATAAAACGCCAGTAATTCTTTCAGTTCTGTACACAATGTTTCATCACTTTCTACCAAAACAAGCTTCATTTTCATCAATCAATTCTCCTGACCAAATTCTTCAAACGCTTTTTCTAATGCCTCCACATCACCTTCATAATAGGTTGATAAAAGTGCAAAAGGACCATTTTTCTTCGGCATAATAATCGTACCGGCTCCATATAAATCTATCTCGCCTTTTGTCCTGAGACTCTCATATGCCTGATACTCGTCAGATTCCGGATCCAGATTCTCCAGATCCCACCAGTATATTTCGGCTCCGTCATACTTTAGCGCAAGCGTACACAACCCTTCCGCACTGAGCGTCACTTTACTGTCTGCATGGATCAGCCCCTTCTCCTCCAAAAATGAGGCGAGTTCATCCACTGTCTTATTCCAGACAGGCGCTTCCCTGTCTTCTTCTTCAGGCACGGCCGCTTCTTCCTCCTCCTTTGGAGGCATAAAGTCTTCGGACAACGCCACATATCCCACCATCCCACAAAACAGTAACACGAAAAGCAGGGAAGACACAATCGTAAATTTCTTCATAATCATTCCTTCTTTCTTTTAAGATGCCTCAGCGGACTGCAGATATTCCTGATAAGTCCTGCTTACGGCAAATACTTCTTCATGGGTTCCGCAGGCTTCAAGACGTCCGTGATGCATAACGACCAGATAGTCTGCTTCTGCAATCTCACGCATATCATGGGCGATGAAAACAATAGTATTGCCTTCCATCTTTTTCCTGATGCCATGATAGATCTTCATATATGTATCATGATCCAGACTCGCCCCCGCCTCGTCGAGTATCAGATACTCCGGCTTCGCAATCAATGCCCTGGCAATGGCTATTCTCTGTTTCTGACCGCTTGACAAACGGTTTCCTGCCTCTCCAAGAGTTGTATCATATCCGTTGGGAAGCGCATCTATAAAAGAATCCGCTCTGGCTTCTTCCGCTGCTTTTTTCATCTCTTTCTCCGTCGTTTCTCCCTCTGCACCATACAGAATGTTATCCCGGATTGTACCTGACATCAGCGGATTGTTCTGGAGTACATAGCCAAATTTTTTATGACATTCCCGGGGACTCGTTTCGCTTATTTTGTTTCCTCCGACCCATATTTCTCCCGAATCAGGCTGGTAGAATCCCTGTATCAGTTTCATGACCGTAGATTTTCCGGAACCATTATCGCCGATCACTGCCGTTGTCTTTCCTCCCGGAATGCAAACGGAAAAGTCATGAAGGATTTCTTTTTCGTTCCCGTATCCAAAGTTCACGTTTTTGAATACAATATCTTTGTTCCCTGATTCTGTCCAGGAATTGCCTTTTTCTGTATGTTCCTTTTCCATATCAAGAATATCCCCGACATGGACAAGTGCGCCTTTTGAGCCCATCACGTTCTGCCACACCGTCAAAAGCTCCGCCATATAAAGATTCACCTGCGTCATATAGGTGCTGAACATATTAATCCCTGTTGATTCCATTTTCCCGGCGTTAATCAATCTGGAACCGCCCACTGCCATTACAACAGTCGTAAGAAGCGAATAAAGGGAATTGGCCAGAACCTGAATCTGCTCCATGAAAGCATAGTATATATCTGCCTTATACCGTGAATCAATTGCCGCATATCCGCTTTCCAGCTCTTTTTCTTCCATTACCTGTGCTTTTACATATTTCCCGGACGACAGATGTTCGGAAAAAAAGGTGGTCATTTCATTCAACGCTGCATAGCGCTTTTTCATTATAGTAAACTGCAGTCTGCCGACGATGATAAACATTGCCACCGCAACCGGTACGCAGAGCAAAAGGTATGCTGTGAGAGGAGAATTGTATTGATACAAAATCGTACAGGCACGGACAAATCCAAACAGCGACGCGGCTCCTGAGAATATTCCGCTGATCACCAGAGTCGCCTGCGTTACGTCGTTCGTAACAGCCGACACCAGAGAAGACGGCTGTTCCTTTTCTAACTGATCCATCGGAAGATGCAGGATCTTCCTCCACATCGAAAGCCTTACCCGCAGGATCACTTTTTGATTGGCATACTCTTCCACAAGCGGCCGCAAAAATCCAAGCAATGAATTAAAAATCGTAAAAAAGACATAACCTAAAATAACAGAATTATATAGTTCCCCCTTGTTCACACGGACCAGATACTCCGATACTCTCATTCCGATCTCGGCATAAACCACGCCGCTTCCGAATGCAATCAGGTAAAGCCACCAGGGGATCGAAAGCCTTCTGTAAAAGTTCAGAAAAAACGATATTACATGTTTGTTGTTTTTCATCTGCCCTGTTCCTCACTTCCTATTAATTCTCGATAATATGTATTCTTGGCATATACTTCCGCCGGTTCCCCCTGACAGACGATTCTTCCATTATGCATTACTATGATATAATCTGCTTTCTGTACGGTCTGTCTGTCGTGGGCAACCATAAGCACGGTTTTCCCTTCCATATGGTGTTTCACACTCTTCCATACCTGATCTTTTCCCCGGATGTCCATAGCCGCAGTCGCCTCATCCATAAAAAGGTAATCCGATTGTTTCAGAAGCGCCCTCGCAAATGCAATCCGTTGTTTCTGCCCTCCGGAAAGCTTCTCTCCCTGCTCGCCTACATTCGCCTGAAATCCCTCCGGCTGCTCTCTGATAAAAGCCATAATTCCCGCGTCCGTACATGCTTTTTCCAGTTCTTCATCCGTCACCTCTCTTTTAATGCCGAACAGGATATTGTCGCGGATCGTTCCCGCAAACAATGTACTTTCCTGTGTTATGTATGAAATCTCGCTTCGGAAGCTCTTGAGCGAATATCGTGCGGTATCTTTGCCCCCAAATAAAATCTTGCCTCCCGAAACCGGATACATACGTTCCACCAGATTCAGAAGCGTCGTCTTTCCGCTTCCCGACGGTCCGATAAGCGCCGTAACGCGCCCCGATGGAATCTTCAGATTGAGTTTATCGAATATAAGTTTCTCTTCATAAGAAAAATCAACCTCTTTTAATTCAATATCGCCGCTGAGACGTTCCACATGCTCGCCGGCTTCTACGTCTTCTTCCATTTCTTCCATAATCTGAGCTACTCTTCTGGTCGCTCCCTGGGAACCCTTGAAGGTTGTCCAATATCCACAATACGTGCTGAGCTGATTAACGATATTCACCGCAAATCCATAATAGGCGATCCATTGGGTAAGGGTCAACGCACCGGATGAATAAAAGCTTCGGCCTACCATCACGATCACAATAAACTGCATAGCTCCCACCAATGCATACATTGGAGTTGCGAATCCCAGCCATGCATTCAGAATCGAACTCTTATAGAGCTCTTTCATTTTCTCCCGCCCTGTCTGAAGTTCTTTTTCTTCTTTTCCGTAAGATTTGATGAGAAGAAGATTATTGGTTTTTTCTGCAATCGTCTGTGTCAACTCTGCATTTTTTTGATTTACCAGATCCAATACTCCGAATTTCATCTTTCCCATGACAAATGCAATGACTAAATTCAGCGGAAGAACCGCGATCAGAGCAATCATCAGCTTCTGGTCGTAGGATCCGATTTTTCCCAGAGTAATGACCAGTGTGTACGTGGAAGTGAGAATTGCAACAAATACTTGCATGATTAACTGACTGATTGCCGTGATATCCGTTGTAATACGGGAAATCATTTCTTTGGGCTTATTTTTTTCGTAATATCGAAGCGGCAGCCTGACGGTCTTACTCCAGATCATTTTCCTGATATTACGGTCAATTCGCGCAACACACAAGTTACTCATAATCTTGCTGACCGAATTAATCAGCTGAGATAATAATGTAAACGCCAAAAACGGAAGAACCACAGTACCAAAATTCACATTCCCGGCAAATAATTCGGCCGTGTATTCCGTTACGCTGATTCCTACATTGCTAAGAAGAGCTGTAATGGCAATACATGCAAGAATCCACAGATAAGGAAGTCTTGCCTTCTGCAGCATGCGGAAGAAGCGTCCCATGCTGCCCCTGTCTTTTCCAAAAACCCGTTCCATATTGTTTCCCTACCTTTTCTTAATTTCAGAGCATTGGTACTAGAATATAAATAGTGCAAGTCACATTGAACTGTTATTCGTTTTCTATCATTTCAAACACTTTAACCGCATCCTGTTTCTTTTCATAATCCTCTGAAAATGCAATTGCGTAAGTTCCGTTTACCGCTTCCGTCTCAAGGACCGCAGCGCCTCCGGCAAGGACTATCGTTCCTTGGTTGGCAGCCATAGACTCATAGTTTTCATATAGATCCGTCTTGTTTTCCGGATCCCACCAGAACAGCCAGAGTCCATCATAATCATATGCTTTATCCGCCACTTTCGTCTCAGTAAACTCTCCGTTCGTATTGTCTGTGAGATATCCTGTTGTTTCATTGATATCAACCGGTTCGCAGTCCTCCGAAATGAATCCTTCCTGCTCAAAATAATCCACCAAATCTTCGTACGAAGAAGTGGAGGTATTCACTTCAATTTTTTCTTCTTTCGGCGTACATCCCGCCATCATTCCACATACGGTTGCTGTCGCAATGATAACTGCCGCAGTCTTCTTCATCTTTTTCGTTTCCATCTTTTCAATCTCCTTTTATATAAAGTTTACAATTAGGTTACTTTATTTTTACAAGAAAATCAGCAGTTTAACAAGAAAGTTATCCTATTCTGTCCCCAATTTCGCTCATAGTGTCTTTTTATCTCTCATCCCACTACTTCTATTGTTTAAAGCGCTGTATACATTTTAATGTTTCTATCACAAACTCTTGATATAGATCTTCATCAAATACTCCCCATATTAAAGCATTTCTGATTAACATTCTTTGTCACGATACCATCTGCTTTTTTCTTCGCGAGGCAGCATCCGATACCGGCTTATCATCTACGGGATCAGCCCTGGACTGGGCGCCTTAACGTTCTAACTGAAAGTCAGCCTCATTGATGCGCCTTCCATCGGACTTTGCTTCCGCAGTTTCCTTCACTATCCCTTCTCTGGAATCTGTTTCCACAAGTCCCTTTCGGGTCATCTTTTTGACCGCATGGCTTTTCGCCTTAAATTCCTCCAATCGCTTTCACTTCCTTTCTCCCCAAATGGATAAAAAAATAAGGCCATCTATCGTGGATAACGGTAGACGACCTCAAGTTACATACTTCTTTATGATGTTATTACTTTGTATTTGTGTTTTAATGCTTTTGACAGTACAACATTTGTAAATGGAACAATCTGATCATTTTGCAAGCGGCCAAGGACAATACCCG
>OGYQ01000365.1_pt1 | contig 52743 bp, 62 predicted proteins | sample 1576641 | NCBI WGS metagenome assembly OGYQ01 (sample SAMEA3541476, study PRJEB24748) | human gut metagenome | biome: human gut; feature: human-associated habitat; material: faeces | place: China | collected 2012 | reverse complement strand
CTTTCATCTCTTTCCAGGGGGTAGAAACTGCCTTTTATGTGTGGCTGAACGGAACATTCATCGGTTACAGTGAGGATAGCTTTACGCCGGCAGAATTTGAGCTGACAGAGACTTTGCGGGAGGGAGAAAATAAACTGGCGGTAGAGGTATATAAAAGGAGCAGTGCAAGCTGGCTGGAGGATCAGGATTTCTTCCGGTTTTCCGGAATATTCCGGGATGTATTTCTCTACAGTATTCCCAGAGTGCACGTGCGGGATATCTTCGTGAAAGCAGGTCTTACGGATTCCTATCAGGAGGGGACGATTGAGATCCGGGCAGAGCTTATTGGAGATATAGACGATGTAACGATTGAGGCAAGTCTTCGGGACGGGGATGAGAAAGAAATCTGGAACGGAAATGCAGAGGGGAAGGAAGAGGTCTTTTTTAAGGCTTCCGGACTTGCTGTTCTGCCGTGGAGTGCAGAGGAGCCAAGGCTTTACCGCCTGTATCTGTATGTAAAGAACGAAGAAGGACAGATTCTGGAATTTATCCCGCAGAAGGTGGGCTTTCGCCGGTTTGAGATGAAAGACAGGATCATGTGTCTGAACGGGAAGCGAATTCTGTTTAAGGGTGTGAACCGGCATGAGTTTGATCCGGTAAGAGGCCGGGCCATCACCAGAGAGGATATGCTGTGGGATATCCGGTTTATGAAGCAGCATAATATAAATGCAGTCCGCACCTCTCATTATCCGAATCAGACCCTCTGGTATGAACTTTGTGACGAGTACGGAATCTATCTCATCGACGAGACCAATCTGGAAAGCCATGGATCCTGGCAGAAATTAGGAGAAGTGGAGCCGTCCTGGAATGTACCTGGGGATCGTCCGGAATGGAAGGCTGCGGTCCTGGACCGTGCGTCATCTATGTTTGAACGGGATAAGAACCACCCGTCTGTTCTGATCTGGTCCTGCGGAAACGAATCCTATGCGGGAACAGATATAGAAGCGATGTCTGAATATTTTCACGAGAAGGATGACTCCCGTCTGGTGCACTATGAAGGGGTATTCTGGAACCGGAAATACGACCATATCAGTGACATGGAAAGCCGGATGTATGCAAAGCCGGCGGAGATCGAAGAGTATCTTGAGAATGATCCGAAAAAGCCATATATCAGCTGTGAATACATGCATTCTATGGGGAATTCCACAGGCGGTATGAAGCTGTATACGGATCTGGAGAAAAAGTATCCTCTTTATCAGGGAGGATTTATCTGGGATTATATTGATCAGTCTCTGTACCGGGTCAATGAGCTGGGAGAGCGGGTACTGACTTACGGCGGCGATCACGATGAAAGAGCCACAGATTATGAGTTCTGCGGGAACGGCATTGTCTATGCGGACAGGAAGGCATCTCCAAAAGCTCAGGAGGTGAAGGCTTTATATGCGGATATCAAGCTGGAGCCGGATGAAAAGGGTGTAAAGATTATAAATGACAGCCTGTTTGTCTCTACCGGAAGATATGTGCTGGCATATCGTCTGTTAAAGGAGGACCGGTGTCTTTACGAAGCGGAGACAGAGACGGATGTGGCACCGGAAAGCGAGGCTTATGTGAACCTGACCTATCCGGAACTTCCAGGTACTGGTGAATTCATCTATGAAGTATCTCTGCGGCTTAAGGATGACACTCTGTGGGCAAAGGCTGGCCATGAGATATCTTTTGGACAGTACGTGAAGAAGACAGCAGACAATACAGATGAAAAGACATACCCGCTGGAGATCATCCGGGGGGATGTAAACATCGGGGTCAGAGGAAGAGGATTTACAGCCATGTTCTCTAAGGCGGAGGGCGGGATCGCATCTCTTTGCTATGATGGCGTGGAATACATTACGAGGACACCGAAGCTCACATTCTGGAGAGCGCTTACGGACAATGACAGAGGAGCAAAGATCGGCTTTGACGCTGCTCAGTGGATGACTGCAGGATTGTTTTATAAACTGACTGATGTGGATGTACAGGAGCAAAAAGACCAGGTGTGCGTTACGTTTGAATATCTGCTTCCAACGGTTCCGCAGACCAAAGCCTATGTTTCCTATCGGGTGACAGGCGACGGAAAGATCCACGTACATGCTTTGTACAAGGGAACAGACGGGCTGCCAGAAATGCCTGCTTTCGGTATGGACATGAAACTGAAAGCAAGGTATGATAGAGTAAGGTATTACGGACGGGGACCTGAGGAAAACTATCTGGACCGCAGGGAAGGGGCAAGGCTTGGTGTGCACAGCTATCAGGCTGCCGATAACTTATCTGCTTATCTGTTCCCGCAGGAGTGCGGAAACCGTATGGATGTACGCTGGGTAGAAGTAACAGACGCGGACGGTCAAGGACTTCGCTTTGAAACAGAAGGTGTTCCTTTTGAAAACAGTGTGCTTCCCTGCAGTGCTTACGAGCTGGAGGCGGCCACGCACCGGGAAGAATTGCCGAAAGCTCACTACAGCTGGGTACGGATCCTTGAGAGCCAGATGGGAGTTGGAGGAGATGACAGCTGGGGAGCTCCAGTGCATGAGGAATACAGACTTTCTTCGGATATTGACCGGAATATAAAATTTACCATTCAAAAGGTGTAATATGGAAGATTATTGTAAGGTTCTGATCATTGATGATGAATTCATCATGCGTCAGGGCATGAAGCATATGCTGGAATGGGAAAAAGAAGGCTTTCAGATCGTTGGTGAGGCCACCAACGGTCAAGAGGGCCTTGATTTGATTGAAAAGCTGGAACCGGATATCGTGCTTGCGGATATTGTCATGCCGGTGCTGGACGGGATTGAATTTTCCCAGATCCTGAAGCAGAAATATCCGGGAATCCAGCTGATCATTCTCAGCAGCTATGACAAATTTGAATATGTAAAATCTACACTGCTGAACGGAGCATCAGATTATATACTGAAGCCCACACTCAATCCGGAGATCCTTCTGAAAACCCTGCAGAAGGCAGCAAGGAACATCCCCGGGCTTACACTGCGCAAGGAGAAGGAGCTGTCGCCCCGGGTAATGCTGGAACGCTTTCTGATGGGATACCGGGATAGACTGGATGAGGTGTTGTTTGTTAATACTTTTCCACATAGTTTGTACCGGGTCGCGGGAATTGATCTGCGGGCTTTGCAGGAAGGGCAAAAGCCCCGCATCATGAAGTTTAGCGATATGGCGGAGGAATATTTCGAAAGACAGACAGAATATGAAATGCTGTCAGTGCTCATTGAAGAAGAGATCCTCTGCATGGTATTCAATTTCCGTGTCAGGGATGAAGAGCGTGTTCTGAGGGATATGCAGGGGTTTGCGGATAAAATGAACAGCATCTTTGACCGGGTATTCTTTGTGATGGGAGACAGCTTTTTCGGGATTCAGGGAATACGGAAAAGTTATCAGAAAGAAATACGTCCGAATCTTGGAATGAAATTTTATTACCCGGGAACGGCGATGCTTCTTAGCAGCCAAGTAAAGATAACGGCCGAGGAGACCCGGTTCGCGTTTGAAGACTACAGCAGTGCACTGATGCGGCGGCAGTATGGCAGGGCGCTGGAGATGTTCCGGGAATATACGTTTCTTTTGTGCGAAGCGAAAGCGGATGTGTACCGGCTGAAAAATCTGACGAAAAATCTTTTCTACAATTATCTGATCGAGATGGAAAAGTGCCAGGTGGATATCGGAACCATGAAGAGAGTTTATTTTTCCAGTATCGACAAGGCGGAAAACGTGGAAAAAGTCAGAAGCGGTGGCCCGTATCATGAAAAGCATGGAGGAAGACGGGCAGAAACATATGACGATAATGGATTCCGGCAGTGTGCGCTCTTATCAGATGCCCGTCAGCTTACCAGTACTTATAATACGATGATCCGTGATATCAATCAGTATATTGAACAGATTGTCTCCATAGAGAAAGAGAAACGCACCGCAGAGATCCATGCGCTTCAGATGCAGATCAATCCGCACTATATGTATAATACTCTGGCCAGTATAAAATGGCTGGCCTGGCAGCAGGATACGAAGAAGACGACAGAGGTGATCGATGCATTTATTTCGCTGCTCAGAAATACGATCAGCAATACAGATGAATTTATCACGGTTGAGCAGGAAATCCGGAATCTGGAAAATTATGTAAAGATCAATCAGGTGCGGTACGGAGATCATGTAAAGGTGGAATATTATATTCCGGCGCAGTGTATGGAGTTAAAGCTTCCCAAACTGATCCTCCAGCCTTTTGTGGAAAACGCATTTTTCCATGGATTTCCGGAGGGACGTACCGGCTGCATCCAGATTTTTGCACGGCTGGAGGAGAGGTATCTCCGGTTTGATATTGAGGATAACGGCGTGGGGATGAACGCAGAAACGCTGATGTCGCTTAAGCAGAAGGAGAAGATCAAGGGAGAGCATTTCACCGGGATCGGTGTGAATAATGTGGATGACCGGATTAAAATGATCTATGGTATGGACTATGGCATCAATATTGTCAGCAAAGAAGAGAGCGGGACAACGGTAACGATCAAAATACCGATACGAAAATAAAAGAAAAGAGGGGACAGGATGAGAAGAGAAGCATTTGGAGTGACGAAAAAAGGAGAAAGCGCCTGGCTTTATTCACTGGAAAACAGGCAGGGGCTGAAAGCCCAGGTGACAGACTATGGGGCGGCGCTTGTGCGGATGATGGTGCCGGACCGGGACGGCAGGATGCGGGATGTGGTGCTTGGATACGGGGACGTGTCGGGATATGAAAAGGGCACCTGCTTTTTTGGCGCTACGGTGGGACGATGCGCCAACCGGATCAGAGGAGGAAGTTTTACACTGCGTGGAAAGACCTTCCTGCTGGAGAAAAATGACAATGGTGTCAATACGCTGCATGGCGGACGGGATTTCACAAACCAGAGACTGTGGAAGGTGGAGAAAGAAGAGGCGCAAAGCATCACCTTCCTTCTGCACAGCCCGGACGGAGACCAGGGATTTCCAGGAACAGTGGATATCAGGGTTACATATGAGCTGACGGATGATGATGTACTTAGGATCCATTATCATGGCATGCCGGATCAGGACACCATCCTTAATTTTACCAATCACAGCTACTTTAATCTTGACGGACACGGAGCAGGAAATGTGCTGGAGCAGAAAGTATGGATTGATGCAGATGCATATACCCGGGCGGACCGGCAGTCTATCCCTACCGGAGAGATCGTATCGGTGGAAGGGACGCCTATGGATTTCAGGACCGGGCAGCTGATCGGCGCACGGATCGGGGAAGATTATGAGGCTCTGAATTTTGGCGGAGGCTATGATCATAACTGGGTATTGAATGGCAGCGGCCTGCGGCGCGTGGCCGGTATGTGTTCTTCCCGGAGCGGGATTGGGATGGAAGTGTATACGGATCTGCCGGGGATGCAGTTCTACACGGCCAATTTCGTGGAAGATGAAAAAGGAAAGGAAGGCGCCGTGTATGGAAGACGGCAGGGAGCCTGCTTTGAGACACAGTTCTTCCCGGATGCCATCCATCAGGAATCATTCCCGTCTCCTGTAGTACATGCCGGGGAGATCTATGACACCACCACGGAATATTACTTTTTTAAAAATTCATAAAATCCTAAGGTTCTTTTTCGGAAATCTTCCTGGTTCTGTGATAAGATAGCAGCAGATGGGAAGGATATCTGATGAAACGAAAACGGACACAAAAGATCAAAGGAAGAACAGCAGCACAAAAAAAGAGGCGGATGAAACGTGCGTTGCGCCTCGGTTTTGTGCTGCTGATTTTATTGGCCCTGCTGCTTGGTGTGATGAAGGTTTCCGGGCGGTGCTCCAATGAATATTCAGAGCGGACAGGAGATGCCATAGATGCGCTCCGGCCGGAGATGGATGTGGAGCTTCTGACAGTAAATCCCTATTCCAGACCGGGAACCAGTACACAGAAGATCACCGGGATCGTCGTGCATTACACAGCCAATCCCGGGGCAACTGCCATGGAGAACAGGAATTATTTTGAGAATCTTAAGGATACCCATGAGACGAAAGCCAGCAGTAATTTTGTGGTGGGGATCGAAGGTGAGATTGTACAGTGCGTTCCAACCTGGGAGGTGGCATACGCGTCCAACAGCCGGAATATTGATACGGTTTCCATTGAGTGCTGTCATCCGGATGAGACCGGAAAATTTACGGATGCCACATACCGGTCGGTGGTAAATTTGTGCGCCTGGCTGTGCATGAAGTTTGATCTTGGAGCCGATGACGTGATCCGTCATTATGACGTGACGGGGAAAGAGTGTCCCAAATATTTTGTGGATCATGAGGACGCCTGGGAAAACTTCCGGCAGGATGTGAAGGAAACTCTTGCCAGGCAGCAGAATTACTGATATGATTGTACAGGTAAATGTAGAGGAAGAGAAGAAAGGCGTGAAGGCATGAACGATTTGGAGATGTACAGAGAACAGCTTGCCCTCTGCGATGATAAGATCATCGATGCGCTGATGGAAAGAAACGCGATCATCGAAAAGATCATGGCATATAAAGAAGAATATGGGATGCCGATCCTGCAGCCTCAGCAGGAGAGAAAGCAGAAGGTAAGGCTGGAGCAGAAACTGGAACACAATAAGTACCAGGATGAGATCTATGATGTGTTCCAGAGGATCCTGAAAAACAGCAAGCGGATCCAGGCAAGAAAACTGTTTGATTATAATATCGTGCTGATCGGATTTATGGGAGCAGGAAAGACTACCGTGTCCGATTACTTAAGTACGATGTTTGATATGGATATTATCGAGATGGACCAGGAGATCACGGACCGGGAAGAGATGAGCATCCCGGATATCTTTGCCACATACGGGGAAGAGTACTTCCGGGATCTGGAGACCAGTCTTCTGGTGGAGCTGCAGGACCGTAAAAATGTGATCATTTCCTGCGGCGGAGGGACTGCTCTTCGGGAAAACAATGTGGCTGAGATGAAGAAAAACGGCCGCGTCGTCCTTTTGACGGCCAGCCCGGAGACAATCTACGAGAGAGTGAAGGACAGTGACGACAGACCGGTGCTGAAAGGCCGTAAAAATGTGGACGGCATTGCAGAACTGATGGAACAGCGCCGGGAGAAATATGAGGCGGCCGCTGATATCGTGGTACAGACAGATCACAAGACTGTGCTTCAGGTCTGCGAGGAGCTGGTGCAGCGGCTGTCGGAAATGGAAGAGGATTATGTTTAAGACGTTTTATCCAGATCAGTACCTGGCATCTACCTATGTGATAGATTTTGAAAAACTATATAAAGAAGGATTCCGGGGACTGATCTTTGATATTGACAACACTCTTGTGCCGCATAACGCCCCGGCAGACGACAGGGCCATCGCGCTGTTTGAGAGGTTAAAGTCGATCGGCTACCGGTGCTGCCTGATCTCAAATAATCAGGAGCCCAGAGTAAAAATGTTTAATGAAAAAATCCAGGTGGATTATGTGTATAATGCCCATAAGCCATCTACGAAAAATTATGTCCGCGCCATGGAGATCATGGGAACGGACCGGAGCAACACGATTTTTATCGGCGACCAGCTTTTTACAGACGTGTGGGGAGCAAAAAGGGCCGGGATCCCTAATATCCTGGTAAAGCCGATTCATCCTAAGGAGGAGATCCAGATTGTTTTAAAGAGGTATCTGGAGAAAATAGTCCTCTTCTTTTATCAGAGAGAGCAGAAGAGAAAAAAGGGTTGAAAATAGGCGGAATATATTATAAAATGATTAGAGCGAATAGAACGTAAGAAGTGCCGGAGAGGCACGGTTTAAGGAGGATTATATAATGGCAACAAAGTCAGCAGGCGAATTTAGAAATGGCATGACACTTGAAATTGACGGCAAGGTATGTCAGGTAATGGAGTTTATGCATGTAAAACCCGGAAAGGGAGCGGCATTTGTCCGTGTAAAATTAAAAGATATCATCAACGGTGGTGTGGTAGAGACAACCTTCCGTCCGACAGAGTCTTTCCAGGAAGCATTTATTGAGAGAAAGAAGATGCAGTATCTTTACAATGACGGAGATCTTTATTACTTTATGGACAATGAGACCTTCGATCAGATTGCGGTAGGAGCTGAGGATGTAGGAGATTCTCTGAAGTTTGTAAAAGAGAACGAGGAAGTAACGGTAAGTCTTTATCAGGAGAAGCCGTTTGCGATTGAGCCGCCTCTTACGGTAGAGCTGCAGGTAACAGAGACTGAGCCGGGATTCAAAGGAAACACAGCTCAGGGTGCTACCAAGCCGGCTATCGTAGAGACAGGAGCTCAGGTATCAGTTCCGTTGTTCGTTGATCAGGGAGAGATGATCAAGATTGATACCCGTACCGGAGAGTATCTGTCAAGAGTTTAAGAATCGTATAAAGATCTTAGGAAAAGCCTTGCAATTTGTGCAGGGCTTTTTTATAATGTTCATATCTATCCAATACGCGCCGGTGTTCCTGCCGGCAGATTCTTGTTCTACTATTTTTCAATCCGGTATTTCACCGGTATCTTCACAGAATGTAAAAAACTGCAGCAAAAGAAAGGAGATTCAATGACGTATGACCGTTTTGTTATGAGTATCCTGGAAAGGGTGCAAAAAGGTGTGGGGGACTCTGTGTCTGTATCTGTCTATACAGCGGTGAAGAACAATGGCACAAAGCGAAAGGGCCTGACTTTGACGGAAAAAGGAGTGAACATCGCACCAACTATCTATCTGGAGGAATTTTATCAGAGGTTCCTTAGAGGAATGACGGAAGAAAAGGCGGCAAAGGAAGTGATAAAGCTTTATGACCAGGTGCGCGCCGGGCGTTCCTGGGAAAAGGGAAAGCTTGAAAAATATGTATCTGTCCGGGATCATATCATCTACCGGCTGATAGGAAAGAAGGCGAATATGCGTCTTTTAGAGGAAATTCCCCACAGAGAATTTCTGGATCTGGCGGTCGTTTACTATGTGCTGCTAGAGGTAAATGACTTTGGGACGGCGGCAATGATGATTAAAAAGGAGCATATGAAGCTGTGGCAGGTAACAGAGGATGAGCTCTACCGGCGGGCCGGAGAAAATACCAGGAGAATCCTGCCGGAGGAATTTTGTACTATGCATACTGTGATACAGGACATGTTTGACCTGGAGCCCCGGGAAGCATCCGTAAACAGTGAAGAAGGAGAGTTTGCAGAGACCCTCTATGTACTGACGAACCGCCTTCGAAGTCACGGTGCGTCGGCGCTTCTATATGAGGGGTGTTTAGAACAGATTGCAAAGAAGCTTTTCTGCAACTATTTTGTGCTGCCGAGCAGTATTCATGAAGTGATCATTACTCCGGACCGGCATCAGTTCTCTTATGAAGAATTGTCAGCTATGGTAAAGGAGATTAATGAAACACAGGTAGAAGCGGAGGAAGTGCTCTCGGACCATGCCTATTATTACGACAGGACACGAGGGGAATTGACATATTTCTGATGCCTGTATAAAAAAGTAAAGGAAATGTGAGATTTGTGTTCATCATTTCCTTTACTTTATAAAAAAAATGTGTTAATATAACTAAGGCAATTTCATAAAGCCTTTTTATGCACCCGTAGCTCAGGGGATAGAGCACCGCCCTCCGGAGGCGGGAGCGGCGGTTCGAATCCGCCCGGGTGTGTACTTTTTTTATCAGATGGAGAGATTTCTCCATCTGATAAACGTTTCGCAGAGTTATGCGGGACGGGCAAAATCAGCATGTGCATATATGGAGGTAGTCTTTATGGAAGGAAGACAAAAAGGCGTACTCCTGCTGAGAAAGATCGTGACTGTTGCTGTATTGGCCGGTCTGGTTCTTGCGGTAGGAGCAGGCGGATGGATCCTGACTAAAGATAAAAGCCAGAAAGCACAAAAGATAAGTTTAAAAGAGCAGAAAAAGGAAAATGAAGGCTGGGAGAATATGGCTGATAATCCTTTGCTCAAAGGAGAGTATCCACAGGTGACCCGGGCGGTGGAGGCGTATTACAGTGCGCTTGGAGATGAGACAAGCTTTGTGGAGGGATATGAGAATCTGAATGTTTATACAAAGCTTGGAAAATATCAGGATACATATGTGGCTTTTGTCCGGTATGATATGAAGATCAGGGATGTCTATACCGGAGTGCCGGGATTGGGTACACTTTATGTAACAGAGGATGAGGATGGTAAGTGCCAGGTGGAGACCCAGGTGGAGGAAGATGAAATTCACGATCTTGTAGAGGCGGTCACCGGCCATGAGGATGTGCAGGCGCTGCTTGCAGAGACGCAGAATGCTTACCGGCAGGCTGTCCAGTCAGATGCACTGCTTAAGGAGGCTCTGCTGGATTTAAAGCAGGCCTATGAAGATTCAGCCGGAAGCTGAAGAATATACGATAAATGATAGAGACAAGAGAGGCCGATCCCTGTAAGGACGGCTTCTTTTTATAATGAATAAAGAACATTAGGAGAAAAATGATGAGGAATTATGGGAGGGCATTTAAAAAAGCATTTCCGTATACAATTCCGGTGCTGACGGGATATCTGTTTATCGGGATTGCCTTTGGGGTGATGTTTGAAGAAAAGGGGTATTCCTTTTTATGGGCGGCATTGATGAGCCTTATGGTCTATGCGGGATCCGGCCAATATCTTGCCGTGAATTTTTTTGTGCCGGGGGTTTCATTCCTGCAGGTAGTATTTATGACTTTGATGGTTAATATCCGGCATATTTTCTACGGGATTTCTCTGCTGGAAAAGTTTCACGGTATGGGAAAAAAGAGATGGTATATGATCTTTGGCCTGACAGATGAGACGTATTCCCTTCTGTGTACCACAAAGATCCCGGAAGACATAGAGGAAGATAAATTCCTGCTGGCAGTTTCTCTGCTGAATCAATCCTATTGGGTCATAGGTTCGGTGATCGGAGGTCTTGCAGGGAATTTCCTGCCTTTTGATTCGGAAGGCATTGATTTTGCCATGACAGCGCTGTTTGTGGTAATATTCGTGGAACAGTGGATGGAGGCGAAAAACCGCATCCCTGAAATGATCGGGGTGGCCGCCGCACTGCTTTGTCTTAGTATCTTCGGTGCGGATAATTTTGTTCTTCCGTCTATGCTGCTGATCACATTTCTGCTGTTTGTGGGGAGAACCCGTCTGGAAAAGGAGGTGGAAGGCTGATGCCTGTAGATGCGATAACTTCATTTCTGATCATTCTGGCAGTGGCGCTTACCACTTTTGCCACCAGAGTGTTCCCTTTTCTGGTGTTTCCAAGAGGGAAAGAAATTCCGGATGTAGTGAAATATTTAGGAAGGGTGCTGACGCCGGCAGTGATCGGGATGCTGGTAGTTTACTGTCTGCGTTCGACAAAGATCCTGGCTGCACCCTATGGACTTCCGGAAGCGGCAGCTGTCATAGTGACGGCGGCGCTTCATGTCTGGAAACGGAATAACCTTCTGAGTATAGGCGTGGGGACCGTTCTTTATATGTTTCTGATCCAGTGTTTTTCCTAAAAAACAGCGGGCCAAATCCGGTAAAGACTTCCGGTTTTCTGGCCCGCTGTTTATCTTTAATTCAGATCCAGTTTTTTCTTCATCAGTATATAGGACAGGATATAGAGGACCACTGCCGTAATTACAGAAAGAGCCAGTGAGAACGTCAATATTCTGACCATATATTCGACCAGGCTTAAGGAACTTTCTGTTCCCGCGGGAACAATAGCAAAATTTCCGTATGCCAGGTCTGCGGCAAACATAACGATAAAGGAAATTACAGCCATCAGTGTGGATAGTGCAAAATAGCAGGCGATAGCTCCGATCACACGGTGAGAGGAAAACAGCTGCCCAAGCACGATGGAGGCGTAATACATGACTATGTTGCCGACGCATCCGATAAATCCTGAGATCAGGAGGACAAGGATGATCTGGCCCGCGGTGACATCTGCATATTTCCCTGTGAAGCCGAGTTCCTTCATCAGTTCCCCCTGATTTTCATAAAACAGTTCCATGAAAGCAGGGGTGGCAATCCCGATATACAGGGATGCCAGGATAAAAACATAGTCGATCATAGCCCAGATGCTTCCGGAGATCGTTTTGGCAAGAAGATGCTGGCCGGGAGTCACAGGAAGGGTCTGGGAAAGATAGCCTTCGTCGGAAAACAGGTTTCTGTAGAACCGCACGACAATGACAATGGATGTACCAAAAGTAATTCCTGTGATCAGGAGCGTATACATCACGATCGCAAGACCGAACAGGAAGCCGTCGGTATCAGTGGACAGGTGGATCTGCCCGGTGATAAAAATTCGTAAAAATATGGTCATCAGCAGTAAAAAGCCGTGCAGGATAATCAGAAACCGGTTCAGGGATCTGAGGTCGTATTTAATTAATTTGATCAGCATCGGAACACCTCCCTGAATAAAGTATCTACGGATCTGCCCTGCTCCATGCGGATGTCATCCACGGGAGCGTTCATGGCAAGACGTCCTTCCTTAAGGAAAACTACACGGTCCAGGATATTTTCAATATCGTGGATCAGATGTGTAGATAGAAGGATTGTGGACTCTTCGTTATAATTTGCCAGGATCGTGTGCAGAATATAATCTCTTGCAGCAGGATCCACACCGCCGATGGGCTCATCCAGGATATAAAGCTTAGCGTCCCGGCTCATGACCAGAATCAGCTGTACCTTTTCCTTCGTACCCTTGGACAGGGTGCGCAGCCTTGCGTCTGCGGAAATTTCCAGATCCGAAAGCATCTGGTAAGCCCGGTCTGTGATAAAGTTATCGTAAAAATCGGCAAAGAAGCGGATGATGTCCCGGACCTTCATGGATTCATCCAGATAAGTGCGTTCCGGAAGATAGGAAACAATCTTCTTTGTATCCACTCCCGGAGCTTTTCCGTCTATCAGCACCTCCCCGGACGAAGGGTTTAAAAGGCCGTTGATGAGTTTGATCAGTGTTGTTTTTCCACTGCCGTTCGGTCCCAGAAGACCGACGATCTGGCCGCTGTCCAGAGATAGAGTCAGGTCGTTCAGGGCATAGAAGTGGTTGCCGTATTTTTTGGATAGATTTCGGCATTCTAAGATTGGATTCATATCAGTGTCCCCCTCTTTATGGTGTCCTGGAGTTTTTCAAGAGTCTCCTTCTCCTGGAAACCAAGCTGTTTCATTTTTTCCATAAAATCCTGAATGTGGCGGGAAGCAAGCTCATCCCTTAAGTTTTTTAACATGGTCTCATCCTCCGTGATAAACCGTCCGCTGGTACGGCGGGAGTGTACCAGTCCGTCCCGCTCCAGCTCGGACAAGGCTTTTTGCATTGTGTTTGGGTTTACCGCGGCATCTATGGCGAGTTCCCTGACAGAGGGCAGTTTATCGCCGGCTTTGTAGACGCCGGATACGATATCCTGTTGGATACGTTCCATCAGCTGCAGGTAAATAGGGCGGTCATTATCCAGATCCCATGGCATAGACTTCACCTCTCTTTTATTATAAAGAATACAATTGTATTATCTAATTAATACAATAATGCGTTTTGCACGGAATGTCAAGAAAAAGTAAAAAAGAAAGGACCATATGGCCCTTTCTTTTTTACTTTTTGATGAATTTGGATTTTGGCTGCCGGCAAACCGGACAGGTGTAGTCATCGGGGAGGTTCTCGAAAGGAATGTCGCCGTCATAGACATATCCGCAGACACTGCAGACCCATTTTGTATTATTTGCAGGATCTTCTTCGGGAAGATAGGTGGGAGCATTTTTCGGGCTCTTTCCTTTGATAACGTTATGGTAGTAGGCATAGGTCATGGCAGGGAAGGTATCTAGTACGTCTCCGTCCAGAACAGTCCCTAGAAATACCGTGTGCGAGGAAGTCTCCATCGTGTCGGTTACCTGACAGACGATATAGCCGCAGCTGTCTTCCAGCACTGGAAGATCCTTGCGGAAAGTGTGTGATACACCGTCAAATTTGTTGATCTCCCTTCCGGACTGGAACCCAAAAGTGCCGATTAAGGACGGGTCAGATTTCTCGGAGAGGATGGAAACCGCAAATCTTCCTGTTTTTGCAATACAGGAGTTGGTGTAATTGTCATGATTGATACTGATGGCAATGGTTGCAGGATCAGAAGTGATCTGCATAATGCTGTTGGCAGTACAGCCTACCGGTCTGTCTCCGTCAAGAGTGGAGACTACATAGACACCGTAAGAGAGATTTCGGAAAACCTTTTTATTCATAGTGCTTCCTCCTGTCTGTTTCTAAATATTTTTAATAATAGTAATTGTTACTAAAATATTAGCATAGATCTGATGGATTTGCAAGAAGAGTTTTAAGATTTGGTTGTTGACACATCGGGCTTGTGATAGAATAACAAAGTAAACGCAAGATGGAAGGAAGGTATAAGATGAAGAAGATAATAGATCTGATCGGAGAGGAACTGGCAAATGGATTTGTACAGGCAGGATATGATGCATCCTATGGAAAAGTGACGATTTCCAACCGCCCGGATCTCTGTGAATACCAGTGCAATGGAGCCCTGGCCGGAGCAAAGGCTTATAAGAAGGCACCGTTTATGATTGCGGAAGACGTGGCGGAAAAAATAAAGGACCGCCCTTGTTTTGAAGAGGTTTCTGTGGTGAAGCCCGGATTTATCAATCTGAAGCTTCAGAAGACATATATTGCAAGTTACTTAAATCAGATGAAAGAAGATCAGGATCTGGGACTTGAGAAGGTGGAGGATCCCAGGATGATCCTGGTGGACTACGGCGGCCCCAATGTGGCGAAACCGCTGCATGTGGGACATCTGCGCTCCGCGATCATCGGAGAAAGTGTGAAGCGTATTGCGAGAAAGATGGGGCATAAGGTTCTGGGAGATATCCATCTGGGAGACTGGGGATATCAGATGGGACTGATCATTACAGAGCTTATGGAAAGGAAGCCGGAACTTCCTTATTTCCAGGAGGAATATGAAGGAGAGTATCCGAAGGAGGCGCCGTTCACCATTGGCGAACTGGAGGAAATTTACCCGACAGCCAGCCAGAAGGCTAAGGAGAATGAGGCGTATAGGGAGAAGGCTCTGCATGCCACATATCTTCTGCAGAATGGACACCGCGGATATACAGCGCTATGGAATCATATCATACAGGTCTCTGTCAGCGATCTTAAGAAAAACTATGCAAACCTTCATGTGGAATTTGATCTCTGGAAGGGCGAGTCAGATGCGCAGGCTTATATCCCGGATATGGTGGAACGTTTGAAAACAGAAGGGTATGCGCATATTGATGACGGGGCTTTGGTGGTAGATGTGGAAGAAGAGACAGACACAAAGGATGTGCCGCCCTGTATTATCCAGAAATCAGATGGAGCCTCGCTTTACAGCACCACGGATCTTGCAACACTGGTGCAAAGAGAGGAAGACTATCATCCTGACCAGGTGATCTATCTGGCAGATAAACGTCAGGAGCTGCATTTTGTCCAGGTGTTCCGGACGGCAAAAAAGACAGGGATCGTACCAGAAGAGACGGATCTTAAGTTCCTGGGATTTGGAACTATGAATGGTAAAGACGGAAAGCCTTTTAAGACCAGAGAAGGAGGCGTGATGCGTCTGGAGAATCTGATCGCTGAGATAGAAGGCGAAATGCTGAAAAAAATTATGGACAACCGGACTGTAGAGGAGGAAGAGGCCAGAAAGACCGCCAGACTGGTAGGTCTTGCGGCTATTAAGTATGGCGATCTTTCGAACCAGGCATCCAAGGATTATGTGTTTGATGTAGACCGGTTTACTTCATTTGAAGGAAATACCGGGCCATATGTGCTGTATACGATTGTGAGGATCAAATCCATTCTGAATAAATACCAGGCAGACGGAGGAAACCTTGCAGGGCTTTGTGTGATGCCCGCGGACAGCGACAGCGAAAAGGCGCTTCAGCTGGAAGCCTCAAAATACAATGATGTAATGGCGGCGGCTTATGAAGAACTGGCGCCTCATAAGATCTGTGCCTATATTTATGATCTGGCCAATGCTTTTAACAGATTTTATCATGAGGTGAAGATTCTGGCAGAGGAAGATGCAAAGAAAAAGCAGAGCTATATTGCATTGCTGCTGCTGGTAAGGTGTGTGCTGGAGGAGTGTATTGAAGTGCTTGGCTTCGAGGCTCCGGAGAGGATGTAGAAAGATGACGACGGAAAAATTATATTTTCAGGACAGCCACAGAAGCGTTTTCGATGCCCGGGTGCTGTCCTGCGAACCATGGAAGGATGGCTGGCGGATCGTGCTGGACCGTACAGTTTTTTTCCCGGAGGGCGGCGGCCAGTATGCTGATCCGGGCTTCCTGGGAGAAGTGGAAGTGGTGGATGTTCACGAGAAGGATGGTGTGATCTATCATTATACGAAGGAGCCTATTGAGGCAGGACAGAAGGTGGAGGGCCGTATTCTCTGGGAGGTGCGGTTTGACCGGATGCAGCAGCATACCGGAGAGCATATTATTTCGGGACTGGTACATCAGAAATTTGGGTATGATAATGTGGGCTTTCATCTGGGAGAAGATTATTGTACCATGGATTTTAACGGCCCAATCACAAAGGATGAGCTAAAGGAGATCGAGCGGGAGGCAAACCGCGCGGTGTTCCGGAATTTAGATGTGATTTCTTCCTTCCCCTCCGAAGAGGAGCGGAGCCGGATGGAGTACCGGAGCAAGATTGAACTGAGCGGAGAGGTGCAGATCATTACAATCCCTGGATATGACGTATGTGCCTGCTGTGCGCCGCACATGAAAAAGACAGGGGAGATCGGCCTGATCAAGCTGGTGCAGATGGATCATTATAAAGGCGGCGAGCGTATCACGATGCTGGCCGGAGACCGGGCGCTTAAGGATTACGGAGAAAAAGAAAAAAATATCAAGGAAATCTCGGCGCTTTTGTGCGCAAAGGAGAATGAGGCGGCTGAGGCCGTTGCACGCTTAAAGGAAGAGGCGAAGGAGCAGAAAGAAAGACTGGGAGCCCTGCAGCAGAAGCTTTTGAGATTTCAGGCGAAGGAAATCCCTGTCGAGGAGATGACACTGGTGTTTGACGCCAGCCTTACCGGAAATGGCCCAAGAGAGCTTATGAACCTTCTGCTGGAACGGGGAGCAGGGATCTGCCTGGTTTTTGCAGGGGATGATGCTTCCGGATACCGGTATGTGATCGGCAGCAGGAGCGAAGACGTACGCCCTGTCGGAAAGATGCTTAACGAGGCGTTTGACGGCCGGGGAGGCGGAAAGCCGGAGATGGTACAAGGCTCTCTTACAGGGACTGAAGAAGATATCCGCCGGATATGTAGAAAATAGAACTGGAATTCATAGTTTCCTTATCTTTTCATCACAGTTTTAACACATTTTCAGGATACACTACAGATATAGAAAGAAAATTGACCTATCTGAAAGGAGAAATAGATTATGGATAACCAGTATACGTATTACAATCCGGAGCAGGACAGCGGCAACCAATATACAGGAGAAAATGGCTTCCAGAACCAGGGGCCGGAGCCGGATCCCTACAGACAGCCGAAAAAGAAGATGCCGAAATGGATAAAGGTGGCATGCCTGGGTCTGGTGTTTGGCCTTGTGGCAGGTGCGTCTTTTCAGACAGTGAATGTGATCGGCGACAGAGTCTTCGGCACAAATGATAATGACAGCGCGGGAACGGTTAAGCAGACATCTACATCCAGTAATGCAGAACTCACTACTTCTTCGGGAAGCACAGTGTCCTCGGATATTGCCACGATCTCTGCAAATGCGATGCCTTCTATCGTATCCATCACAAACATGAGCGTGGAAGAAGTGCAGAATTTCTTTGGCGGTATACAGGAGCAGCAGAGTGAAAGCGTAGGATCAGGAATCATCATCGGACAGAATGATTCGGAACTTCTGATCGCAACAAATAACCACGTAGTGGAAGGGAATGATACACTGACTGTTACATTTATCGACGAGGAAAGTGTAGAGGCCAATGTCAAAGGCACAAATTCCAGTAAGGATCTGGCTGTAGTAGCGGTGAACCTGAATGACATCAAAGACTCTACGAAAGAAGAGATCGCTGTGGCGACTATGGGAGATTCCAATGAGATTCAGGTCGGAGAGCCTGCGATTGCTATCGGAAATGCATTGGGGTACGGACAATCCGTAACTACGGGTATTATTTCTGCAAAAGACCGTACCATGGACGGCTACGACGGCAGCCTGCTGCAGACAGACGCGGCGATCAATCCTGGAAACAGCGGCGGAGCTCTTCTGAATGCCAATGGCGAGGTAGTAGGCATCAATACAGCCAAGGTGTCAGCAGACAGTGTGGAAGGCATGGGCTATGCAATCCCGATTTCAGATGCCAGTGATATTATTACAGATTTGATGAACCAGGAAACCAAGACAAAGGTATCGGAAGAGGAGCAGGGGTACATTGGGATCCGGAGTGAAGCAGATGTGACCTCCGACCTTGCCGATATGTATAATATGCCTACCGGCGTCTATGTATCAGAGATCATTGACGGTGGTGCTGCGCAGAAGGCAGGCATCCAGAGAGGTTCGATCATTACTGCGATCAATGGTACATCTGTAGATGGCATGACAGCGCTTCAGGAACAGCTTCAGTATTACAGAGCGGGAGAGACCGTGACACTGACGGTGGCAACTGCCGGAAACAACGGTGAGTACGAGAGCTCGGATGTGGAAGTGACCCTGGGCAAGAGTGCACAGTAAGAACGGTTGCAGATAGATGAATAAGAGTTGACAGAAGCCGTAAATCTTTTTGATAAAGGTTTACGGCTTTTTTATCAGGCAGATAAAAGCGCGCTTATAATGATTTGTTATTGACACATTTTTAACGAAAGGGTATAATAAAATTTATCAAAAGTTGTGCATAGTGCACGAAATATATGTTTCAAGGGAGGAAAATTATGAGCGCAGCAACAGTTTTATTAATTATTATGTGGATCTTTGCCGCTGTATTTTTTGTAGTGCTGGTGAAGGATGTCATTGCACACAAAAATGAGCTGGATAAGAGTAAAATGGGATTCAACGTGATTGTCAGTATGGTGGCAAACTTCTTTGACACACTGGGAATCGGGAGCTATGCTATCGCAACCTCCGCATGGAAGTTCAACAAGTCGATTAAAGATGATCTGATTCCCGGTACATTGAATGTGGCATTCGGTATTCCGATCTGTGTGGAAGCAACAATCACAATGACCAGAATTGAGATGGATTCCCTGACTCTGGTTCTGATGATAGCGGCAGCTATCGTGGGGTCTATTCTCGGAGCAAAGATCATTTCCAGAATGGATATTATGAAGATTCGTGTGATCATGGGTGTCGCACTGATTCTGGTAGCGATTATTACTCTTTGCAAGATTAACGGCGTTGGTCCTTTCGGTATCCTGGGTACGGCAAGAGGACTGACAGGAGGACTTCTGGTGGCTGGTGTTGTTGCCAACTTTATCCTGGGTATCCTTATGACGGCCGGGATCGGACTGTATGCTCCTTGTATGGCGGTTGTACTTCTGCTTGGAATGAGTGCGGATGTGGCGTTCCCTGTTATGATGGGATCCTGTGCATATCTTTGTCCGGCATGTGGTATTACATTTATCAAAGAGGGAAAATATAATCGTGCGGCAACGATTCCGATGATTATAAGTGGTGCGATCGGTGTTTTGATTGCCGGATTTATTGTAACGAGTCTTCCGCTTACTGTTCTTACATATCTTGTATGTGTGGTAATGGTAATCTGTGCAATTCTGTTCTTCCATGATGCAAGGAAGCAGAAATAGCAGAGAAGGAATGAGGAATCTTAAAAGAAATTTTTGAATTTTTTTGTCAGATGTAGTATAATGCTAAATATATTACAATTACGAGGAGGCACATTCTGATGAAATGTCCAATATGTGGTCAGGAATTACGGCCGAGTAAGAAAGATCCGAATTATTTCCTTTGCTACGAATGCAAGAAGAAATTTAAGGTTCCACAGAAAAAGACAGAAAAGCCTGAGAAGGCAGAAAAGAAAGTACGCAGGGCATCGGCAGAAGAAGAACAGTCTTATTCCAATATACCGCCAAAACATGTGCGGAAAAAACGGGAGACTGAGATGCGTAAGGCATATGATGAAATGCTTGCTGTAGAAGAAGGTAAGAGAGGCAAGAAGAAAAAGACCAGAAAGAGGGAAGAAATTGACGATGATTTCTTTGACGACCTGGAGGAAGAAGAGGAGAAAATGTCCAAAGCTCCGATCATTGTTCTTGCGATCGCCATCGTCGTAGTGGCGGCTCTGATTGTATATATGCTGTTTTTCCGGTAATAAGAAAGTGTGAAGGAGACGTATACGTTAAAAGCGTAGCGTCTCCTTTTTTGTGCGTACACCCGGAGGGCGGCCAACATACCTATGTGGCAGACACCGACGGGCAAATATAGATGTTTTCTATAACTGCATTAAAATAAGCAATTTGGGCAGCCTTTCTGTTTGTGGTAGGATGTAAATAGTAGTATATATCGGCAGAGTAAAAGGTGGAAGATAGGAAGTTGAGTATGGCGGAAGGAAAAGAGTACGAACGGTATAGTGAAATCATTTTTGGAGTATTGGAAAGAAACGATCAGATGGAAGGGATGCTGCAGGAACTGTCGGCGACATTCGATCTGCCGGTGATCGTGATCGATCCCTCTGGAAAGATAGAATTTGATTCCGGTGCGGAACAGCTCTATGAACAGCTGGGTATAGAAGAGAGCAGCCGTTCGTTCTGGACAGGCCTGATGGGAGAGTATTACGCAGGTGAGAGTACGGAAGGAGAGACGGACAAGATCCTTAAAAAGGAGGTGGGGAAGGGCCTTATGGCAGCAGGACCGCTTCTGGTAAGAGGGATCCTGACTGGGTTTTGCATTACGTTTCATGAAAAGAGACGGAATGCCGCTTCCCTGAACCGGATGATCACCAGGGCGGTTTCCATCGGAATGAGCTGGAATAAACAGATATACGGTTACCGGGATCTGGGGACAAAGCAGATGCTGAGCAGACTCCTTCTTGGCAGGGATGCCGTCCCTGACCAGCTTCCGGCGGGCATTGAGAGCTCTTTCCGGCAATATGTGGTCCGTCCGTTTCTTCTGGTGCTGCTGAAAACATCCCGGGACTTTATGAAGCAAAGCCCGCATCTCCACAGAGAGATCTGCGATCATTTCGAGGATGTACTGGTGTGCATAGAAGAAGAGGAGGCGGCTGTCCTTTTTACCCGGTGCGATTCTGTAGAAAAGCAGAAAAAAGCGGCTTTGCTGGCAGAGAAGATCACACTGGAATGTGAAGGGACAGCGGTGATCACAGAGGTGTTCGAGGATGAAAAAAAGATATGGAAAAAGCGCCGGATCCTGGAACGGATCTTAAAGATCGGAATGCGGGTAGAACCGGACACACATTTCTTTACAGAGTATGAGCATTATATGGAGCTAATCTGTTCCTATGCCTATGAGAAGCTGGGGGCAGAAGGATACGGATACAGGGATCTGGACCGGCTGGCGGCAGAAGACCGGGAAAAAGGCACGGATTTTTACAGAAGCCTGAAAGAGTATCTTCTTTCTGGAAATCATGTCAATCATGCGGCGAAGAATCTGTATATTCACAGGAATACTATGGTATACCGTCTTGCCAAGATCCATGAGATCCTGGGACTTGACATCAATCAGCCGGATATTTCCAGAAAGCTTCTTCTGACCATGATCCTCCGGGAATTTCAGTGCGGACAAAAAGAGTAGATTGCATTTTATACGGAATATGATAAGATAGTGTCAGCAACAGAAATTGGAGAGGAAATATGAAGCTAGTCAAAGATTTGCCGGAGATATTCGAAGAATTCGGAGAACAAAAAAGAGCATCCTTTCTGGAAGTAAAAAAGTACAAAGAGGCAGGAAAACCGGTGATCGGAGCCTATTGCTCCTATTTCCCGAGAGAGCTTGCCATGGCGATCGGGGCAATCCCGGTGGGGCTGTGTTCTTCGTCAAACGATACGGTAGCGATCGCGGAGCAGACGCTGCCTTCAAATATCTGCCCGTTGATCAAGTCCAGCTATGGATTTGCGGTTTCAGACAGGTGTCCTTTCTATTATTTCTCAGATCTTGTGATCGGGGAGACGACCTGCGACGGCAAAAAGAAGATGTATGAGCTGATGTCGGATTTTAAGGAAGTCTATGTGATGGAGCTTCCCAACCGTCAGTCAGAATACGGGCTGGAATTATGGAGAAAAGAGATCATACGTTTCAAGGAATATTTAGAAGAGCGTTTCCATATTGTCATTACAGACGAGATGGTAAAGAAGGCGATCCATTTAAGCAACGAAAACCGCAGGGCGGTACAGCGGCTGTATGGATTGATGAAACTGGATCCTCCGCCGATGAGCGGACGGGAGCTTTTTCAGATTCTGTATGGAAATAAATATCAGCTGGATCTGGAGAAAGTACCGGGGATCCTGGATCAGGTGAGGGAAAAGATCCTGGAGGAATACCACAGGGATCCGCCGGCAAAAAAGAAGCCCAGGATCCTTATCACCGGTTGTCCCATGGGAGGGGATTCCTCGAAGCTGGTAGACATTATTGAGGACAACGGAGGCGTGGTAGTGGCTTTTGAAAACTGTACCGGGATCAAAGCGCAGGACCGCCTGGTTGATGAAGAAACCCCGGATATCTACGAGGCGCTTGCAGAACGCTACCTGATGATCGGCTGTGCGATCATGACCCCGAACGACAACCGGATCGAACTTTTGGGACGGATCATCGATGAATTCCATGTGGACGGCGTGATTGAGATGATCCTGCAGGGCTGTCATTCCGACAGCATAGAATCCATCAGTGTACGTAACTTTATCCATGAGGAAAAGCACATCCCTTATATGGATGTGACCACTGATTTTTCCCGGGCGGATATCGCCCAGCTGAGCGTCCGTATCTCTGCGTTTCTGGAGATGCTGTAAAACAGGAGAACAAAAATCGTCAAAGTCGTATGGCTTTGGCGATTTTTTTAATCCCTTTTCTACCAACCGGAACAAAAAGAGACTGGGAAGATATTGATAGAAAAAGCAAATAAGTTATCTGAAAAATAGAAAAGCTGTATGGATAAAATACACAACAGAACTGGAAAAATTTGTTTTCACTGCCAATGAAGTCAGATATCCTGCATGGTATAATTTTACAGGTTCAGCGAAAAAGCGACACAGTAAGGAACATGGGAGGGAGAACATTGATTGAGATTAATAATCTGAAGAAGATTTGGGAAGATGATGGCAGCAGTGTGCTGGAAGGCATCAACCTGAAAATCGAAGATGGTGATATTTATGCACTGGTGGGGCGGAGCGGAGCCGGAAAATCTACGCTTCTGCGATGTATCAATGGTCTGACATCTTATCAGGAAGGAAGCCTTAAGGTGGACGGATGTGAGGTGAAGGATCTGAAAGAGAAAGAATTACGAGAGTTCCGCAGACATGTGGGGATGATCTTTCAGCAGTTTTCTCTTTTGGAACGCCAGACCGTGTATCAGAATGTAGCACTTCCCATGCAGTGCTGGAAATATAAAAAAGAAGAGATTGACCGGAAGGTCAGGGAACTGCTGGAACTTGTGGGTATGTCGGACAAAATGAATGCGAAGCCCAGAAACTTAAGTGGCGGACAGAAGCAGAGAGTGGCGATTGCCAGGGCGCTTACCATGGATCCGAAGATTCTGCTTTGCGATGAAGCAACCTCAGCGCTGGATCCCAAAACAACGAATTCTATTCTTGAACTTTTGATGGAAATTAATGCAAAAACGGGAATTACAGTTGTTATTGTTACGCATCAGATGGAGGTTGTAAGAAAAGCCTGCAATAAAGCCTGCATTCTGGAAGGCGGAAGGATTGCAGACGAGGGTTCTGTAAGAGAAATCTTTATTAAACAGCCTCAGTCTCTGAGAAGACTTCTGGGAGAAGAAGAGATGAAACTTCCAAAAACCGGCCATAACATTCAGATCGCACATCTGGTTAATGGACTGGAGGATGGAGAACTCTTCGGGAAAATGTCCAGAGACCTGGATTATGTATTTCCCATTCTGGATGGAAAGATCATGGAGTACCAGAATGATCATATGGGAATATTTGTGATCAATGTAGATGACGAACATCTGGACGTTGTTACGGATTACCTGACACAGAGAAATTTCAACTGGCATGAGCTTGAAAATCTCGGCAAAGAAGAGGAAGGAGAGAAGTAATATGGCATTAAATAATTTTACATTTGCAGAAATCTGTCAGATGATTATTGTTCCGGCTTTTTTTGATACGCTGAAGATGCTTTTGATCTCTGGAGTTTTGTCTACTTTTCTGGGATTCTTTGTAGGCGTGGTTCTGATCATCACAGAAAAGGGTGGATTGTGCGAAAATGTAATTATCAACCGGATTCTGGATTTTATTGTTAATACGGTACGTTCTTTTCCGTTTATTATTTTAATGGTATCGATCATTCCATTTACCCGTCTTGTGGTAGGGACATCGATTGGAGATACTGCGGCTCTGGTGCCGCTGACCGTGGCGGTCACACCGTTTATGGGGCGTATTTTCCAGAATAGTTTTAAGGAAGTGGATCCGGCTTTGATTGAAGCGGCAAAATCTTTCGGTGCGTCCAAGACACAGATCGTGGTAAAGGTTATGTTGAAAGAATCAATTCCTTCTATTATTTCCGGTCTTTGCCTTGCAATCATTAATCTGCTGGGTGCAACAGCTATGGCTGGCGCTGTGGGAGCCGGAGGGCTTGGAGCAGTGGCTCTGACTTATGGGTATCAGAACTTTAATCAGGAGATCATGTATTCCATCTGTGTAGTTTTGATCGTCCTGGTTGCGGCCATCCAGTATTTCGGAGACTGGATTTATAAAAAATTGAAATAGTTAATAAAAATAGAAAACTCTATTTTTAGAATATTATTATTTAAGAAAGGAAACAAAGGATTATGAAAAAGAAAGTGTTGAGCATGTTTTTGGTAATGGCTATGGCAGGAACTCTGCTGGTTGGCTGTGGAGGCGGTTCTGATGAGTCTTCTGAGTCTTCTGCAAATGGTTCCGGTGAGAGCGGTTCTTCCGAAGAAAAGACAACTGTAAAGATCGGAATCCGTGCTGACATGGTAGATCAGCTGGAATCTGTCCGTGATGAGATCGAAGCTCTGGGATATACTGTGGAAGAAAGTGTGTTTGATGACAGTGTTCAGCCGGATGTTGCATTAGCAGAAGGAAGTCTGGATATGAACTGGTATCAGCATGAACCCTATATGCAGAGCTATAATGCGGAAAATGGTACAGATCTTGTGATGATCGAACCCAAAACATTTTATCCATTATTTGCGATGTATTCAGATAAATGGGAGTCTGTAGATGAGATTCCGGATGGCGCAACCATCGGGCTTTGCAACGATGCCACCAATCAGGCACGCGGCTTGAATATGCTGGAGTCTCAGGGCCTGATCACGCTGGATGATTCTGTAGAGTCTCCGACCATGTATGATATTGCTGAAAATCCGCATGATTTTCAATTTATTGAAGCGGAAATGTCTGTACTGCCACAGTCTCTGAAAGATGCAGATGCCATCTGCCTTGCAGCAGGACACATGGTGAATGCGGGCCTTCCGGCGGATAATTATCTTTGCCAGTCTGATGACAATGAAACATATGCAGTGGGATTTGTTGTAAGGTCCGAAGACAAAGATGCTGAATGGGCAAAAGAGATTGCAGAAGCAGTTCAGTGTGATGATCTGGCCGAATATTTTAAAACAGACAAAGCAGGAACACAGATTCCCTGCTGGGAATAAGCACCGGAAATCATAGAGGTGATAAGAAAAGGGCGGCAGTCTGGCTGCCTTTTTCTTTGTAAAGAAGAACAAAGGAGACAGATAGGGTGGAATTAGCAGCAATGACACTGTATAAAACAGTGGTGATGGCCGTACTGGCGCTGGTTGGTGTGTTTTGTTATCATCAAAAGATGATAGATGAAGAATTGAATAAAAAACTGTCGGATCTGGTACTGATGGTTTTCACACCGATTCTGTTGTTTACTTCATTTCAGACAGAGTATGACCGCTCTTTGTTAAAAGGACTGTTTGTAGCCACAGTTCTGTCTCTGGTATCGTTTGCGGTGATCTGGGGAATCAGCAGGCTGGTGATCCGGGGACAGGATCCGGATACGGCATGTGTGGAGCACATTGCGCTTATGTATTCGAATTGCGGATTTATTGGAATTCCGATGGCACAGGGGCTTTTCGGGCCGGAAGGAGTCATGTATATGACAGCTTATGTGGCAGCGGCCAATTTTCTCCTTTGGTCCCATGGGGTGATCGTGATGTCAGGGAAGGCAGATCGCAGATCAGTGAAAAAGGTGTTTACTTCTCCGACGATCCTGGCAATTGTTGCAGGGGTATTGTGCTTTCTTTTCCAAATTCAGATACCGGAGATGGCTGAGGAACCTCTGGAAATGATCGCGGGGATGAATACTCCGATGGCAATGATCGTGGCAGGCGTTAATATTGCGCAGACAGATTTGCTGCAGTGTTTAAAAAGATGGCGGTTGTACTGGTTGTGCGCAGTCAGGCTGCTGGTAATGCCAGGAGTATTGGTGGGGATTTTCCTGCTGTTTCCGGAGCAGAGTATGGTAAAAACGATTATGGTACTTGCTTCGGCCTGTCCGGCGGGAGTTACCGGCAGTCTTTTTGCTGTCCGTTATGGGAAAGATGCCGGATATGCATCAGAACTGTTTGCTTTGTCGACAGTGCTGTCAGTGGCAACGGTTCCGCTGATGATGCTGCTTTGTGGATAAGGAGGTAAGTGAAAATGGAATTAATCAAACTGGAAATGACTCCAAAAGAGCGGGCGCTTGCCTACGCAAGAGGAGAAGAAGTGGACCGGATACCTACATCTCTCAGCGCTTCAGAGACCGCGCCTCCACTTTACGGAATACCCATTTGTGATTATTATTTTTCGGCAGACGCCATGGTGGAAGTGGAAACACGGCTGGCAGAAGATTTTCAGGCGGATAATATGGGGATCGGGCTGGGGCTTCGTACACTGGTAGAAGCATTAGGAACGGAACTGGCATATCCAAAAGAAAGTGTATCTTATATTGTGAAACCAGCATTGGCGTCTTTACGGGATGTGGAAAACATGGAACTGGTGAATGTGGAAAAGGACGGACGTTTTCCGCTGATCACAGAAGCGTTTGAAAGGTTGCAGGAGCGTTTTGGAGAGGAGCGGATATTGGGCAGCGGCCTTGCCGGACCATTTACGACGGCGGCCAGCCTGTATGGAACAGAAAACTTTTTAAAAGCAACGGTAAAGGATAAAGAGGGAGTGCACAGACTTTTGCAATATACCACGGACTGTGTTGTGAAATGCTGTCAGGATCTGAACCGTAAGCTGGGGATTAAGTTTACCTTGTCAGAACCGATGGTGTCCAAAAATCTGTTGAGCAAGCGACAGTTTATGGAATTTTTTATTCCATACCTTAAACAGTCTGTGGAGAGGATGAATCAGTTTCAGGGTTCCACCGGTATTCATATCTGTGGTTCTACGCATGACCGCTGGGCGGAAGTGGTGGATGCCGGAATCGGCAGTTTCTGGGTAGACAATTGTGAAAGCCTGAAGGAACTCAAAGAGGCTTTCGGAGACCGGATCGCAATCAGTGGAAATGTGGTTCCGGTCGATGTGCTGCGCAATGGCACTCCAGATGAAATTGCAGAAAATATCCGTCAGTGTATTGCAGATGCTGCAGATAATCCCTGTGGATATAATTTGTGCCCCGGCTGTACAACGCCTGTCGGCACTTCTAAAGAAAATATGATCGCATTTATGAATGCGGCTGCAATTTACGGAAAAGGAGCCAGGAAAGGGCAGATGCCTAAAGGAATGAAAAAATATGTATAGATCGTAATCAGTCGTATGAACGGGGACGGGGGATTTTTGAAAATCCCCCGTCCCCATTCATTATTTAACGTCAAATTCCGGATTGATGGCATAGAAGTTTCTGCTGTCCAGATGGTCCTGCACGATCCTCAGGCTTTCGCCGAATCTCTGATAATGTACGATTTCTCTTTCCCGCAGGAAGCGGATGGGGTCGCAGATCTCAGGATCTTTGATCAGACGCAGGATATTGTCGTAGGTGGTGCGGGCTTTCTGCTCCGCAGCCATATCTTCGCTTAAGTCTGTGATGGGATCGCCTTTGGACTGAAAATAGGTTGCAGTCCACGGGGTTCCGGCGGCTGCCTGAGGCCAAAGCGCCAGCGTGTGATCCACATAGTATTTGTCAAAGCCGTATTTTTCGATTTCTTCCGGGGTCAGGTCTTTGGTAAGCTGATACACAATGGCGCAGATCATTTCCATGTGTGCCAGCTCTTTATCCCGTTTTTGTTGGAAATGATAAAAAGCCCCTAAATACGCGGGATTCGGGGCTTTATTGTGAGTTCAAATGAGGCTTTTTCGGCCTCTCCCTTCTTATTCCGGGAAGTCTTCCGGTAATCCACGCTATCGATCAGTATTTTCAGTGCCTTATTCCGGTCTGGAGCATCCAGGGACCAGTAGCAGCTCAAGAGATCATGACAGGCCGGAAGGAAATTCGTGATATTGGCCTGTATTTTGCGCTCAGATTCAAGCTCCTGTTCCAGGCGGGTAACACCTGCCAGTGACTCTTCCAGGCGATCCTGGAGAGCCCTGGAGCGAAGCAGGAAGGTCTCAGAGTCGTAAACACCTTGCTCCAGTAGATCATAGAGACGGGACTTTTGCTTTTCCGAAGTATCATGCTCCTGTTTGGCACTTTCCAGCATCTGTTCCAGCTCAGGCACCCGGCTTTCCGGAAGCGTCTCCTGGAGCTCGTATCCGGATACCCAATCCTCCAGTGCGTGGATCAGTTCCCGTTCTACCAGGTCCAGAGGACTGCCGACAGTAGGGCAGCTGTCTGTGTGACAGATCAGCATATCATACTTGGCGCCGTTCTTGACCCAGGGATTCGTAGCCGGCCGGCGCTGCATCCGCTTACCACATTCTTTGCAGATGATCAGGCCGGCAAGTGGATTTTTTACACCATATGATTCTGGCAGTTTTGGCGTCCCATGTCCGAGATAGGACTGGGCCTCTGCGTAGATTGCGTGAGATATGAGAGCCGGATGCCGCCCTTCGTATACAGCGTAATCATTTGACCGGGGACGGGTTTTCGTAGGGAGTCCGTTCTCAATCGTAGGAACCACTTTGCGCCGGCCAATAGCCACCTTCCCATCGTAGGCTGGATTGCTCAGGATGCAGCGAATGGAGCTGTCAGTCCATAAATCCCCATTTCTGGGCTTAATCCCGTGTTGGTTCAGATACCTGCGGATGATAGTAATGCCTTTCCGGCCAGAACCCGTAAACATGGAGAAGATCATCCGGCAGACAGACGCCTCCGAATCATCAAAGGCAAGGGTCCAGCCCTTTTCGTTCTGAAGTTTAACTCGTTTGTATCCGTAAGGAGCGGCGTTGAACGGCCATTTTCCTTCTTTGGCTGCCGCATATCGTCCAGCCTGCATCCGGCGCTTGATCGTCTTATATTCCCGGCGGCTCATAAAAAGGCCAAATTCGAAGTATTCTTCGTCAAACTCATTCGAAGGATCATAAGTCTTCTGCGGTGTAATTATGTAAGTGTTGGAATACTGGAAGGCCCGCTGCACGGTTCCCTGGTCAATCGTATCGCCTCTTGCCAGACGCTCAATCTCCATCACCAGAACGCCATCCCAGATCCCGGATTCCACCTCCTTCAGAAGTTTCTGCATCACCGGACGGGCAGCGATCGATTCTCCTGAGACAATTTCCCGGTAAATGTTCCCTATGATCAGATTCCGCTGTCTGGCCAGGGAGAGAAGAGTGCGTTCATGGCGGGCCAGGGTTTCGCCTTGTCCGGCTTGTTCTGCCTCCAGGTCTTTCCTGGACTTTCGTAGATAGATACAATACGACATAATATCATCTCCTTATGCATTGTATGCGTTTCAATCCACGTCCCATGTACAGGGACGACGGTACAAAAATAACAGCCAGCTTGGAACATAAGTTCCGCTTGCACGACTGCCGCCGAAGATGATACAATAATTCTTGTCCAAAGGATGGTATCTCTTCGGAGATATTATTACTTTTATTGCCCTGGTGCGCCAACACCGGGGCAATTTTTGTGGTATAAAACTCTAAAAAGCTTTTATTGCCCGGTTGCAGAATTCATATATGCATCTGTAATCTGTTGAGATTGTGTCATATATACATCTTGGAGTTTCCCAGCCCATTCTTCATATGTCGAATATTCGTCACCATTTGTAGTCATTAGTTCTGCCATTTCACTGACACCATTATTACAAATTACAGCTAATTCCTCTACTTTTGAATTGGAAATTTCGGCAAGTTTATTGATGTCTCCAGCAGCTGCAGCGGCTTCGGTATTATATTCTTCCACAAGCCCTGGGGTTGCGTCTTGAAGCTGTTTGGTATAATCATCTAAGATTGTCTGATAGGTTACCTCTTCCTCAGGAGCAGGAGTTTCCTCAGTTGTCTCTTCAGTGCTTTCGGTACTGTCAGCAGAAGAAGTGTCTTCCCCAGATCCACCGCATGCTGTAATAGACAGGGCCAGCGTTCCTGCGATTAATAGTGTTACGATTTTCTTTTTCATACCCTTTTCCTCTCTTTCGTCATAAACCCTTACATTGAGAATTATATAAACGCTCTTGGCGCTCATACCATTTTGCCTATTGCCAGATGTGGAATAAACATGATGTAATAGTCATCCACAGTGACTCCAACACCGTATTTATCCCGGTATGTGTTCAGGCACTCACACAAATATTCTTCCGTCACGCCCAGATATTCCGCTACTTCAAAGCGGTTCTGGCACCCTGCTTCGAAGGATTTGATCAGGCCGGAGAGACCGATCAGCTTGTTGTATCCCCATAGCCTGGCCTGGCGTTCCTGCTTCCGGTTGCCGGAGTCAGACATATCCAAAATATCACCGACACTGGTGTGGTGATGCCCCAGCTCTTCGGCCAAGACACAGGTCTTTTCAGCTGATGTGTCAATATCTTTTCTGATAGCAATTCGATTTCCCTTGATTCTGCCGTTATTATATCTCATTGGCATTTCTTTTACAGTGAGCCCTTCATTGTCCGCTTCCACCAAAAGTGCTTCATATTCCATAAATCAACACCTCCAGTTATAAGTGTACTACAAAGCATGTCCAATAAAACGGACTTAGAAGTTTTCAAAGACATCATCATCAGAAGTATCCACGCCTTCCGGAATATCTATATCTGTACGTGCATGAGCGGCATTTACTTCCGCCTCATAATTGTGATTGTACAAAGGATTGCATACCATTTCACGTGCGGTATCCAAAAGTTTAACTTTGCCCTTCTGATTCATTTTCGCCATTTCTTTAATAACGAGATTTTCATAGCTGTTGCTTTTTATCTTTTCCAATTCCTGTTTTGTAGGATGTGTTTCCTCGGCAATATCTACCCAGCCCATGAGATAGGCAGGTGATACATTCCCTAATTTAGCTGCGGCTTCAATCTTGTCGGATGGGATATTTGTTATTATATCATTCTCGTATTTGTACAATGTTTGTTTGGATACATTGATTTTATCTGCAAATTCAACTTGGCTCATACCAGTTTTTTCTCGAACCTTTTTTATACGTTCACCTACTGTCATGTATAAGCCCCCTTTCTATTTGAAGTAACTTAATCATAGCACAAAAATGTTATAAAATCAATAAAAAATATCTTGACAAGTTACAAATATGTGGTATACTGATGGTAACTTAATAAGATACGGAGGTGAAAAAGTGATCAAGACAAATGAGCTCAAAGGCATCATAGTCAAAAATGGACTTACGCAGTCTGATGTTGCAAATCTTATCGGTATTACGCCAAAAACATTCTATGAGAAAATGAAAATAGGTGTATTTGGAAGCGACGAAATTCAGATAATGATTGATAAATTGCACATTGATGATCCTATGTCCATTTTTTTTGCCAAAGAGTAACTTTAGAAGATACTAAAAAGGAGGGCGCATGAACGAATTAATCAAAATCAACTACGACACAGAGCAGCCGACCGTATCAGCAAGAGATTTATACGATTTGCTGTCAAGCGAGGGTGGCACCGCAGGTACAGAGAGATTTAGTAAATGGTTTGAACGGTATATTGGGTACGGGTTTAGAAAAAATGTTGACTATTCAACCCCGTACAAAAAAGTACGGGTTCAACTCGAAGGAAAAAGAGAAGTGTCACGGGAAGTTGAGGACTATGACCTTTCAGTGGATATGGCAAAACAAATTTGTATGTTACAGAGAACTGACAAAGGCATGGAACTCCGCCAGTACTTCATTGATCTGGAGAAGGCATGGAATACTCCGGAGCAGATCATGGCAAGAGCATTGAGAATGGCAGATCAGACTATTGATAGTCTCAAGGAGAGATGTGCATTCCTCGGCGGGCAGGTAGAAGAGCAACAGCAGGTTATTGAGGAACTTCAGCCGAAAGCCACATATTATGATCTGATACTCCAGTGTCCGGATTTGGTTTCCACAACGGAAATCGCCAAGGACTATGGAATGAGTGCTAAGAAGTTTAACGCTCTTTTGCACGATCTGAAGATTCAGTTTAAGCAGTCCGGAGTATGGTTTCTGTATCAGAAGTATGCAGGTTTTGGATATACAAAGAGCAAGACTCATAACTATTCTGATGAAAACGGCATACAGCACTCCAAACAGCACATGTACTGGACGCAGAAGGGACGACTTTTCCTTTACGAGCATCTGAAGGGAATGGATATTGTGCCCTTGATTGAACAGGCGGCGTAGGAAATCAACTGGTAATTATCGTAAGGCATGAGATGTCCTATAAAAAGTATAAGGAGGTGAGGTAGGTGGTAAGACCAAGAGGGACTGACTTGGCGGAGGTCATTCAAGTCATTCAGACAAAGTCCCTACGTGGAGAAGGGACGCAGCAGGATTTATGCAGGATTGTTACTCAATACTGGGATTTTGATGGAAATTTACTTGCTGAGAATGATCCATGTGCAAAAGAAAAAGAGTAGTTTCCTACTCTGATTTCTTTCGTAAAGCTTGCTTTGAATTGTCTATACCAATGATATCTGCGTAAAGTTGTTCTTGATTATGACGCTCGATATACCATTGTTGGATAAGTAATTCGATAAGTTTTATTAGTTTTTGAGCTTCGTCTGGCTCGATGTCGATAATCAGATTAATGTCTTTTTCCATGTGAGCACCAATGTTACCAATGCGTCGAAGTCCGTCAAGTACAGCCCATTGTTCTGCTGGAATTTTTGTTTTTATAGCATCGATTTCTTCATAAAGACTATTCTTTGATATTTGGAAGAAATCTCTAATCATTCCTTGTAAACAACGTCTTGACAAAGTTGCAGAGGCTTTAGGACTTAAATTAATTATTGCACAGGCCTCTTCGTAATCTCGACGGATAGATTCTGGGATATAATCAGGAAATTTTCTGGCGGTAGAGTTTGGCAGCAAAGGCGTGCATGGGAAATACGTTTCAGCTCCATATCCTGTACTTTTAACAGTAATTTTCTTGCATTTTGGACAAATAAAGAACTCTACTTCAACGGCTGAAGGATCTTCGAAGGTTGTAAAATGGCCGTTTTTACATACGATAACAGATCTATATGTAGATGAGTGGATGGCAAAAAGACTTTGGCAGTATGGACAAGTAAAATTGTCTGACACAATAATCATTCCTTTCAGCATTTGATAGGAAGATTATACCAGATACCAGCAACCCGGACAATCCGTAGCGCATAAGTTTAACTAAACCCCAGGGAGGGATGCAGATTGATTGTAGAAACGCAGAAACATGGAGAGTGTACCTGTCACTTTGATGACAGTGCGTACATACAGAAAACACAGGAGGAAGTAGATAGCGTACTATGTATGTTTTCAGCCTTTGTTCTGGACTGTGTGCGAAAGAAGAAGACCGCCTAAGGCGGTAGAGGGGAGGGACAAGCGTGGAGAAGAAGAACACAGCGAAGCTGATCCGGCACAATCAGAAAATGATGAGATGGCTGATCGATATCATTCTTTATGTGGCCGTAGGAATGGCTGCGGGGATAGCTTTTCTGATCGTTGTATTAATCTATTGCCGGATGGCGGGGCCATTGATATGAAGGAGGTGAGGAAGATGAAGAGAGTACCAACGCTGATGTATGAAGCGGAATTCCGGGAATACCTTGATCGGCAGAAGAAGGCTGTTGAAGAGATGAAAAGAGATGGCCTTGGGTATATATCAAGGTTATGTCAGTTGACAGGCAGGGTCACAGCCACGGCAGGAGAAGAGAATGAGCTGTGCTTCACGGCCGGCCAGCTGGATCAGATCTTTGACCTGGCCAAATAAATAGAGCGCCCACATGAGCCGGCAAGCTCGGGCACTCTGCACAATATCCAATTACATAATAACAGATGGAGGAGAGAAATGGAAGAGAAAAAGATTATCACGACCGAGGAAGAATTGCGGATGCTGATCGGTCTGGCCGCAGCGGATGTCGTAGAAAGGATTGGCGAAGACAAGGAAGATCTGATCATGGATGTTGCCGCAGGCATCTGCACAAAAGTAAATGGCCATCTGACCGGGAGAAAACAATTTAGCTCAGCCGATATAGCACTGTATAAAGCTTTAACGAGCGCAATTGATCTTGCTGAAAATTATCCGGGACGGTGATCATACGATGAGAAGCACAGCATACGAGATTAAGGAAACGATCCTTGTTCTCCCAAAGGAGAAGGAGACGGATGTATATCACAAAGAACTGAACCTGGTCAGCTGGTATGGAAAGCCGGAAAAATATGATATCCGGGGATGGTCAGATGACCACGAAAAAATGACAAAGGGGATCATCTTGTCAGAAGAGGAGTTTATAAAGATCGCCCAGGCAGGGCTTGAAAGCATAGGAGGTAAATAAGTATGGATATTCAGGTAACAATCAAGATTAGTAAAGAAGCATTAGGTGAGGCTTGCAGTGTGCTCCGGGAATTTTTGGCCCAAGCGCCGGCAGCGGTTCTTCCTGATCAGCAGTCCGGAGTAGCAGTTCCTACTGTTCAGCAGGCCACAGAAGCTCCGGCGGTACCGATAAGTCAGCCGGCCCCGCAGCCTGCATCAGTCACACCAACAGCACAAGCGCCTGTGTCACAGCCGGCACCAGTTCCGACAGCAGAGCATACATACACCGCGGAAGAGCTTCAGGTGGCTGCTGTAGCCTTGGTGGATAAAGGGATGATGGTACAGCTGCAGGGATTGCTCCAGCAGTTCGGAGTAAACTCCCTTCCGGAACTCCCGGCAGAGAAATACGGCGCCTTTGCAACAGCATTACGGGGAATGGGGGCTCAGATCTGATGGAACACGAGAAGAGAGACCATGCGCTTTTAAGCGCTTCCGGAGCCCACAGGTGGCTTGCCTGTACTCCATCTGCAAAGCTGGAGGAGCAGTTTCCGGACACCACGTCGGAAGCTGCAAAAGAAGGGACGCTGGCCCATGAGCTGGCGGAGTTGAAAGTCCGAAACTATTTTTACACAACAGATTTTGGAAAGAGAAAACTGAACGCGGCCATTAAAAAACTGCAGAAGGAAGAACTCTGGCAGGACGAGATGATTGGATACACCGATTTGTACCTGGATTACATCAAGGTTGTAGCTATGGCGGACAGGATCCATGGAACCGCAGAGATAGAAAAGAGAGTGGATTTCGGGAGGTGGGTTCCTGATGGCTTCGGGACTGCGGACTGTCTTCTGCTTAAGGGGAACCATCTGCATGTTTTTGATTTCAAATACGGAAAAGGTGTCCCTGTTTCGGCAGAGAATAATCCCCAGATGATGCTGTATGCCCTGGGGGCCAGGGATATGTACGGAATACTCTATCATTTCGATGAGTTTCATCTGCACATCGTCCAGCCCAGGATTGATAACGTATCTGAGTGGACATGCACGGAAGCAGAGCTTTTGGAATTTGGCAACTATGTAAAAGAGCGTGCTGCATTAGCCGTAGAGGGTGCGGGGGAGTTTTGCCCAGGGGAAAAACAATGTCGGTTCTGCCGGGCGAAGGCGGTATGCCGTGCCAGGGCAGAAGAAAATGTCCGGCTGGCTTTCAGCCCGGACAAGGGAAAACTTCCGCCACAGATCAGCAGTGAGGACGCAGGCAGATACCTTACTCTGGGGGAAGATGTAAAAAAATGGCTGGAAGACCTGAAGGAGTGGGCGCTGGGCGAGTGCCTGGCCGGAAGGCCTGTTTCTGGATGGAAAGCCGTGGAAGGAAGAGGATCCCGGGATTGGACTGACATGGATGCCGCCTTTGACAAACTGACGAAATCAGGGCTTGCAGAAGAGGCAATGCTGTGGGAAAAGAAGCCATTGACCCTTGCCCAAGTGGAAAAACTGCTGGGCAAGAAAGACTTCCAGGATGCGGTCGGGGAGTTCGTGGTGAAGAATCCCGGAAAGCCGGCCCTTGTGAAGGAGTCAGATAAGAGAGAAGCAATTACTAACAAAGTAACCGCCGCTGAGGCGTTTAAGGAGGAAAATTAACATGAGTTTTGGAGATATCACAAATGTAACTACTGGCGAGGCAAGGCTGTCTTATGTACATCTGTTTAAGCCTCATGCACAACAGCCGGGAGCAGAGGAGAAATACAGCTGTACAATCCTTGTACCCAAGTCCGATACAGCGACTAAAACCCGGATCGATGCTGCCATCGAGGCAGCAAAGCAGAAAGGGATCAGCGGGAAATGGAACGGGGTATGCCCTCCGATCGTGCCGCATCCCGTGCATGATGGGGACGGCGTACGCCCATCTGACGGCATGCCGTTCGGGCCGGAGTGCAAAGGACACTGGGTATTTACGGCCAGTGCGAAAGCAGATTACCCGCCGGAGGTTGTGGATCAGAATGGCAATCCGATGATCAACCAGTCAGAAATGTATAGTGGCGTATACGCTATGGTGAACGTAGAGTTCTACCCGTACATGTTTGGAGGGAAAAAGGGAATCGGCTGCGGTCTTGGCCCGGTGAAGAAAGTCCGGGACGGAGAAGCGCTGGGAGGAAGTGCGCCAACAGCAGCACAGGCCTTCGGTGCGCCTCAACCGGCACCACAGCAGTCGGCGGCGATCAATCCGATCACAGGGCTGCCGATGTAATACAGGACCCCTGTCAGACGATGAGGTTGGAATGGCAGCAAGGAAAGCTCAATGGGGGCTGGAAGGGGATAAATCTGGGAAGCCCTTCCTGACAGACAGGAGAGACGGATGAAACATATCAACATTGACATAGAAACAAAAAGTTCTGCAAATATCGGAGAGGCCGGGCTGTACCGGTACGCCCTGGATCCGGATTTTGACGTCCTGCTGTTTGCTTATAAGACAGCTGATACGGACGTTACGGTGGTGGATTTGGCAAACGGGGAAAAGATCCCGGAGAAAATCCTGCGTGTCCTGCAGGACCCTTCCTGGGTTAAGCACGCATATAACGCTGCCTTTGAATGGTTCTGCCTGAACCAGTACGGGATCCAGACTCCGCTCGATCAGTGGAAATGCACCATGATCCATTCCATGTACTGTGGTTGCCCGGCAAGCCTGGATGCATCCGGGAAAGCCCTGGGCCTGCCGCAGGACAAGCGGAAGCTGACCACGGGTAAAGCACTGATCCGTTACTTCTGTGTCCCATGCAGGCCGACAAAAGCGAATGGTGGGCGCCGCTGGAATCTCCCAAAACATGACATGGAAAAGTGGGAACTGTTTAAGGAATACAATGGCCAGGATGTGGTGACAGAACAGGAAATCTCAAGACGATTGAACCAGTTCCCGGTGCCGGAAGAGGAATGGAAACAGTGGAGAATGGACGTCATGATGAACGCTTTTGGCGTAAAGGTAGATACGGATCTGGTGCAGGGAGCCCTGACGATCGATGCTGTCAGTACACAGGAGCTGACGGAAGAGGCTGTCCGGATTACTGGATTGCCCAATCCAAACAGCCCTGCACAACTCCTTGGATGGCTGGAGCAGGAAGGGGTGACGTTGCCCAACCTGCAGAAAGCGACTGTTGCAGAGATGCTGGAAAAGGAAGATATCCCAAACAGGGTGCGGAGGGTACTGGAGATCCGCCAGCAGCTGGGAAAAACGTCTGTAAAGAAATATGCGGCTATGGCCGCCGCAAAGTGCGGGGATGACCGGATCCGGGGGCTGACCCAGTTTTACGGTGCCAACCGGACGGGAAGATGGGCCGGCCGGCTGGTACAGATGCAGAACCTTCCCCGGAACTACCTGAAGACATTGGACATTGCCAGGAATCTGGTGAAGCAGAAGAATTATGCGGCAGTGAAGGCGTTATATGGGAATGTCCCGGATACGCTCTCCCAGTTGATCCGGACAGCGTTTATCCCGTCGGAGGGACAGAAATTCGTAGTGGCAGACTTCTCGGCCATCGAAGCCCGGGTGATCGCCTGGCTGGCCGGGGAACAGTGGGTGAATGAAGTGTTTGCCACTCACGGAAAGATCTATGAAGCGACCGCTTCCCAGATGTTCCATGTGCCGATCGAGAAGATCGTGAAAGGAAATCCGGAGTACGCCCTACGCCAAAAAGGGAAGGTCGCCACGCTTGCGCTCGGGTACCAGGGAGGCACTCAAGCGCTGATTTCGATGGGAGCGCTGAACATGGGGCTTACAGAGGATGAACTTCCGGACATCGTGTCCAGATGGAGAGGGGCGAACCCGAGGATCCGGGATCTGTGGTATGCCGTGGAAGAAGCAGCTCTGCAGACGATGCGTACAGCGCAGCCCCAGGCAATCCGGGGGCTGATCTTCCGGCTGGAAGGTGATCTGATCTACGGTCAGTCTTTTTTGACAGTACAGCTGCCAAGCGGCAGGAAACTTTTTTACCCAAAGCCTTTTCTGCGGGAAAACCAGTTCGGGAAGATGGCCATCCACTATTATACGGTAGGACAGCAGAGCCATAAATGGGAAGTGGCGTCCACCTACGGCGGGAAAATGACGGAGAACATCGTCCAGGCGATCGCAAGGGACTGCCTGGCAGAAACGCTTTCCCGGATCCATGCGCTGGGGCTGCAGGTGGTATTTCACGTACATGACGAAGTGATCATCGATGCACCAATAGATATAAGTGTGGATCAGATCTGTGAGCTGATGGCGGAGCCGATTTCATGGGCCCCGGGATTGATCCTGAAGGGTGCGGGATTTGAGAATGGATACTATATGAAAGATTAGGAGGACTACAGATGCAGTATAACCGAAAACTGATGATCAGTACGGCAGGGAGCCGGAAAGCCATCCACTGGCCGAAAAGTGAACTGCTGTGGTCCGAATTTACTGAAAAACTAAAGGTTCCGGTACGCAGCACGGAAACCATGGATGAGTATCTGGCACTGCCCAAGAACCGGCAGGCGGAGCTCAAAGACGTGGGCGGCTTTGTAGGCGGTACCTTTGAAAATGACCGTAGAAAGAGTGCATATGTCCAAGGAAGAGATCTTCTGACCCTGGATCTGGATAACATTCCTGCAGGTGGAACGGAGGATGTCCTGAAGCGGGTGGCAGGGCTCGGATGTGCGGCAGCTTTGTACAGCACGCGGAAACATGCCGGATACGCTCCAAGGCTTCGAGTCATTATCCCATTGGATCGGACGGCTTCAGCTGACGAGTATGAGCCGGCGGCCCGGAAGGCAGCGTCCCTGATCGGGATGGAGCTGTGTGACCCGACAACCTTTGACCCCTGCAGGCTGATGTATTGGCCCAGCTGCTGCAGTGACGGGGAGTTCATTTCAGAGGTCTATGACCGCCCCTTCTGCAGTCTGGACGGGCTCCTGGGGATGTACCAAGATTGGAAAGATATTTCGGAGTGGCCACAGGTGCCGGGAGGAGATGCAATCCAGAAACGGAGGCTGGCTAGACAGGAAGACCCGACAACTAAAAAAGGACTCGTCGGAGCGTTCTGCCGGATGTACAGCATCACCGCAGCCATGGATCAGTTCATACCCGGGATGTATGAGCCAACAGACGTGCCGGGAAGGTACACCTATACCGGTGGATCCACTACAGGCGGAGCCATCGTCTATGATGGGGATCTGTTCCTGTACTCACACCATGCCACGGATCCATGCTCCGGACAGCTGGTCAATGCCTTCGACCTGGTACGCCTCCACAAGTTCAGCGATCTGGATAAGGAGGCAAAAGAGGATACACCAACCAACCGGCTTCCGTCATTTGCGGCCATGTCGAAACTGGCCAAAGAGGATTATGGCGTATCCGGCCTGATGATCAAAGAGAGGTACGAGGAGGCAAAGGAAGTATTTAACACCCAGCAGCCGGCTGGGGAAGCGATCACTGCCGAGGAGATCGATCTGGAATGGATCAGGGGCCTGTCACGGGATGGGAACGGCAGGATCGAGAAAACGATCAGTAACGTGACCACGGTACTGGAGCATGACCCTCTGTTAAAGGGACGGATCGTAACAGATGAGTTTGCCAGTTGCGGGATGGTTCTGGGGGCTATGCCATGGGATCAGCGGCCGGAGAAGCGTCGCTGGACGGATGTAGATTACGCCGGGTACTACCGATATATGGAGACCTTTTATGGCCTTACCGGACGGGAGAAGCTGGACAATGGCCTTTTGATCGTCAGCAGCCAGAACCGTATCAATGACGTGAGGGAATACTTAACAGGGCTGAAATGGGACGGCGTGAAGCGCCTGGATACCCTTCTGATAGATTACCTGGGGGCAGATGATACACCCTATACAAGGGCCGTGATCCGGAAGTCTCTGTGCGCTGCAGTGGCCCGTGCGGTTGTCGGGGGCGTGAAATACGACTACATGCCGATCTTTACCGGGCCCCAGGGCATCGGAAAGAGCACCTTCCTGGCCACGCTGGGACGGGACTGGTTCTCGGACTCGCTGACAACCTTTGAAGGGAAGGAAGCGGCGGAGCTGATCCAGGGCACCTGGCTCAATGAGATCGGGGAGCTGACAGCTATGACAAAGCAGGAGACAAGCGCTGTAAAGCAGTTTTTAAGCAAGACACATGATATTTACCGGGCAGCCTATGGGCGCCAGACGAGCAAATACCCCAGGCGCTGCGTCTTCTTCGGCACATCCAATGACAGCGAATTTCTGAAAGACGCCACAGGAAACCGGCGGTTCTGGCCGGTAGATGTGGGACTGCATGACGCGAAAAAATCCGTCTGGGAAGATCTCCCGAAGGAGGTGGACCAGATCTGGGCGGAGGCCTACTGCTACTGGATGCTGGGAGAGCCATTATATCTGTCGAAGGAAGTGGAGGTCCTGGCAGAAGAGCAACAGGAAAGCCACAGGGAGTCCCATGCAAAAGAAGGAATCATTCGGGAGTTCATTGATAAGAAAATCCCTTCTGAGTGGGACAGCTATGACCTAATGAAACGGCGGCAGTTCTGGGCCGGGACGCTGAAACTCCCGGCGGAAGAGGTGCTGGTGGACCGGGAAAAGGTCTGTGCCGTGGAGATCTGGCAGGAATGTTTTAACGGGGATCCGAAGTATATGAAAAGGCAGGACAGTACGGAGATCAATAACATCATGGGAAATATTAAAGGCTGGAAAAGGAATAAGTCATCCAGGAGATATGGTTTTTACGGGACGCAGAAGGGCTTTGAAAGGGCGTCAACTTAGGCGTCAACTTACTGGCAAAAAGCGTCAACTATCCCCTGAAAAAGCGTCAACCACGTCAACTTACTAAAAATTAAGAGAAAGTTGACGTTGACGCAAAAGTTGACGGCAAGGTTGACGGGCTAAGCCCAGTAAGCACAAGGATTTTAATATAACGTCAACCATGTCAACTAACTCTATATAGAGTAGTAAAAAATAGTAAATAGGGGTGTATATATACGCCCTATACGCCCTACGTGACATGTCATATACGCGCGTGACGCGCGCGAGGAAAAGGAGGCCCGAAAAGTGAGGGAAAAGGAGATTGAAAAGAGATTAGTCTCAGGAGTGAAAAATCTGGGCGGGAAAGCGTACAAATGGGTGAGCCCCGGGAACAATGGGGTGCCGGATAGAATTGTGATCCTTCCGGGGAAAAATCCCGTCTTTGTAGAACTGAAAACAGAGTCTGGAAGGCTGACGGCGCTGCAGCAAGTACAGATCAGCAGGCTCAGGGACCTGGGGCAGGATGTCCGGGTGCTGTATGGATGGGAACAGGTAAAGGATTTTTTAGAGAGGTGTCAGAAAAATGGAGTTTAAACCACATGCTTATCAGGCACACTGCATCCGGAAAATCGAAGAGATCCCCAAGCTGGGACTGTTCCTGGATATGGGGCTTGGCAAGACTGTGACTACGCTGACAGCCGTGAAGGACTTGAAGTATAACCGGTTTGAGGTGCGGAAAGTTTTGGTGATCGCCCCGAAGAAGGTGGCCGAAGGTACCTGGACGAAAGAAAAAGATAAATGGGATCATACCCGGATGCTGCGGGTTTCCCAGGTGCTTGGCAGCCAGGCGAAACGGATCCGGGCGCTGAACACGCCGGCGGATCTGTACATCATCAACCGAGAGAATGTGGTGTGGCTGGTGGATTACTACCGGAACGCCTGGCCGTTTGACATGGTGATCGTGGATGAAAGCAGCAGCTTTAAGAGCCATAAGGCGAAACGATTCAAAGCACTGGCCAGTGTAGGCGGGCTGATCAGCCGGATGGTGGAGCTGACGGGTACCCCTTCCCCCAATGGCCTGGAAGATCTCTGGGCGCAGGTGTATCTCCTGGACGGAGGCGAACGCTTGGGGAAACGGTATACCCAGTTCCGGGAACGGTACTTCCAGCCGGACAGGAGAGGGCCTGACGGTATGGTGTACAGTTATGAAGCAAAGCCAGGAACACAGGAGAGCATCCTGCAGAAGATATCCGACATCTGCATCTCCATGAAGGCGGAGGATTACCTGCAACTGCCGGACATTACCTACCACGAAATTCCGGTGGAACTGGATCCGAAAGCCAAGAAAGCATATCTGGAGCTGGAGAGAAAGATGGTACTGGAACTGCCGGAGGATGAAGAGGAGATCAGCGTGGCCAGTGCAGCAGCATTGAGCAATAAACTCCTGCAGCTGGGCAACGGGGCCATCTATGATGAGGACCGGCAGTACCACGAGATCCACAACTGCAAGATCGAGGCGTTCCTGGAGCTGATCGAATCCCTGCAGGGAAAGCCGGCACTGGTGTTTTACAATTTCCAGCATGACCGGATCCGGATGCTGAAAGCTTTGGAGAAGATGAAACTTAGGGTAAGGGAGCTGAAAACGACACAGGATGAGGATGACTGGAACGCTGGGAAGATTGACGTCCTGTTGACCCATCCGGCCAGCAGTGCTTACGGATTGAACCTGCAGCAGGGCGGAAACCACGTGGTCTGGTTCGGCCTTACCTGGAACTATGAACTGTACACTCAGGCCAACAAACGTCTGCATCGGCAGGGCCAGCAGGAGAAGGTGATCGTCCACCATCTGATCTGCAGCGGCACCCGGGATGAAGATGTGATGGATGCCCTGCAACGGAAGGACGATGTACAGGGCTGGGTGATGCAGAGCTTAAAGGCAAGGATTAAAGCAATCAAGGAGGGAAAATAAATGTTAGTTGAGAAGTCGAGAGCGGAAGCAATCAAAGCTTTCCTGAGCGGAAGAAAGGTTAATGTGCTGACTGAATTTGAAGATGGGTCAATGGCAGTGGAATCCATTGAAGCGATCCTGTCAGAGGAGGATACCCGCTATCTGGTGGATGTCCCGGCCGTGGAGGATCCGGAGTTTCGGCAGGCTGTAGAGGATATGGTCCATGGATCTGATCAGGACGCCGTGGATGAAAAAGATTCTATGAAGGGTGAACTTTTGCCCCCCCCCCCTCACGAGGCCGGAGACAGAACAACCTCCGGCCGGAAAATCAAAAAAGGAATTAGCCCTGGAGCTGTCGGCTAAAGGGGTGTCAGTAAAAGAAATCGCAGATCGGATCGGGGCAAAATATAACACAGTGTACTACTGGATCCATGCAAAGACACAGAAAAAACCAGGATGGAATCAGGACCGGCATGCATGTCGGACTTGTGTGTACAGGGCGACCGGCACACTGAAAACGAATGGCGCCGGCTGCGACTATGCAGATATAACGCAGCATATCAGAGACTGCAGTGTGGAAGACTGCGACAAGTATATCAAGGGGGCACCCAAATCGAAAAAGAGGCAGGTAAAGAACAATGGGAAAGAAAATGAGTGAATATATGGCCGGCCGGGATGACGGGCTTCTCCTGGCGCTGAAAATCGTCAAGGAAGATGGAGTGGAGGCACTGGAGAAGGAAATACATTTCCGGAATCTTACCGGGATACATACGGCGCTGGCGAAGAAAGAACTTGACCAGGCAAGCGTAAAGATTAAGGAGATGACGATTGATACAATCACAATCTTGAGCGCTGCAACGCTTCGGGATGAATTCGAGTTCGGAAAGAAACGGATCAGCCGGTTCATAAACCGGTTAAACCTGAAGGCAGAGTGCCTGATGGATGATTATGTAACGTGGCAGGAGATTATTGACGATCTACGGGAGGATATAGGGCTGGAGCTGAAGATCAGGAGGAATGATTGATATGAGATACACAGAATATCATGACGGGGTAGCGGTGATTAAGGATAAGTCGCTGCTTCCCGGAGCGATGGAGAAGTTGGCCAAGATCGAGGATATGGATCGTATCCCGGAGATTTGCTGTGACGAATACTGTAAGTATCCGGATCGGTGTTGGCAGTTCGAGTTGAAAGAAATCTGCGACGGGTGCAAACTGGCGCCGTTGTTTGAGATGTTAATCAAGTAAATTAGGATTTAGTGGAGGTGGCAAAATGAACACAGATAAGTATATTTCAGGAATAAAGGAAAAAGTAAGCAAGAAAATAGAGAGCCTAAGAAGCGAAGCACATGAAGCCTATGCAAACTGGGGAGATACAGGATATCAGAGATATATGACAAAATACGAAAGGCTTTTGAAAGAGGCGGATGAGTTGGAAGCATTTATCCGGCCAGAGCTTGGGAAAGAAAGTCTTATAAGGCAGAAACGGGCGATAATGGAAGAGAATGAAGCTTTGAAAATGCTTCTGAAAAATGTTCAAAATATCGTGGAAATGGAAATGAAGTACAGTTTTCCTGATTGTCACGAGACAAGGCGGTTAGAGGATATCGTGTATGAGTTTAAGAGCCGGTATTCGAGCAAATAGGAGGGAGAGGGCAACTAAACTGACATTTAGTGGAGGAGGCGATAAAAGGTGATACCAAGTGTATACAAAGACTACAGAGGGTGGACATACATGGTGCGCGGAGGGATTGGTCAGCAGGATTTTAAGGCATTTTATAATAAGCCTGGCAAAGATGGCTGGCACGGGTGTCGAGCACTGCCCTGGAGAAAAACACGAGAAGAAGCAGAGCAGGATTTGAATGTCTACGCTATGAAAAAAGGATGGGTGAAAATGAGATGAAAAGGAATAGCATGTATAAAGCATTTGCCGGCCTGCTGGCTATGATCGTAATTATGTGTGCTGCCGTGATTGGATGGACAGCGGCAGAGCCAGAACAAACAAAGCCAGCCGAGCCAGAGCCCCTGGTGATCAACACCGTGGAGTCCGGAGACGATATACTGCTGACCGTGATCCGGGAAGACGAGACGGTATTTCAGTACGCCGGGGACATTGATTTGTGGAAAGCAGCGGACGGAAAAGCATACGGCATCATATATCTTGACGAGGAGGTGCTGCAGTGAAGGAACGCAGAGACAGGAAGGAAATGAGAGCAGATCAGCAGAGACACTACGAAGGACTGGAAGAACTGCCCGTCAGCAAGAAGGCCAAGGAGCGCTTCCGGCGCCCTGCATACCAGGCCAGGGGTATGATCCGGGAGCAGGGCCGGCAGATGGAGCGGATGTCTGCAGATAAATACCTGGCAAATAAATTAGATTCAAGGGGATGATAGGATGGATGATAATTGGAATCCGGAAGGGTACGAACGGTTATCGGCTGCTGTTGTGGAGCAGGCAGTTACTGATTATAGGCGGGCGCTCCGCAGGCTGTGGAACCATCCGCATGATGAAGCTGCTCTGCACGGGAAAGAGGAGTGCGAACGATTCTTCCGGAGAGACATGGGATTATATTCCGATCTGGACGGCGAGATGATCATAAAGGCGATACAGGAAAGAGTCAGCAGGGAGATGAAGCGGTGAACAGGGAACTATTGAACAGGTATAAACAAAATAAGAGAGAGCTTGCGTTGATAGACCGGCAGCTTGATCGGCTACAAGGACGGCTGGAATCCGTTCCGGAAGTCTCCGGGAAAGTGACAAAGTCCGGTGATGATTTTCCCTACATAGAGGAGCATATGACTGTTCGCATGGCGGAGCCCAAAACAGCTACAGCCATTTCGGATCAGATTCGGAAAAAAGAAGTCAGGAAAAAGCTATTGCTGAAAGAAATAAATGAAGTAGAGGAATATATCTTAGGACTTCCGGAAGATAAAAATCAGCAGGTATTAGAAATGTTCTACTTGTTTGGCGAGAGACAATGTGACATTGCAGATTCCCTTGGAATTACGCAGGGAAGAGTATCGCAAATAATTAAAAATGCCTGTGAAACTAATAAAATTAATAATTAGAATGTGCTATAGTTATAATGCGAGAAGTGAAATGGTTGACAATCTCATTTTCTCTCTTGATACTCCTCAAAAATATATACCCTACGGAAGGACGCTCTGCATGCCAGGGCGTCTTTTCTGTTGAAATCTGTCGAGAATTGGAATATTATTGGAGTAGGGTTTTCAGTGTGAGGAGAGGGAGAAAAAGTGAAAGAAAAAATACAAGATTTAGTTGTTGCGACAAAAGGAACGATAGGAGAGGTTCTTGCCGAAGACATAATACCTGTATTAGCAGAAGAAATGGTTAAAGGTACTGCAGTAGAAGCAGCAGGGGCTGCGGTAAGCTTAGTTTCTCCAAGAATTGGGGGCATCATGGTTGCATATCAGCAAAAACGTTGGGAACATAATTGGGAAAGGTATATTAAAAATATCCATGATAATCAAGAAGTATGTAATGAAAGATTGAACCAATTGGAGGAGGAATTACGACTAAAGTTTAAGCAAAAAATTTTCCCATTGGTTTCTGACTTTGTGCCAAATGAAAAGCAAGAAGAAAAAATAGAATTAATTGTCAATGGACTTATAAATATAGCAGGGGGAATAAATTGGCAGGAGGATATTATCCTCATGTATTACGATACGCTTTCTCAATTGAATTTACTGGACTTACGCTTCCTAAAATTATATGGATCTCCATATATGGAACAAGATAATACAGACAACATATATAAGTTGATGGAGGAATGTAAAATTGATAATTCCCAGGCCAATGTCATAAGAGAAAAGCTCGAACGTTTGGGGTTGATTCAAAGCAGAAACGATGAAAAAATGAATGAAAATATAGAAAATGTTATAAAATATGTTGAAGAAATTGCAAAAGGGAAGAAAAATCCAAAATTAAAAAGGATTAAAACTGTCCCAAGAAGTGAATCATATAAGATAACATCATTTGGTTTGAAATTCATTAAGTTTTTTATGGAAATTTATATACCAAAAAACTAAATTGATTTTAAACAGGCACCCTCCGGGGTGCTTTTCTTATGCATAGAAAGAGAGGTGAGCCTGAATGACAAAAAAACAGAAGAGATTTGTTGAAGAGTATCTGATTGACTTAAATGCCACTCAGGCCGCCATCAGAGCAGGATATAGTCCGGATACAGCAGGCTCGATTGGAGCTGAAAACCTTAAAAAACCTGAAATCAAAAGCAGGATTGACAAAGCAATGGCTGAGAGATCAAGGCGGACCGGCATCAATCAGGATCGCGTTCTGCAGGAGTTGGCGCGGATCGGGTTCGCGAAGATTACGGATGTTGTGGATCCGGAGACGGCAGAAATCCGAACAGATGCGTCTGACGATGATCTTGCATGCATTCAGTCGATTAAGATAAAACCAAATGAGTTTGGAACCGAGAGGGAAGTAAAGCTGTATGATAAAAAGGCGGCTTTGGTTGATCTCGGAAAGCATCTCGGGCTATTCAAGGACAAGGTGGAGCTGTCGGGCGATATGGACCTGAATATCACGATCGACTACGGCGAGGATGATACTGGATGAACATTGCAGTAAAGGCTAACCCGTGTTTCCGTGAAGTGGATAGGAGCCAGAAACGATATATCGTGATGAAAGGCTCTGCCGGATCAGGGAAGAGCGTTGACACCGCCCAGAATTATCTGCTGCGTCTGATGCAAGATAAAGGCCGGAACCTGGTCTGTATCAGGAAGTCGGATATCACGAACCGGGACAGTACCTACGCGGAGCTGACGGGTGCGGCTTACCGGATGTTCGGTGATCAGGTGGACAGGTACTGGAATATCAAACAGAGTCCGTTGTCGCTTACATGCCGGCATAATGGGAACCAGATCATCTTCCGGGGTGTGAATGATGAAAAGCAGCGCGAGAAGTTGAAGTCCATTACCTTCCAACGCGGTAAGCTGACAGACGTGTGGATCGAAGAGGCAACGGAGATCACACAGGCTGATTTTGAGATAATAGACGACCGTCTCAGAGGCGAGCTGCCTGCGGGGCAGTTTTACCAGATAAAAATGACCTTCAATCCGGTGAATAAAAACCACTGGATTAAGAAGGTCTTTTTTGATATCCCGGATCCGAATGTGCTGACACATCACAGCACATATTTGGACAATCGATTCATCGATGCCGCTTACCATGCCAGAATGGAGCGCCGTAAAAAAGTGGATCCGGAAGGCTATCAGATCTACGGGCTAGGCAACTGGGGTGAGATCGGCGGTCTGATCCTGCATAACTGGACCGTGGAGGAAATCAGCCAGGACCCGAATGATTATGACGATATTGCAATTGGCCAGGACTTCGGGTTTAATCATGCCAATGCGCTCCTTTTATTAGGGATCAAGGATGATAACATCTACATTCTGCAAGAGATTTATGTGTTTGAGAAGGAAACCGCGGAGATTATCCCGCTGGCTATCAGGTATGGATTTCCCAAAAACAAAACTATGTGGTGCGATTCTGCAGAGCCGGACCGGATCAAGGCGTGGAAGAAAGCCGGCTTCCGGGCAAAGGCGGTCACGAAAGAACACACAACGGAAAAGAAGTATCAAACAGCACAGATCGACTGGCTGAAAGGTGTGGTAAGCAAAGATCGCATAATCCGCAGGATGATCTACGTGCATCCATCCTGCACGAATACGATCAAGGAACTACAACAGTGGAAATGGAAGAAGGACGAACGGACAGGAGAGTATCTTGACGAGCCGGTTCCCTTCCAGGATGATGCAATGGCAGCGCTCCGATACGGCGTGGAAGGATGGAGAAAGCCGAAAGCAAGATATCATCGGGTAGAAGGAGGAATTTAAATATGTATCGCTTAGAAGATGATGAAATACTGGACGCAGACAGACTCGGAAGGTTTCTTGCCGTCCATGCAGCAGAGGCGACATTTCGATATAAACCTCTGATGGATGCATATATGACAGAGTATCCGATCTTCCGGCAACCGGCAAAGCCAAAATATAAGCCGGATAATCGCATTGCCGTGAACTTTGCAAAGTACATTGTGGATACTATGAACGGGTTTTTCATTGGTGTTCCTGTCAAATTGCAGTGTGATGATGAAAAGGTTTCAAAATATGTGGAGTTTCTTGATCAGTACAATGGCCAGGATGACAATAATGCCGAGTTATCAAAGATATGTAGCATTTACGGTAAGGGGTATGAAATGTACTATGTGGATCAGGATGGAAGGATCGGGATCACTTATCTGGATCCGCAGGAAGCGTTCATGATCTATGATGACTCTGTTCTGGAACGTCCGAGGTACTTTGTACGGACCTATCTGGATTCAAAAAATGTCCTTCATGGCAGTGTATCAGATGAAGAAAGAGTGAGATATTTTGTTCAGAAAGGAAAGATCCAGTTCTTGGACGATTATGAAAAACCGCATGGATTTGCCGGAGTCCCGGCAACTGAATACCGGGAAAATAAAGAAGAGCAGGGGATATTTGAGCCTGTTCTGTCTATGATCAACGCCTACAATAAAGCGCTATCCGAAAAGGCAAATGATGTGGATTATTTTGCAGATGCCTATCTAAAAGTATTAGGAGCCTATCTGGATGACGATGAGATCAAACACATCCGGGATGACCGGGTGATCAATTTTGATGAAGACGCAGAAAAGATGATTGTGGACTTTCTGCAGAAGCCGGATGGCGACACCACTCAAGAGCATCTGATCGACCGGTTGGAACGCCTGATCTTCCAAATCAGCATGGTTGCTGATATTTCAGATGAGAACTTCGGTACTTCTTCTGGGATTGCTTTAAAGTATAAGCTTCAAGCCATGAGCAATCTGGCCAAGACGAAGGAGCGGAAGTTTAACAGCGGGATGAACCGGAGATATATGCTGATATTCAGCAATCCGGTATCTGGCATGTTAAAAGATGACTGGGTGAAGGTAAAGCCTGTGTTTACCCGGAATTTCCCGGCAAATGTTTTGGAAGAGACTCAGATTGCAGGAAACCTGGAGGGAATTACATCGAAGCGTACACAACTTGGAACCCTGTCCATTGTCGACAATGTGGATGAGGAGTTGAAGAGAATTGAAGAAGAGGAAGAATCTGACAAAGAAGATGCGGTGATGAGTCACATGTTTGGAGGTGCGGCAAAGGATGGACAGTCAGACGTACTGGAGGAACCGGGAGACGGAGCAGAGGAAGCATGATATAAAGGACGAGCAGGAGTACCGGAAGCACATCGAAGAGATCTATCAGAACATGATCGATGAGATTGAGAAGGAGATCAATGGCTTTTACGGAAAGTACGCCCGGAAAGAGGGCATTACGATGGCAGAAGCCAAGAAGCGGGCCGCCAAACTGGATATCGAGGCTTATGGCCGGAAGGCGGCGAAGTATGTGAAGGAGAAGAATTTCTCCAAGCAGGCCAATGCGGAGATGCGGCTGTACAATCTGACCATGAAAGTGAACCGCCTGGAACTCCTGAAGGCACAGATAGGGCTTGAGATGGTAGCCGGGTTCGATGAACTCCAGAAATACTACGATGAAAAGCTGACTGACCGGACAATCGCCGAGTTTGAGAGGCAGGCCGGTATTCTGGGAAAGACGATCCAGGACAATGCCAAGGCCGCTAATGCGATTGTGAATGCCTCCTTCCACAATGCTACCTTTTCTGACCGGATCTGGATGTACCAGGATATGCTCAAGAATGAACTGAACAGTCTTCTTCAGACCGGGCTTATTCAGGGACAACATCCCCGGAAACTTGCAACGCATCTCCGAAAACGCTTCGGAGTCAGCCAGAGCAATGCGGAACGGTTGTTAACTACTGAATTAAGAAGGGTTCAAACAGAAGCTGCGAAACAGTCATATCAAAACAATGGGAATGCAGAGTATAAATTTCTTGCAATAAATCCTATGGGTGCATGTCCAGTATGCAAGGCACTTGATGGTAAAGTTTTTTCTGTAGAGAAAATGATGTCCGGAACGAATGCTCCGCCGATGCATCCGAGATGTCATTGCGCAACCGCTCCATATTGGGATGAAGAGGAGTTTAGTGCATGGTTGGAAGCTGACACGGATTTGGAGTTCGCGGAGTGGAATAAGGTTAAATTGAAAGATTCAACAGATAAATGGGCGAAAGAAGCAAGGCAAGAATTGTTGAAATCGGAAAAAAGTCTTGGCAGAAGAAGTAAAGAAACGATGGAGGTTTACGGGCCAAATGGCGAATATAGATTTTCGAAGCGTGGAGATATAAACAGTGTCAGTGTTTCTGCTTTAGACATCCCTAAATTGTATGGCGCGGTAGTTACCCATAACCATCCGTCTGGAGGCTCTTTTTCTTTTACTGATCTTAAATTCCTAAAGAGAATGCCAATATCTGAGCTTAGGATATCGGTTGCGAATGGGGCTTACTATATCAGAAAACCGGAAGAATGGTCTCAAGACATAAGCTCGGTCACAAAAATGGAAAAAGCATATAACGAAATCAGAAACAGCTTGAAGTCAAAGTACAGGAAGCTGTATAATGATGGAAAGATAAGCAAGGTAGATCGCCATAGATTATTTTCCGATGAAGTTAATAGAATCTTTGCAGAAAGGTATGGTTTTGAGTATGGATTCGAAACTTATGAATAAAATACTTAAAGAAAAGAAAATTAAAATCAGTGAAATACCTGACGATCTTGATATAGAAAATCTTCCGGGTGATGTGGAGATTATCCTTGATGAAGATTTTCCTGATCTGGAAGACGATTTTTGGGAAGAGGATGAGTAGATACCACCGTTAGACATGTTCAATGCGTTATTCCCAGAAACATCAAAAGAAATGGACGAACGTATAAGGAGAGTGATAAAGTAATGTGGTATGGTAAAGATACCGATCGCTTAAAAGAACTTCGCGCTGAATACAAAAGCCTATTTGGATATAATCCTGATGGGGAAACATCCGTAGAGTACGATCAGTCAGGATATAAAGATTATATACATGATTTAGAAAAGGCAATAAAGACTAAGAAGCATTTAGCAGAGATTGCAGAATAGGTACCACCAGTCAGAAATGGCCGGTGGTATTTTTATACCCATTTTTAAGAAAGGAAAG